>Ga0209536_100000164_pt1 | contig 100240 bp, 96 predicted proteins | sample DeeMarSeWOR28_12_FD_187461 | JGI IMG/M metagenome (GOLD analysis project Ga0209536, IMG submission 187461) | Marine sediment microbial communities from White Oak River estuary, North Carolina - WOR-2-8_12 (SPAdes) (version 2) | ecosystem: Environmental > Aquatic > Marine > Intertidal zone >... | reverse complement strand
TGGCGCGCCCGACAGGATTCGAACCTGTGACCCCTGCCTTCGGAGGGCAGTACTCTATCCAGCTGAGCTACGGGCGCTTTGTTTCGGGGCAGCGATTCTAGCCGCGTTTGACCGCTAAGGGTACCCGAAACTGCCCCGGTACGCGCGCCGGGCGGCAGCGCGGCGGAAGAGCGCGTGGTCAGGCGCCGGCGGAGTTGTAGGGGTCGAAGCCTTGTTGCTGCTCGTCGTCCTTGTCGACGACCAGCGCAAGCATGATGTCGGTCGCGGCAAGCCTGTCGCGGACCGGCGCTCGGTACTGCGCGTAATCCACTGGTGCGCCGTCCTGGCGATCTCCCGGCGTCGGGCCGAATGCGAATGTCGTGTCTTTCATGGTCAAGTCCCTCCGACGTGTCCGTGTGAGCGTCCGCGCGGGACGGCTGTCACGGCAATACACCGGGAAGGCTAGCGGGTAGCAGGCGCCCCGCCGTCACCTGAACAGCCAGCAAGACACTCTACTTAGGTTCAGGTCTCAGGCTTTTGTGACGCAGTTCACGGTTTCTGCTCGACATAACCTGACCCGCTGACGGCGGATTCTTCGCCCGGTTACCCGCGTAACCTCAGGCTTCCCGCAGGTAACCCCAGGTGTGCAGCCTGTCGTGGTCCTCGAACCAGCGATCGCCGATGTCGGTGCGGTAATACATGTTCGGAATCAACACATTGCGCACGCGCTGGTAAGCCTGCGCCTGCGCCTGCTTCACCGACGGCCCCATGCCGGTCACGATCAGCACGACACCCGAATGACCGGTGATGAGCCACTCGCCGTTCACCTCGCGCACATCCTCGATGTGCACGCCTTCCCGGTTCGGCTTGCGGAAGATAATTACGCGGTCCTTCGAATTGGCGCTGAAGGTCCTCGGGTCGTCGTACGGGAAGGGCGGCACGACGATACGCAGGCCGATCTGGAAACCGCTGCGCGTCTTGAAACGCGACAGGCTGCCGTCCGCCATGCCGTGGAAGAACTCGCCCATCGGCATCGCGATGCCGTCGGCCTGGATGCTGATCGTCGGGTAGCCGAATCGCGCCGTGAACTCGAGCGGGTAGATGCCCTGGCCGTTCACGATGCAGTTGACGTCCATGTAGCCGACGTAGCCCTCTTCCGCGAGCCTGTCGCGCAGCTTTGCGAGGGTTGCGCGGAAGATCTTGTTCGGCTCGCTCCAGTACATGCACGTGCCCATCTCACCGGTGGCCGGCCCGATGTTGCCCGGGAACAGGGGCTTGTGTTCGAAGTTCACGTTGATCGGCAGCATGAAGTCCTTGCCGTTGAAGAACGCGCCGACGGCGACTTCGACGCCGCGCACACGCTTCTGCAGCTGGAACACCTTCACGGTATCCGAGTAGACGGCCTTGTAGCTCTGCAGCACGTGCACGACGTCCAGCCCGTCGTCCTCCTGGCCGACGAACAACAGGCGCTTGATATTCTGCGCCTCGCCGCTGGGCTTGATCACGTACGGCGCGGGATTCACCTTCACGTACTCGATGGCCGTGTCGAAATCGGTAAATTCGTGGAACGGGATGATGGAGACGCCGTGCTTGCGAAGTTCCTGCTGGCCGAAGCTGCGGTCGTCCTCGAGCCGGTCCGTGTACGCGGTTCCGCCCACGACATTCTTGCCGGCCGCACGCAGCGAGGCCGCTTTCTCGCCCTGGCCCATGACGTCGTCGAATACGATGACATCGGCCCACTCGACGTGCGATTCCCAGTCGTCGACCTTGGGCACGAAACCGTCGCCAATGTCCCGCTCGGCTTCGTTTTCGATGAAGTAGCGTACCTCGTTGCCTTCGCGATGCACGTGCCAGGCGATGTCGCTGATGAGCGCATCGATGGAAACGAACAGGAAGCGGCGTGGCGTAGTGGTCATGGTGAAACCGTCCGTGGGAAAGCACGTATCATGGGTCCTACCGATTTGCGCTGCAACAGCGTTGTCCTGGCCGGTAGCGCTCCTCCGCCCGCCGTTCGACGTCGTCGCGGTAATACGCCACGTCCTTGAATTTCTGCTTCACGTACAGCGGCACCTGGTCGTCGAAATGCGGCGAGTCGGGGTCGTTGCTCTGCCCGCCGACGAGGATCGATCTGGCCCGCACCCGATCGCCGAATTCCACGACCGCGACGAAACTGTTGCCGTTGTCGCCGTACAGGCGCTTCGTGCCGTCGCGGCGTTCCGCGCCGAAGTCCGCGAGCGCCCCCCAGCGGCTGTTGGCCATGCCCACGGCGAGGCTCGGCCTCCTGTCGTCGTACTGGAGATCGATGGCGCCGGTAAGGCGCTGGAAGCGGTTGACCTCGCCCCAGGGCGTGCGCCAGTCGCCAAGGTCGTCGGCGAGCATCGCAACCGTCCGGGCGAATACCTCGAGGCGCTGTTCGGGCGGTGTCGTCATGCCGAGCATCGTGATCCGCTCCATTTCGCTCATGCCCTCGGGGAACGTCATGCGCGCCAGGTAGTTCATGCCGTAGAAGTGCGCGAGCGTCATCGCCACCGAGTCCTCGCCGGTCCGCAGGTCCCACTCGCTGAGCACCTCGATTGGTGCCGCCAGCGCCGAATCGCGCTCCTCGGCCTGATCCCAGGCCTGGAGCAGGCCGCCGATGAGTTTTTCGAAACCGGGGAGATACGGATCGTGCGCGAGCTCGATCAGGCCATCGAGCGTCAGGTCGTCGACGTCCGCGAGCACCGTGACGGCATGTATCCCGCGGAAGTTCTCGTGATCGGGCGCCATGTAGGGCGGGTAGTCCTCGCGCTTCGGGCTGAACTCCGCCGCGGCCGTGAACGGTGTCGAATTAGCGTTCTGTATCCAGCCGTTGGGCGGGTTCAGGATCGTGATCGCCTCGTCGACCGTGTGCAGCCCCTGCCAGTCCGTCGCCGGGTCGCTGCCGTCCACCGGCCTCGAGTAGTCGAAGCGCGTGTCGCGCCGCGGGATGAAGTTGCCGTGGAAATAAGCAATGTTGCCCTCGGCATCCGCGAAGACCGTGTTGTTCGACGAGTTCGTGCGGATGTTCATCATCTCGCGGAATTCGTCGTAGTTGGCGAGCTTCGTCCGCGTGTAGGACTGGATCAGCGCATTGACCGGGTCCCAGTTGATCTTCGTCACCGCCCACTTGCCGTCGACCTCGTGCGTCACCGGGCCGTGGTGCGTGTGGTACACCGCGAATGTGCGCTCGTTGCTGCCGTCGCCTTGTTTGTATTTCAGCGTGACCGTCGATACCTCGACGGGCCGCAATTCTTCCCCGTAGCGATACACGAGTTCGCCGTCGACGCGGCTCACCTCTTCGACGAATTCGTCGATGAAATCGACATAGGTCGAAGTGTGCATCCAGCCGGTCTTCTCGTTGAAGCCCTGGTAGACGAAAAACTGGCCCCAGGTCACCGCGCCGTAGGCGTTCAGCCCCTCCTCGCTGACGACGTGCACCTCGCCGCGGAAGTAGAACGACGTGTGCGGGTTGATCAGCAACATCGCATTGCCTGACGCGGTTCGCTCGCCCGCTATCGCGAATCCGTTGGAGCCTCCCGGAGGTGCGAACTCCGCGTCGATGCGCCGCGCCGCGGCGATCGTTTCCCCGTCGTCGTCGCCGTCGCCGTAAAAGCTCGCAATACGCGCGAGCGGTATCTGCTCGATGTCGCCGCCGATCGAGCCTTCGCTGAAGAACATCGGCATCCAGGACTCGAAGCGGGTGAGGAGCTTTGGCCTGACCTCGGGATGGGTCAGCAGGTAGTAGTTGAGCCCGTCGGCCCAGGCATCGCACAACGCCCTGAGCCAGTCGGGCGCGGACCCGTATGCCGCCCTGGCCTCTTCGATGGTCATGTAGAGCCGCGCACGCAGGTCGCTGAAGATCGCGTCCTCGCCCTCGACTTCGGCCAGGCGGCCGATGGCCCAGACATAGTTGCGCTCGATGCGCGGGAAGTCGTCCTCCGCTTGCGCATACAGCATGCCGAATACGGCATCGGCATCGGTCTTGCCGTAGATGTGCGGCACGCCGAAGTCGTCGCGGATGATTTCGACGCGCGCCGCCCGTTCCTCGAGTCTCGCCCGCTCCGCGGCCGTCGCGGTGGCCGGCTGCTCGGACGGCAGGGTGCACGAGATGAGCGCAAGGCAAATAGCGAACGCGAATGCCGGCGCAGGCCATTTGATCATGGTCATGAACCCCTGTCGTTCATTACTTTGCCTGCGGCGGCCGCCCGGGCCAGTCGCCGAACTGCATTTCGAACTCGATGCCGACGCCGATATTGCGCTCGCGCTCTTCGATCAGGAAATCCCGCGGCCAGTTCATGTAGGTCAGCAGCTCGACGAACAGCCATTCGCGCGAGATCTGCCGCCGGTACCTGAATTCGAAGCCGTAATCCCGTCGTGGAACTTCGTAGTCTGTCTCGCCCGTCGCGTACACCGCGTAGGAAAACGCATGCTTCTTTGACTGGTTCTGGTAGGCGACAAGCTTGGTCGTCCAGGAGAGTCCTTCGACCTCTTCCTCGGCAACGACGATCGAGTAAGAGCGCAGTAGCCAGGTGCTGCTAAAAACATGATCGAGCACGTTTTGAAGCGAGATGCCGGCGCCACGCTGATTCTGCACGAACAGACGCGGCTCGACGCGCCACAGCCAGTCCTCGCCGAATGCCTTGTGCCAGCGATACGTGGCACGGACGAAAGGCTCGAGTGGTGTCGCCATGCGCACACCGGCCCCGAACGACCAGCCACGCCGCAGCGTGGCATCGCGGCTGTAACCGATGCCCAGCAACCAGTCCTCGTCCTGGAAATCGTTGAAGCGATCGGGCAGCGTGTCGATGTTGTCGTCAGATGACCCGTCGACGAAATCATTGACGTCGCCCCGGCCGAGTAACAGGCTGGTCCGTTTATTGAATGCCGGAAGTCCGAAACGCGCCTTCAGGCGGATGCGCTCGCGCAGGCCATCGCGCTGGTCCCACTGCCCGCCGACGGAAAGACGCCCACGCGTTACCGTCGCCTCTTCCTCAACCTCCGCCGAGCCGAAAATGTTGTCGACCGTCTGGGCGGTACTTGTCACGACACCTTCGACTGTCTGCTGAGTGCGGTCGAGCAGCGGCGCCTGCTCTTCGGCAGCGAGCGCGGTCTCATATAAAGGCTTTGAGACCGCGGGGTGGTCGAGTAGATCGAGATCGACGGTGTCCGGCGCCTCCGCTATCGGCTCCGGCGGCTCCGCTACCGGCACCGGATCGGCCGACGTCGCAAAGGCCGTCGGCAGTGCTGCCACAATCAGGAGGGAAATCCGGCCTGAAATCACGGCTCACTGCCTGCGTGAAGGTCCCGGCCGTCAAGCTTGCGGTCGAAAAACTCGAGCACACGATTGCGAAGGTAGAAGAGGTACGCGGCCGTCGTCACGTGGCCCGTCGGCAGGGTGATCGATTCCGGCTGCCCCATCGCCGCCTGCAGTTCGAGCTGCTTCTCGTAGTGAACCGCGTCGTCGAATTTCGCCAGCACCAGCAGCACCCGCTCCGGGTCGATATGACGCGCGAGACCCAGGGGATCGGAGACAATGTGCTCCTGCAGGAATTTTTGCAGTCCTTCATGGTCCGTCTGCAAGGTCTCCATCGCGCCTTCCGCCGCTTCGATGATCTTGCCTTCCGACGAATACGTCAGCACGTACGGCAGGTCTCCGGCAACCAGCGCGAGCACCGAAGCCTTCACGCGCGTGTCGGTTGCCGTCAGGAACAGCGCATTGAAGCCACCGAGGCTCGCACCGAATACGGCGATCCTGTCATTGTCGATCTTCGGCACGGTATCGACCCAGTCGAGCACGCGGCGGTGACGGATGGCCGTGCGCCGGATGGCCGCCTCGGGATCAAGGATGTCCTCGAGCAATGACTTGCGCTGCACCGTGTCGACGATGACGACGTTGTAACCGTTGTGTGCGAAGTGGCTCGCGAAGGGCCGCACGACGCTTTTCTGGCCGTTCAGTATCGGCAGCACAAGCACCACCGGCGCACGTTCGCCCTCTACCTGCTCGTAATACTCGAAGGTGACCGCGGAATCGTCGTCGCTACCGGCGATGCCCGGCGCGAATTCGCCGTCGAAGACACGGTAGACCGTGTTCTCCCTGACCGGGGTCAGCTGCGCCTCGACAGGGCCGGCCTCGTAATCGAACCGCTGCGCCACCTCCGGCGGCATCGGCACGGCGACACTGTGCGGCCGCTCGAGGGACTGCACGCTCGCGCAGGCCGACATCAGCATCAACACCATGGCCGATACGGCTGCAGTGTCCACCAGACGACAGCGGGCGATCGCGAGCCTGTTCCGTGTATTCATGATATGGCCGGCAAAACGAGACTCGCCAGGCTCAACACCAGGAAGAATCCACACATGTCCGTCACGGTCGTCAATAACGGTCCCGAGGCTACCGCAGGATCGAATTTGAAGCGTTTCAATATCAGTGGCACCGTGCCGCCGATCGAAACCGCGATAACCGTGTTGATCGCGAGCGCCGCTCCGACGACCAGTCCGAGGATCGCATTGCCCTTCCAGATCCACGCGGCCAGCCCGAGCAGCAGCCCGAGCGCGATACCGTTGATGATACCGACGCTGACTTCCTTGCCCCATACGCGCAGCACATCTCGCGGCAGCGCGGCCCCGAGCGTCAGTTCGCGCATGCTCACGGCCACCGCCTGGTTGCCGGAACAGCCGCTCATGTCGGAGACGATCGGCAGGAACACCGCAAGGGCAATCACCGCCGTCAGGGTGTCCTCGTACAATGCAATGACGCTGGCTGCGATGATATTGAGGCCGATGTTGATACTCAGCCACGACAGCCGACGCGCCGAGCGCACGGTTACCGGCATGCTGCGCAGCTCGTCGCCACCGATGATGCCGGCGACCTTCAACGCGTCCGCTTCGGACTTTTCTGCCAGGGCCTCGAGAACGGCTCGCCGGCGCACGATGCCGAGCAACATGCCGCGTGTATTGACCACCGGCACGGCGGCGATGTCGTGCTCGTCGAAGAAGTTCTCGAGCTCGCCCAGGCTGGCGTCGGGCGATACCGTATACGCCTCTTTCGCCAGCTCGCCGATCCTGCGCTCGGGATCGGCAAACACGAGGTCGCGAATCCGGATGACGCCCTTCAGCTTGCGCTGCCTTACGACGACGTAGACATAGTGAACGGTGAGCAGTGTGTAATCGATGTCCTCGCGGGTAAGGTCTTCGACGGCCTCGCGCACGGTCAGCGACATCGGGTAGGAAGCGAACTCGGTCATCATGAGCCCGCCGGCCTGGTCCGGGGCGTAGGTGATCAGCTCCCGGATTTCCTCGGCGTCTTCCTCGCCCAGTTCCGCGATGATCGCCTCGGCATCGTCGGCGTCCAGCTCCGCCAGCACGTCCACCCGGTGGTCGCTGGCCAGTTCCTCGACGATCGGGGCCGCCGCCGAAGCCGGCATGTCCTCGATCAGGTCTGCAGCGTAGGAATCGGAAACGCCTTCCAGCAATGACGCCGCCCGCTCCGGGGACAGGAGCGCCAGCAACTTCCGCTGGTCGGCGGTGCCCAGCACGTAGATTTCGTGCAGCAACTCGTCCGGCTGCATCGTGTCGAGCATGGCCTCGACGTCTTCGGCGCGATCCGCGTGAAGCAGATCCTCGAGCGTGTCGTGTCGTTCGTCTTCTGCCGCCTGCATTAACATTCCTCCACGCGATCGTTCCTTCAGTAACATGATACGCTGCCGCGATGGCCGCGCATAAGGCGCTTTTGCGCGCGTATTCCATTGCCGCGTCGCCAGCGCTAAGCTTCGCCGATGACCTACTGCCTCGCTGCCAACGTAAACGATGGGCTCGTGTTCGTCTCGGATTCCAGGACGAATGCCGGCATCGACCAGCTTGGCACATTCAGCAAGATGCACCCGTTCACCGACATCCCGGGACGTTTCTTCACGCTGCTGAGCGCGGGCAACCTGGCCACCACGCAGGCGGTGGTCGCGCGGTTACACCGAGACCTGCGCGAAAATGCTGCGCGCAGCCTCGCCACCGTCAAGCGAATCCGGGAAGCGGCCGACTATATCGGCGAAGTGAGCCGGCAGGTACAGGCGAAGTACGCGGAGCTGGAGCGGACATCCGGCTTCTCGCCGGATGCCGACTTTGTTTTCGGCGGCAAGATCGGTAATGCCGAGCACGCACTGTTCCACATCTACGCACAGGGCAACTACGTGTCGCCGACCGAGCTGGCGCCGTTCGTCCAGATCGGCGAGCAAAAGTACGGCAAGCCGATACTCGATCGCATCGTGCGCGTCGAAGCGTCGCTCGAGACCGTCGCGCTCTGCGGGCTCGTGTCGATGGACTCGACGATGCGCAGTAACGCCAGCGTTGGTCCTCCGATCGAGCTGATGATCTACACCGCGGGATCGCCGGGTTCCCATACCCACATCATCTACGGAGAGGATGATCCGTACCTTCGCGAAATTCGCGAGGCGTGGGCGCAGAACCTGCGGCAGGCGTTCGACCAGCTGCCGCCGATCAGCCTGCCGAAAAAGAAGGTGCGCCTGGTCGATCAGTAAATCGCCTGATCGCGCCGCGCACGAACTCGATCTTGTCGCCGATGGCCGGCGTAATCGCAAACGGATAGGCATCACCCAGCCCGAGACTCCGCATCACGTCGTTGACCCTCACGGCGAGGCCGATAAAGTCGCTGCGCCAGTCGTCGACATCCACCACCTTTATCAGGCCGTTCGCGTCGGCTGTTTCGAGTGCCGAGCGAATGTGCAGGCAGTGTGCGAACGTCTCGGCCCAGTCTTCGACCGGGTGGGCACTCGCATATCCTGTAATGAAGTTCTGTTCCCAGCCGGGTCGCGCGCCATCACGGTAATGGGTGCGTAGCGCTTCCTCGTACCCGACCGATTCGTCGCCGAACAGGCGCCGCGCCTGCGGCCGCAATTCGTCATCGACAAGCAGGTCGAAATAGTAATGCCCCGCTTCGTGGCGAAAGTGACCCAGCAAGGTCCGGTAGGGTTCGTTCATCAGCTGTCGCATCTGTTCCCGGTAGACGTCATCGGCCTCGGCCGCATTGATCGTTATGACGCCTTGCAGGTGGCCGATGCCGACGTGCTCCTCGTGAACGTCCGGGTTGGTGCGCTGGTCTTCCTTGAAGACGAAGCGCAGTCGCGACGCGTCCACGGGAAGCCGCAGGCTCAGCAGGTCGTGCACGAGCCTGCGCTTGGCCTGTTCGAGCTTCCGCCACCGGTCGCGGTTCTCAGGCTTGGACAGTGTCGGGATGACCTCGCTGCTGCGGCACGAAATGCAGGCCCTGTCACCGCTTGCCTTGTCGCTGAGCCAGTTGCAGCGGCTGGCGCTATTGCGGTTCTGGCAGAACGGTAGTCCTGCCCCGGGCTCGGATTCCGACGCCATCGTCAGTGAAGCCGGGTCAAAGGCGAGTTTACGGCCGCAGCGCGCGCAGCTGTAGTTCTCGAAATAGACGGTTTGCCCGCAGCGGCAGGCGAGATGCTTCATGCGCCGTCCTCGAGCAGGAACCACGTGGCGGTGACGGCCTGGTGCACGTCACCAAGGCATTTCTGCACGTTATCCATCAGGGTGCTGACCTCGGCCGCCGACAGGCGGTCCGCAGGTATCGGCTGCAGCAGCCCCTCCACCTTGTCCAGGGCAGTACCGGTATCGCGGCATCTCGGCAGCGCCGCGCAGCTCGACCGCGCATTGTCCAGGCAAAACGCGATGGAACGTGGAAACGCACGATCTCGCAAAAGGAAGTCGATGACCCTGTATCCTTGCACCTGCGGCTGGCAATACTGGCGATACATCTGGAACCCGCTGACCGACTTCAGCACGTTGGTCCAGAGGCTCGAACCGTATCGACGCACGAGCCGCTCGTTGTGCTGTATGTAAGCCGTCGCCACGTCGATGATGCGGCTGGTCATGTCGGCACGCTCGATGCTTTGACCGAGCGACAGGAAATGATACGGGCTGTGGTGACTGAGTGTGCCGGTCAGTATGCCGGTGATCTTCTGGCAGTCGCCGATACACTCGGAGAGAATCTCGAATCGATCTTCGTTCTTCGCCGCCGGCCCGAGACTGCGGCGCGCTTCCTGGTAGAGCTCGTTGACGCTTTCCCAGGCTTCGTGGGGCAAGAGGTCGCGTGTATTGCGCACATTCTCGCGTGCCATGCGCAGCGCATACACCAGTGACGAAGAGCCCTCCGCATCCGCGAGCAGGAATTCGAGTATGTCCGTCTCGGTATCGGGCTTCCCGGACGCGCGGTACGCGTCCGTCGCGCCGACGATCCTGACGAGTTCGAACCAGCCCACGCCGACTTCCTCCGGGAGGTCGAGCAGCAGCTGTGAATATTGCTGCACGATTCGCGCCGTATTTTCGGCGCGCTCCAGGTAGCGGCCCGTCCAGTAGACGCGTTGCGCGGCACGCGACAGCATCAGGTGCCCGCCTCGATGATCCAGGTGTCCTTGCTGCCGCCGCCCTGTGAAGAATTGACGACGAGCGAACCCTTGCGCAACGCGACGCGCGTCAGCCCACCGGCGGTTACGGCGACGCTGTCACCCTGCAGGATGAACGGCCGCAAATCCACGTGACGCGGCTCCAGTGACTCGCCGCAAAGCGTGGGCACGGTCGAAAGGTCGAGCGTCGGCTGTGCGATGTAATTGCGCGGGTCCTGCTTCAGGAGCGCCCTGAATTGTTCGTGTTCCCTGCTCGTTGCGTGCGGGCCCACGAGCATGCCGTAGCCACCCGATTCGTTCGCAGGTTTCACGACGAGTTCGGGCAGCTTCGCCAGGACGTGGTCCAGGTGTTTCGGGTCGGAGCAACGCCACGTCGGGACGTTCGGGATGATCGCGTCTTCCTGCAGGTAGTAACGGATGATGTCGGGCACATAGGAGTACACGACCTTGTCGTCGGCGACGCCGGAACCCGGCGCATTCGCCAGCGACACGTTTCCTGCACGCCACGCACGCATGAGGCCCGGTACGCCGAGCATCGAATCCGGCCTGAATGTCTCCGGGTCGAGAAACACGTCGTCGATACGCCGGTAGATGGTGTCCACGCGCGTCAGGCCGTCGATGGATCGCAGGTAGGCGCAATCGTCGTCGCCGACCACGAGGTCACCGCCCTCGACGAGCTCGACACCCATGGTCCTTGCCAGGTAGCTGTGCTCGAAGTAGGCGCTGTTGTAGACGCCCGGCGTCAGTACCACGATCTCCGGCTTGTCGCCGGGCGCGGCGGCCGGGGCGATCGACTGCAGCATCCCGCTCAGGGCCGTCGGATACTCGCTCACCTGTCGCACGCGGTGATCCAGGAAGAGCGAGGGGAACACGCGCTTGATGACGTTGCGGTTTTCGAGCATGTAGGAGACGCCGGAGGGTACACGCAGGTTGTCCTCGAGGACGTAGACGGTGCCGTCCCCGCCGCGCACCAGGTCCGAGCCGCAGATGTTCGCCCAGACGCCATGGCGCGGGCTGAAGCCCCTGCACGCCTGCAGGTAGTTGCGGGAACTGTCGATGATTTCGGCCGGGACGACCTTGTCCTTCAGGATTCGCCGGTCGTTGTAAAGATCGTCGATGAACAGGTTGAGCGCCCGTACCCGCTGCACGAGGCCATCCTCGATGCGGTCCCATTCGTCGCCTGGCATCGCGCGCGGAATGATGTCGAGCGGCCAGGCGCGGTCGATGTTGTCGCCTTCCGAGTAGACCGTGAAGCTGATCCCCATGTCGACGATGGTCCTGTCGACGGCATGCTGGCGGGCAATCAACTCCTCCGCCTGCATGCTGTTGAAGTACTCGACGAGTTTCGCCGCGTGCGGTCTCGGCTTGCCGTCGCGGTCAATCAGTTCATCGTAAAAGTCGGTAGCGGAGTAGGTGTCGGGGCCAAGTTGCATCCTGTTAACCTTAGCAGCATAGCGTTGAACTGACGAGACGCTTTCCGGTCGATACGCCATGCAGTTGAAAATCCTGCACGGGCCCTCAATCATTGAGACTTGCCGGAAACCGGAATAACGCGCAGCAGATGATCAAACAGATAATCAACCAGGTCGTTGACGCAATCTCGTCACCACGCTCGCCCGGGGATGATGGCGAAAGTCGCGAGGCGGCGCTGCGGTCCGCGACCGCCGTGCTGATGCTGGACGTCGCCCGCTCCGACCACGTATTCGACGAGAGCGAGTTCGAGCGTGTACTCGAGCTGGTCGAGAAGCATTTCGGGATGTCGCCGGACGACGCCGCAGAGCTCGTGAACGCGGCCGACGAAAAAGCGGAGAATCTCGTTTCGCTCCACGAATTCACGCAGTTGCTGCACAACAACCTGGACGAGAGCGAGAAGGCGCGTATCGTCGGGCTGCTGTGGAAGGTCGCTTACGCCGACGGCCGCCTCGACAAGTTCGAAGATTCGCTCGTGCGCAAGATCAGCGACCTGTTGCACGTGAGTCGCGGCCGCAGCATGCGCCTGAAACACGATGCAGAACAGGCGGCCGGCTAGTCCGATACGCTATTGCCCGCCGGCTTTGCGGCGCTGAATCGTCGCCTCCGTATCCCGCAACTCCCGTTCCAGCGCCGCATCACGGCTCTGGGACAAGGCAACGCCGATCTCCTGCAGCGCAGCGTCGTACCGGCCCTGCTCCGCCAGCGCCAGCGCCAGGTTGTTGCGCGCCACGACCGCACCACCGTCGCGCTCGAGCAGGTCGCGGTAAGCCTCCTCGGCTGCCCGGTAATCCCGCAGCGCAAACAGGGCATTGGCGAGACCGAACAGCGCAACGGTGTCGCCCGGCCAGTTACCCAGCGCCGTCCGCCAGGCGACAGCGGCCTCTTCGGCGCGGCCGGTCTGCTCGAGTGCCGCGATCGCTTCGAAGTAGCGCGAGCGATCCGCCGTGGCTGGCAGCTCGTCGGGTTCCAGCACGACTATCCCCCAGTAGTCTCCGCGGCGCCAGGTATGCAGGAAGGTTCGGATCCGCGTGACACGGCGCCTGTCCGTGCCGGAACGGAGCACGATCTCGCCACGCCCCGCGTCGATGCCGATCACGACTGCGTAATGCCAGCTCGGAATCGCCGCGACACCGAGATTTTGCAGAACCAGTACCGGGCGCCCCGCCTCGAGTTCCCTCCAGATCGCGTCCAGCGTGCCGTCCACCTGGTAGGGCAGGCGCCCCTCGGTTCGCACCGCGGCCAGGAGTTCGAACTGCAGGCTGCCCTGCCTGCCGGGCAGGTACACCTTGTCCACGATTTCATCCAGCGACACGGTGGCGCCGCTCTTCACCAGCACGGTGGTGAGTGCTGCCGGCCCGCACTGGTAGCGCTCCTGCGGATAGAACGGCGTGTCCTCGAGTTCGATGGAACCCCCGGGCGCGGGCAATTCGCTCACCGAAGGCGGAATCGACGCGCAGCCGGTGACCAGAACGAGAAGAGCCGGCAAAAGCCGGCTCCCGTCGAAAACGCGTTGTGCGCGGAACATGCGTCCGAGCTCAGAAACTCTTGAAGATGTCCGTCACGCCCACGAGCTCCAGGATCAACAACACGACGAACACGGCGCCGATAAGGGCGATGATGTCACCGCCGGCAACCTGCGAATCGAGTTTGCCTTCGAGCTCCAGCAGCTCGGCCGTGCTCAGTGCATCGAGACGCTCCATGACCATGGCCCGGTCGACACCGAATGCTTCCAGCTGTCTCGCAACATCCGCGCGTGCGAGCAGAATGTCCATGCGGGATATGCTCGCCGCCCTGGATTCGTCTTCCAGCAGGTACCCGGTGCCGATCATGCCCGCCGGTGCCACCTGTGCGAACCCCATGCAGATAATTGACACTGAAATCAGGCGCGTCAGCGCCCCGCGTGCTTTTTCAAACCCCATCTTCCTTGCCCTTCCGAAGCGAAATCGCCGCTACTATAGCACCCTGCGAACGACGGTAAACCGTGCTCGGCGCACACTTTTCCGATGCACGTAACGGCGCGCGCGGTTCACGAAATGCGTCACCCGCCGTTCGAGCGCGGCGATCATTCCGTATACGAAGGGATCCGGGTGCCCCGCTCGAACCCGTGGTTGGAATTAGTCCTCGCGCGGGCACGACCCGGTAATCGCTGGAACCCCGGGTAGCGGAGCCTCAGTCTTCCTTGATGGCGTTGCGGAGTCGCTTGTAGCCGAGCTTCAGCTCCTGGCCGAGTTTGCCGAGCGCATCGCCCAGGCCTTCGGTGGTCCTGCCCAGCTCCGCCCGCGAGGAGAACTCCTGCATCTTTTCCTCGAGCTCTTCCCACTCGTCCTGCGCTTCCTTTGAGGCCAGGTGCATCTGCAGCCGCAGCTCGTCGCGCTTCTGCTTGAGGTCGGCTACCAGGTCTTCAAATTCGCCCATGTCGGTCTCCTTCTGTCGCGGTTCGAGAACCGCTCCTGCAAATCACCGGCAGGAGCGGGCCTGGGCCCGTGAATCTCGGTTCGAGAACCGCTCCTGCGAGGGACCAGTGTAAGAGACGACCCGCGGCGAATGGAATACGTAGCTTACTCGATGACCATCGGCAGCTCGATGGCGCCAACCAGCTTGCGGTGGAAGTCCGTGAATGCGCGGTACTCGTCGGGACCGTACTCGTCCTGGCCGCTCGTGTACTCGAGCCGCAGCACCCAGCTTTCCGCATCGCGATCGACCTTGCGCCGCCAGCTGCCGAAGCGCGACTCGTCGGCATCCGGCTTCTTTGAGGCAATACTGAGTGTCGAAGCCGGCGACTGCCGCATGGTCGTTACCGTCGATACGGTCAGCGGCGCGGGGATCTCGAAGCCGAAGCGTCGTTCCGGCAATCGTTCGAAGTCGAGAAACGTGGCCTCGAAGAACGCCGGCAGTTTGAACGAGCCGGAGTCGATCGGCATCCGGTACTGAAGTTCCACGACGAGTTCCCCGCTCGCATCGAACACGTTGTCGACGAAGGCGTCATCGACGATCGCGTCGGAGTAGCGGTCGGCAACCCAGCGCTGCATTGTCCCGAGCATCTCCGATACTTCTATCTCGCGCAGCTGGCTGCGCATGTCGGCCGCCTGGTAGCCAGTGAATACCCCGACCTCGGTGACCCTGAGCTCCCTGTCCGCGATGGTTTCGATATCGCGCTCCACCTGCAGAGCGGAGTCGCCAACCGTGAACCCGGGAATCGGCAGCAGCTCCGGCGCGGAACCCAGCACCAGCGCATGGCTGCCGGCCATGTAACGCGGCGGTGTCGTGCCGAGCCTGAGATCCTTGTCGGTTGAATCGATATACAGGCGCCGGCCGTCGGTCGGGACCGATACGATCATGTGGTCGAACTGGTCGATACTGGGCAGCTCCGGCAGGATCCGCTGGTTGATGTTGACGAGTGCGAGTTGCGCAGGCACGCCCACCGCGTTCAGCATCGACGCCAGCAGCACCGCGTGATCCTTGCAGTCGCCGTAACGATCGCTCAACGTCTCGCGTGCCGCCTTCGGTACGTAGGCCCGGCGCCCGAACTCGATGGCTTCGTAGCGCAATTCCTTTTGCACGTAATGGCTGATGATCTCGATCTTGCCCTGCGCGTCCTCGACGCCCCGGACGAGCCGTACCGCCATGTCCGCGACGCGGTCGCTTTCCAGTTTATCGCTGATCAAAGCGAGGTAGTCCTGGCCCGCCGTGCGCCAATCGTCGCTGGTCGTGCCGAGCGTCACCCAGGGCAGCATGCGGTCGTACCAGGGCTGCATCGGCTCCCAGCGGTAGACCACCGGGTTCATTGATTCCCATGCCAGTGATCCGTCACGCACGACGGGCGGGTCAACGGCGGACGAGCGGAACTTCAGCCTGTCGTGGTCTCCCGTGACGAACACCGCACTGTAGCCGATCGGCCGGCTGCTCGAGAGATAGTGGATCTCCAGCGGGAACTCACCTTCATCCACGTTGATGCGCTTGGTCACGACGACCTCGATCACCATTCCCGGTGACAGGCTGGGCACCGGCAGATGCGCGGTTTTCTCGGTGCTCGCTTCGAAACCGTCGACGGTGCTGGTCACGTAGTACGTGGACGGGTTCCCCTCGGCGACTTTCTCGCCAGCCTCGTTCCTGACGACCAGGCTGTTCACGTATAACTGCTCGAATGCCGGGTCGAAGTTGAACTCGAGCGTGCTGAAACTCGCGACGCCCTGCGCGTCCTGCAGCTTGACCTGCTGCACCAGTGTTCGGGTCAGGGTTTCACCGCCGTCGAATGCGTAGCCTGTGACGCGGTTCAGAAACCAGGCACCGTAGCCATCGACGGTAGCGCTGTACGCAGCGTTGTCGACCAGGGACTGGATTTCCGCGGGCAGGGGAACGGCGGCCAGCGCTTCGCTGATGCTCGCATTCTCACCCTCGCCGAGAATATTGTTGATGCTCACCAGGTACTCCTGGACGACCGAGTTGGCCGGCGAGTACCGGAGTGCCGCGTTGAAGGAGTCCCGCGCCTCGAGGTAGGACTTCAGCTGGTATTCCGCGTAACCCTTGTAGAAGTAACTCTCCATTGAGTGGTAGTTCTTTTCGATCAGGCGTTCGGCCAGCACGAGTATCTCTGCCGGCCTGTCCATCCGGTCGAGGACCTCGATCTTCGCGTAAGCGAGTTCGGCGCTGAACGGCCGACTCTCGATGATGCTGTCGAGTATCGCGAGCGCCGCGTCGTAGTCGCCGCGCCGAATGTGGAGGTCTGCCTGCAGTTGCCGCAGGGTATCGGTCATGCCATCCGACGCGTAGCTTTCGAATGCCGCCTCGACCTTCTCCCAATCCTCCCGGTCCGCTAGCAGGCCAGCGTACAGCGCAAACTCGTCGTCTTCACGATAACCGGCGCTGAACAGTTCCTCGTAGACTCGCAACGCCTTGTCGGAATCGCCGTTCTGGTGGGCAAGCCAGGCATCCCAGCTGCGCACCACGAGGTCGTCGCCGTGGCGCGGCATCCGCGGCTGCAACCAGTCGTAGGCTTCCTCGTACGCGTCGATTTCTGCCAGTACGCGGAGGGCATTCTTGGTGTACGCCGCTTCGCCGGGATTGAGGTCGGCCGCCTGCGACAGGAAGCCAAACGCGGCACGGTAGCTGCGCGCGTCGAAATAGTGCATGCCGAGCTGGTTCAGGAAGTAGGCGTTGGCGGCCTGTTCCTCGTGCGACGCGCCGTTTCCGTTTACGGCCGGAGCGGGTTTCAGCCGCAGCCGGTCCCACAGCATCCGCAGGTCGCTCGCGGTGTCGGGACCGTTCGCGGGACCCCATGCGGCAAGCGTATAGGCACAGCTCGCGTTCGCGACGATCCAGAACTGGTAGGTGAATTGCAGACCGTCGACTTCATCGTTGCCGACGAGTTCGGTGCCGCTGGCGTCGTCCTTCTTAACGTCCGCCTCGGTGTGGATGAACGGCGCCGGATAATCCTCACCGAAGCGCGCCAGGAATACCTCGAGCAGCGCGAGCCGCGACGGCGCTTCTCCCTGCCAGCAGACCGGGATGACGACCGCGCCGTAGCCACGTTCACTGAGGAAGCCTACGTCGGCATACGCGTAGTCGTCCTCGAGCGCGGGCCAGGCTAGCCACGTCCCGGCGGGCGGATCGATCTCGTAGGCGAATGCATCGGATACGTAGCGTCCGGCGGGGCCCGGAACGTCATCGGCGGCCGGGAGCTGCATCGGCAACAACGACAGCGTGAGCAACAGTGCTCTGTAGCGCATGCGGTCCCCCCTGGAGGTCGCTGGAAGCCCGGTGCCCTGACCGGGATATCATGGTTGTATGCGGGACGAGACTAGCAGCGATTGAAGCCGGACGGCCCCACAGGCGTCACATTCCATATATAATCCCGGCCCTGCAGCCGGGGAATGCCCGGGCGTTACAACATAATGAAGCGGAGCAGCACCTTGGATCGCGACCAGAAGTTTTTCGACATGTACTCACTGGTTATCGGCGTACTCGCCATCGTCGCACTGGGCATTCTCGTCCTCGCGATGAAAATCTCCGATAGCACGCAAGAGGTTTTCAAACGCGAGGGTGCCGAGTACCAGGCAACGGTTGCCTCGCGCATCAGGCCGTTCGGCGAAGTGTACATGCCGGGCGAAGAACAGGCGGCCGCGGCACCGACTGCAGCAACGCTGGCGGAACCCGAGCCTGTCGCCGCGGCGCTGTCCGGACCCCAGGTCTATAACAATGCCTGCCTGGCCTGTCACGGCGCCGGCATCGGCGGCGCACCCGTACTCGGCAACGCGGATGCCTGGGCACCGCGCATTGCACAGGGCATGGACGTACTGAAGAAGCACGCGATCGAAGGTTTCCAGGGTTCGGCGGGCTACATGCCGGCCAAGGGCGGCCGCGTAGACCTCTCCGACGAGGAAGTCGCCAGTGCCGTGGAATACATGGCGTCCGAGTCGCAGTAGCCGCTAGAGCTTCTCCAGCGCCCGCAACGACAACGCTTCCGCAAGGTGCAAGGCGCCAACCTGGTCGGCGCCCGCGAGGTCCGCGATCGTTCGCGACACTCGCAGCACGCGGTGATAGGCGCGCACCGATAACCCGAATCGATCCACGGCGTCGTCGAGCAGCCTGAGCGCTCTTTCGCTCGTTCTACAGACCGCTTCCAGCTGCTCCCCGTCGAGCGCCGCATTGCAGACCCCACTGCGAGCCAGCGCCAGCGAGCGCGCCGCGTCCACGCGCTGCCGGACTTCAATACTGCGTTCGCCGCCGGCGTCGGCGTCGCGCAGTGTTTCCTTCGGCGGCCTGCCGACTTCCACGCGCAGGTCGATGCGATCCAGCAGCGGCCCCGAGATCTTGCTGCGGTAACTCGCAACCCGGTCCCGGCTGCAGTGGCAGTTGCCGTGCGTATCGCCCAGGTAGCCGCAGGGACAGGGGTTCATTGCGGCGACAAGCTGCACGCGCGCGGGGAAATCGGCCTGCTGCGCGGCGCGCGAGATGGTGATGACCCCGGCTTCCAACGGCTCGCGCAGCACCTCCAGGACGTGGCGGCTGAACTCGGGCAGTTCGTCGAGGAACAGCACCCCGTTATGCGCTCGCGAGATTTCGCCAGGGCGGGGTCCGGGGCCGCCGCCGACCACCGCCGGCGCCGACGCGGTGTGATGCGGTGCCCGGAACGGCCGCAGCCGCCAGCGCGCGAGATCGATGCGGTTGCCCAGCACCGAAGCCACGCCCGCGGTCTCGAGCGCTTCGCTGTCGGTCATCGCCGGCAATATCCCCGGCAGACGGCGGGCCAGCATGCTCTTGCCGGTGCCCGGCGGTCCGACCAGCAGCAGGTTGTGGCCGCCGGCCGCCGCGATTTCCAGCGCTCGCTTCGCCCGCGACTGGCCGCGCACGTCGGCGAGGTCGGGCCCCTCTGCCTCGCCGTCAGCAGGCCGGATGGCGGGCGCGGCCTCGATGGCCTGCGTTCCGCGGAGATGCGCGATCACGTCCAGCAAGGTTGTTGCCGGGTACACCGTGGAGCCGGCGAGCGCGGCTTCGTGCGCGTTTTCCTGCGGCACCATCAACGCGTTGCCGGCCTCGCACGCCTTGAGTGCCGCGGGCAGCACGCCGGGGACGGGGCGCAGGCCGCCGTTCAGCGACAGCTCGCCGAGGAACTCGGTGCCGTCGAGCGCGCGCGCCGGGATCACCTTCTGCGCGCACAGGATGCCGAGCGCGATGGCCAGGTCGAAGCGCCCGCCGGTCTTGCGCATGTCGGCCGGCGCGAGACTGACGGTGATACGCTCGCGGGGAAACGGCAGCCCGGAATTGATGATCGCACCGCGCACCCGGTCGCTGCTTTCCCGTACCGCTGTCTCCGGCATGCCGACGACGCTGAAGCGCGGCAGCCCTCCGGAAAGAAACACTTCGATGGTGACGGCCGGCGCGCCGATGCCGAGCTGCGCACGGCTCGCCAGGATCGCGATACTCACTGGCCCTCCTTGGCCCTGAACCGGATCGCGCCTCGAGAACCGCTCCTGAAGATTCTCCGCGCGCCTGTAGGAGCGGTTCTCGAACCGCGATTTCCAATCCCGATCGCGCGCCGAGGCGCGCTCCTACACGCTCAGTCCGACGATGCTTCCAGCTCGGCGACCTGCTTCTCCAGCGCCTCGAGCTTCTCGCGCGTGCGTGCCAGCACCGCTTCCTGCACCTCGAATTCCTCGCGCGTGACGAGATCGAGTTTCGAGAGGCCACCGCGCAGCACCGAGCGGAAGTTTTGCTCCAGGTCTTCACGCATCGAGCGCAGGCCGCCGGGGAGCGAGTCGGCGAGTTTCTTCGCCAGGCCTTCGATGGAATTGTCGTTCATAGCCGTTTGATACCTGAGCCCCGGCAAAAACACCAGCCCCGAATCGGCCCGCAAAGCGGGGAATCGCACCTCGCTCACCAATACGGGGCATCGCGCCGCGAGCATGCGCCAAAACAGTGCATTTGTTGCGATGCAGCGCGCCCATATTATTGATATTAAAGAAAAAAAATAAACTGGCACGAAACCTGCTCCTTAGGTACTCGACGAGCGGCCAATCGGGCCAATCACTTTTTTATGGGAGCGAAACCAATGAAAGCACTGTTCAAGATTAGCCTGGGCGCAGTCCTGCTGGTCGCCGGCGCAGCGGCGAACGCACAGATGTCTGCGAATGTCGGCTGGGCGAGCGAATATCACTTCCGCGGCATTTTGCAGAAAGTGTCCTCGGCAAGCGGCGGGCTGGACTACGAGTCCGGCGGTTTCTACGTCGGCACCTGGGCAGCGGACGTCGGTGACGGCCTCGAGGTCGACGGCTATTTCGGTTACGGCGCCGACGTCGGCGATTTCAGCCTGAGCGTGGGCTACACCGGCTATTTCTACACGGGCGATTTCGACGACACCTACCAGGAGATCAACCTCGGCGGTGCTTTCGCCGGACTGTCGCTCGACGTCGCCATCGGTCAGTACGACAACTTCACCGGTCCGACGCTCGACTACACCTTTGCCGCCCTGACGTTTGAGCACGAAGGTTTCTACGGCACCTACGGCACCTTCTCCCAGGATTTCGACGGCGACTACCTCGAACTCGGCTACGGCACCACGATCTCCGAAATCGACTTCGGCATCTCGCTGATCCTGGCTAACGACGACCTGGTCGGTAACGACGACGAGTCGCTGATCTTCACGATCGGGAAGTCTTTCGATCTCTGACCACGACACGCGGGGCGGGAAGCTTCCCGCCCCGCCCTTTTGAATTTGCAAGCAAGGGGATTCCACACATGAAACTGATCACCGCGATCATCAAGCCCTTCAAGCTCGACGACGTCCGCCAGGCCGTCGCCGACATCGGCATACAGGGCATCACCGTCACCGAGGTCAAGGGCTTTGGGCGCCAGCGCGGCCACACGGAGCTGTACCGCGGCGCCGAGTATGTCGTCGACTTCCTGCCGAAGGCCAAGATCGAACTGGCCGTCGACGACGACATCGCCGAGCAGGTTATCGAGGCCATCGCCAACACGGCAAGAACCGGCAAGATCGGCGACGGCAAGATATTCGTCACCGACCTGGAACAGGCCATTCGCATTCGCACCGGTGAAACCGGCGCGGCCGCCGTATAACGTATAAGGAGAATCCTGTCGTGGAAGAAGTAACGCAGATAGCGACACAGGTCACCGAGCTGGCCTACGCGCTCGACACTTTCTATTTTCTTGTCTGTGGGGCACTGGTCATGTGGATGGCCGCGGGCTTCACGATGCTCGAATCCGGCCTGGTTCGCGCCAAAAACACGGCCGAGATCCTGACCAAGAACGTCGGGCTCTACTCGATCGCCTGCATCATGTACATGCTGTGCGGCTACTCGATCATGTACCCGGGAGCGTACGAAGGCGGTGTGTTTGCAAGCCTCTCGACGCTGGGCAGCGGCCTCCTCGGTTCGGCCGATAACGACGTGGCGACCGTGGTCGCCGGCGACGCCTACTACTCGAACCTGTCGGACTTTTTCTTCCAGGTCGTGTTCGTCGCGACCGCGATGTCCATCGTTTCGGGCGCCGTCGCGGAACGCATGAAGCTCTGGTCGTTCTTCCTGTTCTCTGTGATCCTTACCGGCTTCATCTATCCCGTGCAGGGCTTCTGGAAATGGGGCGCCGGCTGGCTGGACGCCGCCGGGTTCCTCGATTTCGCGGGTTCCGGCGTCGTGCACATGTGCGGCGCTGCTGCGGCACTCGCGGGCGTACTGCTGCTCGGCGCTCGCAAGGGCAAGTACGGCACCCAGGGCCAGATCAACGCCATACCCGGTTGCAACCTGCCACTCGCCGCGCTGGGCACGCTGATCCTGTGGCTCGGCTGGTTCGGCTTCAACGGCGGCTCGGAGCTGAAGGTGTCCGACGTCGGTGAGGCGAACGCCGTCGCGCTGGTGTTCGTCAACACCAACATGGCGGCGGCCGGCGGACTCGTGTTCGCGCTGCTGCTGTCACGCCTCTGGTTCGGCAAGGCCGACCTAACGATGGCGCTCAACGGCGCGCTGGCGGGACTCGTTGCCATCACGGCCGAGCCGCTCACGCCGACGCCGCTCGCCGCCACAATGATCGGTGCGGCCGGCGGCCTGCTGGTCGTCTTCTCCATCGTGATGCTGGACAAGCTCAAGATCGACGACCCGGTCGGCGCCATCTCGGTGCACGGCACGGTCGGCATCTGGGGGCTGCTCGCCGTTTGCTTCACGAACCCTGACGCGTCGCTCATTGCCCAGCTGAAGGGCATCGTGTCGATCTTCGCCTGGGTATTCGGCACCAGCTTCGTGGTCTGGTTCGCGATCAAGAAGACGCTCGGCATCCGCGTCTCCGAGGAGGAGGAGTACGAGGGCGTGGACATCTCGGAGTGCGGCCTCGAGGCCTACCCGGAATTCACGACCGCCGACTGATGACATAACGTCCCCCACCAAAAGAGCAATATCCCCCTTGAAAGCAAGGACTTGGCGGGCCCTCGGGCCCGCTTTTTTTTGCACTTGAGAAAAAATGCGACACAGCGCACGTCATCCCTGTGAACGCAATCACGGCAGATTCGTGCCTGTCGTGCTTGAATGCTTTTATTGTTCAATGCTATGCAAAGCGTGGTATGCACACGGAAGGTCAGCCATGGATCGTAAATTTCTCGTACTCGTTATCGCTGCCGCGGCCCTGACGAGCAGCGCCTTCGCCGGCGAGATTTACAAGTACGTCGACGAAAACGGCAGCGTCCACTACGTGGATCGCCCGACGGGCGAGTCCGGTGAGGAACGCCTGGACGTCAGCTATTCCGGGACCAGCAGCGAAACCGTCACTGCCCAGGTTCAGAAGCGGCGCGACTATATGTCGGCGCTCGAGGAAGCCCGGACGGACGCGAAGAGCCAGCGCGAGGCTGAAGCGCAGGCGCGTGCCGAAATGGAACAGCGCGCCGCCAAGTGCCAGGAGCACCGCGCCCGCCTCGAGTCCTACCTGCAGTCGCGCCGGCTTTACCGCGAGAACGCGGCTGGCGAGCGCGAATACCTCGACGAACAACAGACGATGGAAGCGCGTCGCAAAGTCGAAGAGGCAATCCAGGAAAACTGCTCTTAGAGCAAAGCTCCGCACCCGGCGCTACAATCCGCACTCAGGTCGTGAGGAGCGCCAGGTTTGGCTGTAGCCCCCAGTTCCAGCAATTCTGCCGAATCCGGCTCCCAGGCGTATCTGCCTGACTTCTGTGCAGCCAGCACGGTATTCGTGGTGGTGCTCGTCGCCGCACTGGTCGCCATCGTACTGACGCTCGCGGGCGCCGCGGGCTCCGGCCGGTTCCTGTTCGAGCTGTCCAAGACCGCGCTGTTCGTTCTCTGGCTTTCCCTGCTCGGCTGCGCCCTCATGTGCATGCTGCGCAGTCGCCTGGAGGGGGCCGGCAAGACCCGGGCGTTCGTGCTCGGATTCCTCATCCTGCTGGCGATGTGCCTGCTGCTGGCCGAGATTGCGTACCAGTTGACGCGTATTTTCGCCCAGTCCGTGATCATCCACGACTCGCACGCAGGGTTCCTGTTCCGGACCTTCACGGTAAGCGCCATCATCATTGCGCTCGGCATGCGTTACCTCTATGTCTCCAGCGAATGGCGGCGCAGCATCGTGCTGGAAGCCCAGGCGCGGATCAGCGCGCTGCAGGCGCTCATCCGGCCGCACTTCCTCTTCAACAGCATGAATACGATCGCCTCACTGACGCGCACCGACCCGCGCCAGGCCGAGGAGGCGGTCGAAGACCTGTCGGACCTGCTGCGCGCCAATCTCAATACGTCCCAGAACCGCACGACGCTCAAACAGGAACTGGAGACCGCAGCAATCTACCAGCGCATCGAGAAGCTGCGCCTCGGCGATCGGCTGCGGGTGCGCTGGGACATCGATGACCTGCCGATGCGTGCACTCATCCCCAGCCTCACCATTCAGCCGCTGCTCGAGAACGCGATCTATCACGGCATCGAGCAGCTGCCCGACGGCGGCGAGGTTACGGTAACCGGCCGGCTCGACGGCAAGGACCTGCTCATCTCCATGTCGAATCCCGTCGCCGCCGGGTCACGCAGCTCGAAGCGCGGCAACAGGATGGCGATGAGCAACATCCGCCAGCGATTCGAGCTCGCCTACGGCAACCGCGCCTCGGTGTCCGTTTCCGACGAGAGCGACCGTTACACGGTGAGCCTGCGATTCCCGCTCGAGCGCGCGCAGGCCTGACGTGCCGATGAAGATACTGATCGTTGACGACGAGAAGCCTGCACGCGACCGCCTGCGGCAGCTGATCGACGACTTCGCGGAATACGAGGTGGCAGGCGAAGCCGGCAACGGCGAGGAAGCCGTCAGGCTGGCCGCCGAGACGCATCCGGACATCGTGTTGCTGGATATTCGTATGCCCGGGGTGGACGGCATCGAGGCAGCGCATCACCTCAACAAGCTCGATCCGCCGCCCGCCATCGTGTTCGCAACCGCCTACGACCAGTATGCCATCGACGCCTTCGAGGCCAGGGCCATCGGCTACGTACTGAAGCCCGTCCGTCGCGAACGGCTCGCGCGCGCACTCGAACAGGCGGCGAGACTCGCGGCGGGGACCCTGACCGAGGTCGCCGCAGCGCCGCAGATGCAGCGGCGCCGCAACCATGTCTCGTCGCTGTCTCACGGCCAGCTGAAGCTGATCCCGCTCGACGATGTGCACTATTTCCAGGCCGACCAGAAATACGTCTGCGTACATCATTCCGGCGGCCAGGACCTGATCGACGAATCGCTGAAGTCGCTCGAAGAGGAATTTGCCGAGGACTTCGTCCGCATCCACCGCGGGGTGGTCGTTGCCGTCGACAAGATCGAGCGGCTCGCGAAGACCGCGGACGGCAAGCACCACATCGTCTTGCGCGACAGCTCGCAACAACCCGAAAACGAGTTGATAATCAGTCGCCGGCACCTCGCGGACGTCCGCCGGCGCCTTAAAGGAGGTTGAAGTCCATTGTTGATCCGAATCGCCACTCGCAAAAGCGCGCTCGCCCTGTGGCAAGCCGAACACGTCGCGGAGAGACTCGGGCGACTCGACGAAGTCGATGACGTGGAACTCGTGCCGCTGTCGACGCGCGGCGACGAGATCCTCGACCGCAGCCTGCAGAAGATCGGTGGCAAAGGCCTGTTCATCAAGGAACTCGAGATCGCGATGCAGCAGGGCGACGCCGATATCGCCGTGCACTCGATGAAGGACGTGCCCGCGGAAATGCCGGAGGGTTTCTGCGTTGCCGCGGTGCTCAACCGCGCCAATCACGCCGACGCCTTCGTCTCGACGAACTACGGTTCGCTCGACGAGCTGCCCGAAGCGGCGTGCATCGGCAGTTCCAGCCTCAGGCGCCAGGCGCAACTCAGAATGATGCGCCCCGATCTCGTCATCGAGCCGCTGCGCGGCAACGTCAATACGCGGCTGGCGAAGCTCGAGGCCGGTGAATACGATGCCATCATCCTCGCTGCCGCGGGACTGGAGCGACTCGGCCTGCAGCAGCATATTCGCCAGCAGTTTGCGACCGAGCAGATGCTGCCTGCCGCAGCCCAGGGTGTCATCGGAATCGAGTGCCTCTCGGCGCGCGATGACCTCCGGGGCGTGCTCGGGAAGCTCGAGCATGCCGAAACGGCGAAGACGACTGTTGCCGAGCGCGCGGTCGCGCTGACCCTGCAGGCGAATTGCCAGTCGCCGGTCGCTACCTACGCGACCATCACGGCGGATCGCCTGCACCTGACGGCGCTCGTCGCCCTGCCCGATGGCAGCCGCTCGTTGCGCGACTCGCTCGAGGGCCCGGCCGGTGACGCGGAGCAGATCGGCCGGCAGCTGGCCGCATCATTGTTGCAACAGGGCGCGGGCGAACTGCTCGAACAGGCGGCCGCAGCGGATGGCTGACGCCCCCCTCGCGGGCGTCGGCGTGCTCGTTACCCGCCCGGCCGCGCAGGCCGGCGAGCTCGTCTCGGCCATCGAGGCGGCGGGCGGCCGCAGCATCGCCTTCCCGGTGATCGAGATCGCGCCGCGCGACCCGCAGCGTATCCAGGCCGACCTCTCCGGCCGCGACGACGCCGACATCGTCATATTCATCAGCCGCAATGCGGTCGAACACGGACTCGCCTGGTCGGGCGACGCCGCCATCGCCGCCGTCGGGCCGGCGACGGCCGCCGCGATCGAAGCGGCTGCCCGGGTCGTCGATATTCGGCCGGTGAGCGGCTTCGACAGCGAGAGCCTGCTCGAAGAGCCCGCGCTCAAAGACGTGCGCGGCAAGACCGTGCGCATCATTCGCGGCAACGGCGGTCGCGAGCTGCTCGCGACGACCCTGCGTGAGCGGGGAGCGAACGTCGACTACCTCGAGGTCTACGCGCGGCGCATGCCCGCTTACGATGAGACGCAAATCGAGGCCATCGGGCGGCAGCTCGAGAGCGGCGAAATCGGCGCCGTTGTCGTCATGAGCGTGGAGTCCTTCGACAATCTGCTGGCGTTGCTGCCCGGATCCTGCCGCAAGGCATTGGCAAAAACGCGACTGGTTACGCCGGCATCTCGTGTGATAAAACAGATCAAAGACCGCCTGCCCGACTGTCCGGCGACGCTCGCGGACGGGCCGGGCGCAGACGACATCGTGCGCGCAATCGCGGCACCCGCGCCTCACAGTTCCGGAAAGAACTCATGAGCGAAGACATCAAGAACAAGGAAACGGCGGAAGCCGGGACCGACGAGGCCGTGTCGCCGGAAACCACAGAAGAACAAGCGCCGGCCGAAGACCACGCAACCGCGGAGCAGGACGAAAAGGCGCCGCAGCCCGCCGCGCAGCCCCGGCGAGGGACGTCGCCGGTGTCCTGGCTGGCGTTGTTCGTGGCACTGCTGGCGCTCGCGGCCGTCGGCTACATGATCGTAGAAGACCGCCGTACGCGCGCTGTCGAGGAGGCAAGCACGGAATCCCTCGAGCGTCTCGCCGGCCGCATCGACGAATCGCGGGCATCCCTGTCGAGGCTGGACGAGGGGCTCGAGGACCTGGTCTCGAGCGACGAGGTTCTCGAGACGCGCCTTGCAGAGCTGCAGCGCGATATCGATCGCCGGTCCGACCTGCTGGATTCGCTCCCGGGGCGTACGTCGAACCTCGAGAACTCCATCGCCGCACTGCAGGGGGCGTCGGCGGGCGCACGCGATACCTGGCTGCTCGCCGAGGCCGAGTACTACATGCAGATCGCGAACGCGCAGCTGCAGCTCGGCAATAACCCGCAGCTCGCGATGCTTGCGCTGGAAATGGCCGACGAGCGTGTCGTGCAGATGGCCAACCCGGCACTCACCGACGTGAGGCGAGCCCTCGCGGGAGAGCTGGCGGCGCTCGAGGCCATGGAGAAGCCCGACCTGGAAGGCGCCACGCTGACGCTCGCGAGCCTTGCCCGGGTCGTCGACTCCCTGCCGCTGCGCGCAGCAAGCGGCCAGTCCGGCGAAGCCGGGGACGCCCCGGAAGAAGAACAGGGCGCGGCCGCGAGAGCCTGGTCCTCGGTGAAGGACGCGATGTCGGGCCTCGTCAGGGTGACTCCACCGGACGAGGAAACACGCGCCCTGCTGACCCCCGATGCTGCACAGCTGATCCGCAGCAATCTCGCGCTGCAGCTGCAGGCGGCCAGGCTCGCGCTGCTGCGCGGCGAGCAGGCGATCTTCGAACAGAGTCTCGAGGATGCCAACGCGCTGCTGATGGAATACTTCGACGTCGACAGCGCGCAGGTCGCAAGCGTGCGTGACACGATCGCCGAAATCCGTGACAGCATGGTCGCGGTCAAGGCACCCGACATCTCCGAATCGCTGCGACTGATTCGCCAGTTCCGGGTGCTGTCCGAGACCGCGCAATGAAGTTCAGCATCATCGTCGTCATTGCGACTCTCGTTTTCGCATTCGCGGCGCATTTCCTGTTGCAGGACCCGGGCTACGTGGCCATCAACTTCCGCGGCTACCTCGTGGAGATGTCGGTGCCCGTTCTGCTCGGTATCGCCGTCGTGCTGGTGGTGGCCGTCTGGGCGATCCGCAAGATCATCATCGCGCCCCGCCTGATCGGTGAGGCCGCCGGCCGCTACCGCGCCGGCCGGGCCGGGCAGAAGCTGACGCGCGGCATGATCGAGGTTGCCGAGGGCAACTTCGCGCGCGGCGAGAAACTGCTGGCACGGGCCGCCGGCACCAGCGATGCGCCGTTACTCAACTACCTGCAGGCTGCGCGCGCAGCACACCTGCAGGGCAACGACCAGCGGCGCGACGAATGGCTCAAGCTGGCTTACGAAAACACGCCCGCCGCCACGAACGCGGTGCTGCTGACGCAGGCCGAGCTGCAGCTCGACCGCAACCAGTACGAGCAGGCGCTGGCGACACTGCGGCGTATCGAGGAGAACTCGCGTGATCACAACTACGCGCTCGGCCTGCTCGGCAAGCTGTATTACCAGCTCGAGGACTGGGACAGCCTGGGACAGCTGCTGCCGCGCCTGAAAGCGCAGGGACGCATCACCGCTGACGCCATCCGCACGTGGACCGTCCGCGTCCATCGCGAGCACCTTGATCGGGCGGAGGACGGCGACGCGGTCCAGGCTGCCTGGAAAAACGTGCCGCGGAACCTGCGTTCCGATCTCGAATTGCTGGGCGCCTACTTCTCCGCGCTGATCAGGATCGGCAAGCACGAACAGGCCGAGAAGGAACTGGCGGCGGCGCTGAAAAAGGAATGGCGCGGTCCGCTGGTGCGACTGTTCGGCCTCGTCGAAGGGCCCGATGCATCGAAGCAGCTGAAGCGGGCCGAGGGCTGGCTGGCCAGTCACCCGGAAGACCCCGACCTGTTGCTCACCGCGGCGCGCCTGTGCCTGCGTAACGAACTCTGGGGCAAGGCGCGCAGCTACCTCGAAACCGTCATCTCGCTGCGGCCGACGCCGGAGGCCTACCAGGACTACGGCCAGTTGTTGAACCGGCTCGGGGAAGGCGATGCCGCCGCCGATGCGTTCCGCGAAGGCCTCGGCCTCGTCGCCGGGTCTCCCAAGACCGCCATTCCGCATCTCAAGCCGGCACGCAGGTGATCACCCTGTTCGTCGGCGCCGGCTATACGGGCGCGCGCGTACTCCGTCGGCTGCCCGACGCCGTTGCCCTCGGGCGCTCCCGGGCTGGCGATGAGCGGCTGGACCTCGACCGGGACGAGCGCCTGCGTATCGCGTTGCCGGAGCAGTACGCGGTCATCTACTCCGTGCCGCCCGCTTCCGACCAGCCGGGAGACCCCAGGCTCGCGAGATTCCTGGCGCTACTGCCACACCCGCCGGAACGGATCGTCTACCTGAGCACGACGGGCGTCTACGGTAATCGCGACGGCGAAAGCGTCGACGAGAAAACCGAGCCTCGCCCCGAGTCCGCGCGCGCGGAGCGCCGTCTCGCCGCCGAACGGCTGCTTGCGGAATGGTGCACGGGACGCAGCACGACAGCCGTGGTGCTGCGGGTGCCCGGCATCTACGGTCCGGGACGGCTCGGGACCCAGGGGCTGCGCGATGCGATGCCGGTGCTGCGGGAGGAGGACGCTAACCCGGGCAACCGCATCCACGTCGACGATCTCGCGAGCTGCTGTATCGCGGCCCTTTCGCCCGAGGTACCCGATGGAATCTACAACGTAGGCGACGGCGACCACCGCTCCGGCAGCTGGTTTACCGGCGAGGTCGCGCGGCAGGCGGAGCTGCCACCGCCCCCGGCCATCAGCCTTGCGGAAGCGCAACAGACCTTCTCGCCGATGCGGCTCTCGTTCCTCAGGGAATCGCGCGTTGTCGACACGACCAAAATGCGCGAGGTCCTCGGCGTCACCCCGAAATACGCCAACCCCGCTGACGGCATCGCCGCCAGCCTGGCGGAAGAATCCGTGACGGACTAGAGCCGGCTTCGGGGTGCTTCTTCGCGAGGCCTGAAGCGCGCGCAGCGCGCAGACCGCGAAGAAGCACCCCGAAGCCGGCTCGGCAGGGTCAATCAGGGCTGACTTCGCTTGCTCCTGAGCCAGGCCGTCAGCGGCTCCCACTCTTCCCAGTCCGGCCAGGCGAGATACTCGGGCAGCTCGAAAATGCCGAGACCGCGCGTGTACGCACGCACGTAGTTCTGCGCCTCGCGCAACGCGGCGATGTAGGGAACCCGCGCCTTGGTCAGGTACTCGTCGAGATCGCCCCAGATCAGCGTGTTGTCACGGACGCGATTCGCGACGGCGCCGATTTTGGCCTGCTTGCGCTGAATCTTGCCGACGCTCCTGAGTTCTTCGATGAATTTCGTGGAAGCCTGCATGTCGATCGTCGATGGCAGCACCGGCACGATGATGGTCTCGGCATGGTTGACCAGGTCGGTCAGTTCCTTGCCGTGGGAGCGCGCCGGCGCATCGACGACGACGACGTCCGCGGTCCTTGGCACCCGCCGGAAGCCGTCTTCGTAAGCGGCCACACCGACGATTTCGGGGCGGTCGGCCGGGCGCCGTGCCAGCCAGTCGAGACCCGACCGCTGCGGGTCGTAATCGGCGAGCGCGACGGCCGCGCCTTCTGTGGCAAAGTAAGATGCAATATTCGTTGCGAGTGTGCTCTTGCCGCAGCCACCCTTCGCATTCAGAACCATTATGTGCCGCATTATTCTCCCCAAAAGCTGTTCGAAACCGGTTTGTTATCGGGCATAACGAGGGGTTATGTAAACTACAGGCAGAGGCCGAAAAAGTCCATCAGAGATAACGTGGAACTCGACTATTTGATAATGCATGGCGCCGGTAACCGGATACTCGTTGTCGACGCCCGCAAGCATGACGTGGAACCGCCTGGCGTCGACACGCTGCGACGCCTCGCCGATGCATCGACCGGGCCCGGTTTCGACCAACTCATGTGGGTGACTGCGCCGCACGAGGACGGGCCCGACGCCGGCTATCGCATATTCAATGCGGACGGCTCCGAGGTCGAACAGTGCGGCAACGGCGTCCGCTGCGTGGCGTGGATGCTCGCGCGCGAATCCGGCGACAGCGGGGTGCTGGAACTCGAGAGCCCGGCGGGCATGGTCGAAGCACGCATCGAGCCGGACGGGCGAATCACGGTCAGCATGGGAGTGCCGGAGTTCGAGCCGTCGCAGGTGCCGTTCATCGCCGATGGCAAAGCCGACCGCTACCTGCTGTTCGTCGACGGCGCCGACTACGACGTGTCGGCGTTGTCCATGGGCAACCCGCACTGCGTGATGCAGGTGCCCGATACCGGCTCGGCGGACGTTGCGCGCCTTGGCCCGATGATCGAGCGCCACGAACGCTTTCCCGAGCGTGCCAACGTCGGTTTCATGGCGATCCGCGGCCGCAAGGCTATCGACCTGCGCGTCTACGAGAGAGGCGCGGGAGAAACGCTGGCCTGCGGCACCGGCGCCTGCGCCGCGGTCGTTGCGGGGCAGCGTCTCGGACAGCTGGACGACACGGTCACCGTGAGTCTGCCGGGCGGGCAACTCGTGGTAAGCTGGCGCGGCGACGCCGAGCCGGTCTGGCTGACCGGGAACGCCGAGTTAATCAGCGAGGGAAAGATCGATTTATGAGCACACAAGCGAAGCGGGAGTACGCTGACGAAGCGCTTACCGAAGAGGCGGTCAGCGGGTACCTTGCGGCACATCCCGACTTTTTCGAGCGCAACCCGAAACTGCTGAGCAAGCTGCGAGTCCCGCACGAGACCGGTGGCACGGTATCACTCGTCGAACGCCAGGTATCCATGCTGCGGCAGAAGGAAGTCAGGCTCGAGCGTCAGCTCAGGGAGCTCATCCAGGTGGCTCGCGACAACGACGTCCTCGCCGCCAAGATCCACCAGCTCAGCATCCACTTGCTGGCAGCCGACAGTCTCAACGCCACCGTAGCAGCGGTCGAAGAGGCGGTGCGCTCCGGCTTTGGCGCCGACCAGGGCGTGCTCGTGCTGTTCGGCAACCCGGACAGCTTCGACGACATCGATGCCGGCCGCTTCTTTCGCGCTCTCCAGCGGGACGACGACACGCTGCGGCCGTTCGCCACCTTCCTCAAGGGCAGCGGCCCCCGTTGCGGCCGGGTCCGCGATGCGCAGCGCAGGTTCCTGTTCCGCTCCGATGCCGAGGACATCGGCTCGGTGGCCCTGGTGCCGCTCGGCAGCGAGGCAAGTATCGGCTTCCTGGCCATCGGCAGCGTCGACGCGAACCGTTTCCACCCGGGTATGAGCATCGACTTCCTGGCGCGCGTCGGCGACCTGATATCCGGCGCCCTGAAGCGCTACTGACGCGGGCACGTGGACGCCGCCGAAGCCGACCGGATCGACGCCTTCATCCGACACCTCGAATACGAGCGCCGGCTTTCGCCGGAAACCTGCAAGCATTACCGACGCGACCTCGTGGACCTGCAGGGGTGGTGTGACCGCAGCGGCCTGTCCGCCTGGGCCGACCTCGACAGCGAACACCTGCGAAGCTACTCGGCAACCTGCTTCCGCCGCGGCCTGTCGCCGCGCAGTATCCAGCGGCGCCTGTCGGCGGCGCGTACCTTCTTTCGCTACCTGGTGAGGGAGAAACACGTCAGGCGCAACCCGGTGCAATCCGTATCGGCGCCACGCGGGCCGAAGCGCCTGCCGGAGAACCTGGACGCCGACCGTATGGCCCGGCTTCTCGATATACCCGGGGACGGGCCGCTGGTCGATCGGGACAGGGCGATCCTCGAGCTGCTCTATTCTTCCGGACTCCGCCTCGCGGAGCTCGCCGACCTCAATCTCGGCGATGTGGACACGCAGGACGCGACGGTGCGCGTGACGGGCAAAGGGAACAAGGACCGCATCGTGCCGGTCGGCTCGCGGGCAATCGACGCGTTGTCGCGATGGCACCGGTCGCGGGGCTCGATGGCAGCCGCCGAAGAACGGGCGCTGTTCGTCAGCCAGCGGGGTTCACGCCTGAGCCGCCGCAGCATCCAGGCCCGCGTGGACCACTGGGCGCGGCGCCAGGGCATCGATACCCGCGTCTACCCGCACCTTTTCCGGCATTCCTTTGCCACCCACCTGCTCGAGTCGAGCCACGATCTGCGGGGCGTGCAGGAGCTCCTGGGACACGCGAACATCTCCACGACCCAGGTCTATACTCACCTTGACTTCCAACACCTCGCCCAGATATACGACAAGACGCATCCGCGCGCGCGGGCCAAAAACAAGCCGTAGCCGCGCACAACACCGCCCGCCCGGCCGGGCAATCGCTCAGGAACCGCATCATGGAACAGTTTCGTGGGACAACCATCGTCTCGGTGCGCCGTAATGGCAAGGTCGCGATGGCCGGTGACGGACAGGTCAGCATGGGTAACACCATCATGAAGGGCAACGCGCGCAAGGTACGGCTGCTGGCCGGCGGCAAGGTCATTGCCGGTTTCGCCGGCGGCACCGCCGACGCGTTCACGCTGTTCGAGCTGTTCGAGGCCAAGCTCGAGCAATACGGGAACCTGACCCGGGCCGCGATCGAGCTGGCCAAGGACTGGCGTACCGACCGCCGGCTGCGCCGTCTCGAAGCCCTGCTGTGCGTGGCGAACGAGGACGCCTCGCTGATCATCTCCGGTAACGGCGACGTCATCGAGCCCGAGGATGATCTTATGGCCATCGGCTCCGGCGGCCCGTTCGCGCAGGCGGCGGCGAAAGCGCTGTTGCAGAACACCGAGCTCGACGCTCGCGAGATCGTCGAGAAGGCGCTGCAGATAGCCGCCGAGATCTGCGTCTACACCAACCGCAATGTCGTCGTGGAGGAGCTGGGCTGATGTCACAGATGACGCCCCGCGAGATCGTCCAGGAGCTGGACAAGCACATCGTCGGACAGGACGAAGCCAAGCGCGCGGTTGCGATCGCGCTCAGGAACCGCTGGCGCCGCGTGCAGGTGGACGAGCCGCTGCGCAGCGAAATAACGCCCAAGAACATACTGATGATCGGCCCGACGGGCGTGGGCAAGACGGAAATCTCGCGCCGCCTGGCGCGGCTCGCGAAGGCCCCGTTCGTCAAGGTGGAGGCGACCAAGTTCACGGAGGTCGGCTACGTCGGCCGCGAGGTGGACAGCATCATCCGCGACCTGATGGACGTTGCCGTCAAGATGACCCGCGAAGAGGCCATGTCCCGCGTCCGGCACCGCGCGGAGGACGCCGCGGAAGAGCGCGTGCTCGATGCGCTGCTGCCGCCGGCCTCGCCGACCATGGGGTTCAGCGCGGACAGCGAGCCCGCGGCACAGGGCGGCGACACGCGGCAGAAATTCCGCAAGATGCTGCGCGAGGGCCGGCTCGACGACCGCGAGATCGAGATCGAGGTCCAGGCAATGCCGATGGGCATCGAAATCATGGCGCCGCCCGGCATGGAGGAGATGACCAGCCAGCTGCAGGGCATGTTCCAGAACCTCGGCGGCAATCGCCGCCGCACGCGCAAGCTCAAGATCCGGGATGCGCTCAGGCAGCTGACCGACGAGGAAGCCGCCAAGATGGTGGACGAGGAGGAGCTCAAGGCGCAGGCACTCGAAGCCGTGGAGCAGCACGGCATCGTGTTCCTCGACGAACTCGACAAGGTCGCGCGGCGCTCCGAAACCCAGGGCGCCGACGTGTCCCGCGAGGGCGTGCAGCGCGACCTGCTGCCGCTGGTCGAGGGTTCCACGGTCAATACCAAGTACGGCATGGTCAGGACCGATCACATCCTGTTCATCGCGTCCGGCGCCTTCCACGTGTCCAAGCCCTCGGACCTGATCCCGGAACTCCAGGGTCGTTTCCCGATCCGCGTCGAACTCAAGTCACTGACGACCGACGACTTCGTGCGCATCCTGACCGAGCCCGACGCGTCGCTGACGCTGCAGTACAGCGCCCTGCTCGGCACCGAGGACGTGCAGCTCGAGTTCACCGAGAGCGGCGTGCGCCGCCTCGCCGAGGTCGCTTACCAGGTCAACGAAAACACCGAGAACATCGGTGCGCGCCGGCTGCACACGGTCATGGAGCGACTGCTCGAGACGGTATCGTTCGAGGCATCCGACAAGAGCGGCACGCACGTGCAGATCAACGCCGGGTACGTCGACGAGCACCTCGCCGAGCTGTCGAAGGACGAAGACCTGAGCCGGTATATTCTCTGATGAATTCCCTGTAGGGGCGAGTCTCGGCCTGCGATCGCGGTTCGAGAACCGCTCCTGCAATTACGCGTAAGGAAAGACCATGGCCAACCCGACCGAAATTCGTCTCAGGAAAGAACCGCGCCTGCTGGTCATCAGCTTCGACGACGGCAGCGAGTTCGACTACACCTTCGAGTACCTGCGCGTGCATTCGCCGAGCGCGGAGGTGCGTGGCCACGGCCCCGGCCAGGAGACGCTGCAGCACGGCAAGGAGAATGTCGCCATCGTCGATATCCAGCCGGTCGGGCACTACGCGGTGCGCCTCGTGTTCGATGACGGCCACGACAGCGGGCTCTACAACTGGCAATACCTCTACGACCTGGGCCGGGATATGGCGGCGAACTGGCAGCGTTACCTCGACCGGCTCGAGGCAGCAGGGTATGCTCGCGAAAAACAGTAACGATATCCCGCCATGGCGCCCCGAACGGACAGCCCCGACAAATCCGCCGATACCACGCATTTCGGCTATAAAGACGTTCCTGTCGACGACAAAGCCGACCTCGTAAAAGGGGTCTTCGACTCCGTAGCCAGCCGTTACGACATCATGAACGACCTGATGTCCGCCGGCATGCACCGGCTCTGGAAGCGCTACACGATCCAGCATGCCAATGCGCGGCCCGGACACGTGATCCTCGACCTCGCCGGCGGCACCGGCGATCTCACGCGCGAGTTCGCCCGCATCGTCGGCCCGCGCGGCCACGTGGTGCTGGCCGACATCAACGCGGCGATGCTCGAATACGGCCGCCGCAGGCTCGTCGACGCGGGTATCGCAGGCAACGTCGAGCTGGCGCAGGTCGACGCCGAATCGCTGCCGTTTGCGGACAACACCTTCGACCGCGTCTCCATCGCTTTCGGGCTGCGCAACGTCACGCACAAGGAGGCCGCACTGGCCGAGATGCAGCGGGTACTGAAACCGGGCGGCAAGGTGCTGATACTCGAGTTCTCCCGGCCATCGAAGGCAATAAAGCCTGCGTACGACCTGTATTCCTTCAAGGTGCTGCCGCTCCTCGGCAAGCTGGTGGCCAGAGACCCGGATAGCTACCAGTACCTGGCGGAGTCGATACGCATGCACCCCGACCAGGAAACCCTGCTCGGCATGATGCAGGACGCCGGTTTCGAGCGCTGCCGCTACAACAACCTGACCGCCGGCATCGTCGCACTGCATACCGGCTACAAGATCTGAAGCAGCCATGAACCCGCTGGAAGCCCTGCTGCAACCGATCACGCGCGTGCTCAACCGGAACATCCGCGAGTCCACCCGCGCGAACGAGCTGTGCGGCCGTCTCGACGGCAAGCTGATCGCGATCAGGGTCCGCGATACCGGGCTTTCCGGCTACTTCGAGATCGGCCGGGACGCCCTGCACCTCAGCACCCGCCACGACGGCGAGCCGGACGTGGTCATTACAGGCTCGCTGGTGGCGCTCGCGCTCATGGCCGGTGAAGACGCCATACGCGACGGATCGCTCGACCTGAGCGGCGATGCCGCGACGGCACAGGCCTTCCAGGAGCTGTTGACGCACGCGAGGCCGGACATCGAGGAAGAGCTGTCCGCCGTGATCGGCGATACCGCGGCGCACGGACTGGGCGAATTCACCCGGGCGGTCGGGCGCTGGGCGCGCGATACGCGCTCGATCATGGGCGACAACATCCGCGAATACCTGCAGGAGGAGAGCCGGGACGTTCCCAGCCGCTACGAGGTCGAACAGTTCTCGAGAAACGTCAACCAGCTGCGCGACGATGTCGATCGGCTGGCAGCCAGGATCGGCCGCCTCGGGAATGCGGCGCCGTGATGCGGCGCAGGACCTTCTTCCGGCTGATCCGCATCCAGCGGGTGCTCGTCAAGTACGGCCTCGACGAGATCATCTCGGCGACGCACCTGCTGCGCCCGATGCGTTTCCTGTTCTACCTCGCGCCGCGGCGCCGGGATCGCAGCGCGCCGCAGGGCGAGCGCATCCGCCTCGCGCTCGAGGAACTCGGGCCGATCTTCGTCAAATTCGGCCAGGCGATCTCCACGCGGCGCGACCTGTTGCCCCCCGACATCGCCGGCGAGCTGGCCAAGCTGCAGGACGCGGTGCCGCCGTTTCCCGCGGACCAGGCCGTCGCGATACTCGAGTCCGCTTACGGCCAACCGGTCGACGACGTGTTCAAGCGCTTCGACAGGGAGCCGCTGGCGGCAGCGTCGATCGCCCAGGTACACACGGCCGAGCTGCCGGACGGCACGGACGTCGTCGTCAAGGTGCTGCGCCCCGGCGTGCGCGAGCGAATCGAGCAGGACCTCGAAGTGATGCGGACCATAGCAGCGCTTGCAGCCCGGTACTGGGAGCACGGCAAGCGCCTCAAGCCGCTCGAGGTCGTGTCCGAGTACGAGCAGACGATTCTCGACGAACTCGACCTGATGCGCGAAGCCGGGAACGCAGCCCAGCTCAAGCGCAACTTCGAGGGCTCGGACATGCTGCATGTCCCCGAGATCTACTGGGACTATTGCCGGCCCGAGGTCCTGGTGCAGGAACGCATACACGGCATCCCGATCAGCGACATGGCCGCGCTGCGGGCCGCCGGCACCAACATCGAGCGGCTCGCCGAAAACGGCGTGGAGATTTTCTTCACGCAGGTTTTTCGCCACAATTTTTTTCACGCGGACATGCACCCCGGCAACATCTTCGTAAACGTCGAAGACCCGGAGAACCCGAAGTATGCGGCGGTCGATTTCGGCATCGTCGGCACGCTGAACCCGGAGGACAAGCAGTACCTCGCCGAAAATTTCCTCGCGTTTTTCGAGCGCGACTATCACCGCATCGCCAAGCTGCATCTCGACTCCGGCTGGGTGCCGGACGACGCGCGAATCGATCAGCTCGAGACCGCCGTGCGCACCGTCTGCGAACCGATCTTCAACAAGCCACTCTCCGAGATCTCGTTCGCCCAGGTCCTGATGCGCCTGTTTCGCGTCGCGCAGCGCTTCAACGTGGAGATCCAGCCGCAGCTCATATTGCTGCACAAGACGCTGTTCAACATCGAAGGCCTTGGCCGCGAGCTGTATCCCGAGCTCGACATCTTCAAGACGGCCAGGCCGGTGCTGCGGCAGTGGATGGACGAACAGGTGGGTGCGCGCGCGATGATCGACGACCTGCGCGAGAACCTGCCGCAGCTGCGGCACGCCCTGCGCGAATTGCCCGGCACGATCCGCGAACTGACCGACCGGGCGAAAGCGGGCGACCTCGCGCTCGAGCTGCGTTCCGCCGAGATCGAACGCATTCGCAGCGAGCTCGAGGGCCAGCGCCGGCAACGCTACTGGCTGATCATCGCGATGACCAGCCTGCTCGCCGGCACGCTGGTGCTGACCCTGCAGGGCAATGCAGCCCTGGGCGGCGGCCTGCTCGTGGCGGGCGCGCTTGCCGTCTACGCCGGCCGGCCGAACGCCTGAGCCGCCTGCGACAATCGCTGACCATCATGCTGCAGGCCATCGCAAAAGCAATCCTGAAGATCGGCGGCTGGGAGATCGTCGGCACGAAACCGCTGGCCCCGAAAGCCGTCATTGTCGCGGCGCCGCACACGTCGAACTGGGACGGTTTCTGGGGACTTGTTTGCAGGGTGGCCCTGGACGTAGAGATACACTTCTTCGCCAAGCAATCCCTGTTCTGGTTTCCGCTGAACGTCCTGTTGCGCTCGCTCGGCGGCATTCCGCTCGACCGCAAGCGAGCGGGTTCGGCCGTCGACCAGGCCATCGAGATGTTCAGGAACAGCGAGTCCTTTTACTTCGGCCTCGCCCCGGAAGGGACGCGCAGCCGCGTGGACCACTGGAAGTCGGGCTTCTATCGCATCGCGGAAGGTGCGGATGTGCCGGTCGTTCTCGGTTTCCTGGACTACGGCAAGCGACGAATCGGCCTCGGCCCCACGTTCTCGCTGTCCGGCGACTGGCACAAAGACCTGGCGTTTTGCCAGGACTTCTATGCGGACATCAAGGGACGCTGGCCGGACAAGGCCGGGCCCGTGACGTTTCCGGCCGAACCGCGGCTCGGTACGCCGGGCAAGAAAAAGGCCACTCGCTGAGTGGCCTTTTTCGTGTTGCCGGTCGTCAGCGCTCAGTAGCTCAGTAATAGCGCCAGTTGACCTCCATGCCGAGGAAGCGGCCCTTCTGCATGGGGCCTGCGGTCCACAAGCCGGCGATCGACGTCAGGTTGCCCCAGTTGGCCTCGTCGCTGAGGTTCTTGCCGTAGAGCGAGACCTGCCAGCGCTCCGAGGGCGAGAACCAGTTGAGGCTCGCGTCGATGCGTTCCTGGTCGTCGAAGATCTCGGTATTCGAATCGTTGTAAGGATGCCCCTCGCGGTAGCTGTAGTTCGCAGCGACGTTGAACAGGCCCATCGACCCCGCGGGGATGTCCCACGAGAAACCGAGGCTGTAATTCGTCGGCGCGAGGCGCGGCAGGTCCGGGCCGATAACCGTGCTCGGCTGGCCCGCAGCCTCGAGGATGGCCTCGAGCTGCAGCACGAAGGGATCGATGCGGTCGTACTCACCATCCTGAACACCGACCGACGCGTTGATCGAGAACGTGTCCGTCAGCAACGCGACCAGGTCGAGTTCCGCGCCCTGGATAGTGACGTCGCCCGCGTTGAGCGTCGCCTGCAGCACGATGACGTCGGGGTCACCGATGTTGAGTTCGCGCTGCATGTCGGTGATCTCGTTGTAGAACGCCGCAACGTTAAGTCGCACGCGGCCGTCGGCGAAGTCCGTCTTGAGACCGACCTCGTAGGTGCTGTTCTCCTCTTCCCGGGTCGGGCCCGGCGGGATGAAGAAGGGTTTCGCGTTGCGGAAGTTGAAGCCACCGGAGCGGTACCCCTTCGACCAGAAGCCATACATCTGGCCGCTCTCGCTGAAGTTCCACTGCGCGCCCAGCTTGGGCGTGATGTTGTCCCAGTCGCCTTCCAGGTTGTCGAAGGTGCAGTTGAACGTCACCACGTCGCGGCACGGGCTGCCGGGCGGCGCGGTGATGATCTGCGCTTTCTTCGACTCGTCCGTGTAGCGGATGCCGGCCGAGAGTACCCAGCTGTCGCCGACATAGAAGTCGTTGTTCCAGAAGATGCCGAAGTTCTCGGCCTGCATGTCGCCACCGAGCGCGACCCTCAGGTTGATGCCGGCGGGCGCCGGCCCGAGCGGCGGCGGCAGCCAGATGTAACGGCCCTCGCGATACTCGACGTCCTGGTCGAAGTAGTAGAACCCGATCGTCGTATCCCAGTTTTCCGTGAAGCGCCCCGACCAGCGAAGCTCGTTGCTGATCTGGTCCTGCGTGGTGAAGCCGGGCGCTGCGAATATCGGCAGCAGGGTGCCGTCGATATCGGCCGCCGAGTCGGCCTCGACTTCGCGGTAGCCGAGGATGTTCGTGATCGTGCCGCCGAACGCGTCGATGTTGACCTCGAGTGTCGACTGGTACCAGTCGATCTCGGTAAAGCCGATCTCGTCGGAGGTCGTCGTGAAATTCGCCAGTGTACCGGCGCGCTGGTCCGTGACGTTGGCCCATACCGCGCCGTCGCCCTCCACCTTGCCGGACTCGAGTATCAGCGTGATGTCCACGCTGTCGCTCGGCGTCCAGACCAGGGTCGGGCGTATCAGCGTCGTCTCCATCTCGCCCACCTGGCTGCGCAGTGCCGGCTCGGCATAGAACGGCTGCAGCGGGTGCGGCGCGGGGAACACCGCCGCCGCCGGATTCGGCGGGATCGTCTGGTTGATGTTGTCGAAGTAGCCGTTGTCCTTGTCGTAAAGGACGGCGATCTTGCCCGCCAGCCGGTCTTCGATCAGGGAACCCTCGATCGCGGCCGCGACGTTGGTATGCTCCTCGTCTGTCACGCCCACGCGGACCTTGGCGCCGAACTCACCGTCGGGACGCGCATTGCGCAACAGCACGGCGCCACCCGTGACGTTGCGCCCGAACAGCAGGCCCTGGGGGCCGCGCAGAACCTCGATGCTCTCGAGGTCGAAGGTATCGAGGACGACACCGTAGGTCGTTCCCACGAACACGCCGTCGACGAACACGCCGACGGTCGGGTCGACCGACGGGATCGAGCTGTTGATGCCCTGGCCGCGAATCGAGAAATTCTGCACGCCCGGGAATGTGCCCACGGCCTCCAGCTGCACGTTGGGCATCTTGTAGCTCAGGTCGTCGAGCTTCTTCACGAACAGTGCATCGAGCTGGGCGGCGCCGAAAGCGGTCAACGCCACCGGCACTTCCTGCGCCTTTTCCGCGTCGCTCTTCTTGCGCGCGGTAGTGACAATCTCTTCGAGCATTGCGCCCGCGGAGCCCTGCTGCGCAACCGCGGTGCCTGGTAGCGAAAAAGCGACAAGCGCCACGAAAATTGCTGCACCGATTCCGGAGAACGCAACGGATGCAGCGCGTATCTCTCTGTAAATAGTAATGGTTTTCATTTTGGTCCCCCAGCAGCCTTGCTGCAGTTCTGACAGCATACTGTTGTTTGTGTGCGTCGCTCAAGCGCTACAATGCATAGCCATGAGCTCGGACACGGACACGCAATCCCGGCGCAGGACCATTCGCAGTTTCGTGCGCCGCGCGGGACGCCTCACCCCGTCCCAGCAGCGGGCGCTCGAGGAACTCTGGCCCGAATTCGGCGTGCCGTTCAGCCGCGAACCGCTGCAATTCGAGGCACTGTTCGGACGCACTGCGCCGGTCGTGCTGGAGATCGGTTTCGGCAACGGGGATACGCTGGTCCAGCTGGCCGCGGAACACCCGGATCTCGACTTCCTCGGCATCGAGGTTCACGAGCCCGGTGTCGGCCACTGCCTGCTCATGGCTCGCGATGCGGGCGTCACGAATCTCCGCCTGGTCCGGCACGACGCGGTCGAGGTTCTCGAGGCGATGATCGCCCCGGCCTCGCTGTCGCGCATCAACCTCTATTTCCCCGACCCGTGGCCCAAGAAACGTCATCACAAGCGGCGCCTGGTGCAGCCTGCATTCCTGGAGCTGGTCGCAAGTCGCCTGTCGCCCGACGGTACGTTCAACGTGGCCACCGACTGGGAGAACTACGCGGAACATATCGAGGCGGCCATCCGCGAGTCCGGACTTTTCGAATGCGCCGAGAAGCGGGTCCACTCGGGCGAACAGCCGCTCGATCGCCCGGTGACCAAGTTCGAACGTCGCGGGCTGCGCCACGGGCACCGGATCCGTGACTGGCGCTTTGTCCGCGCTGATGTTGCAAGTCGCGGATTGTGATCTATATATAAAGAAACAGCGGTTTCTCGAACAACGAACAGGACGAACAGAGATGGCAATACTCTATCCAGTGATAGGCCAGTGGTTCAGTCGCCCGAACGGCACGCTGTTCGAGGTGGTCGCGGTCGATGAAGACGACGGTACCGTGGAGCTGCAGCAGTTCGACGGGACGATCGACGAAATCGACATGGAGGCATGGCCCGAGCTGTTCCTGGTCGAGGCCAGCCCGCCGGAGGACTGGTACGGCTCGGTGGACATGGACCCGGAAGACTACGTCGGCCGGAAAAACGACGAGATGCCGGCCGGGTACCACGACCCGCTGGAGTTCCTCGACAGTTACTGAACTGTAGCGCGGCCCCTGTTACAGGCTTTCCGGCCCGGTGACGTAGACGACCCCGTCGCGTACCTCCACTGCCACCCTGCGCAGTGATTTTCCGGGGCACGGCCCCGCGAAACACTCGCCGCTCCTGATGTCGTAAAGCGCGCCGTGCGATGCGCAGATGATCGCAGACCTGTCCTTGGTCAGGAACTTGTCCGGCGCCCAGTTCAGCGGGTGGCCCACGTGCATGCAATAGTTCTGGTAGGCGTATACATCGCCCCCCTGGCGCACGACGAAGCCCATGAACGGCCAGTCACCGTCGCCGATCGTGAACTCGCGGCAGCCAGGATCGTCCAGCTCCTCGAGCAGCCCGACGCTGACTTCACGCGTCGCCATCGGAGCCCACCAGGCGATCGTGGTGCTTCGCGACGACCATCGACAGCAGTATTGCCGGCAGCCCGAGCGCCGCGGCATACAGGAAGAAGCCCATCCAGCCGACGGCCTCCTGGACATTGCCGGAATACCCGGCAGTGAACTTGCCGAGAATACTCATCAGGGAACTCATCAGCGCGTACTGCGTTGCCGTGAACGACTGGTTGACGAGGCTCGACAGGTACGCAATGAATACCGTCCCGCCGAAGCCCATCGCGAAATTGTCGGCACTGATGGTTACGGTGAGCATCCAGATCTCGGCGCCGATGTAGACCATCATCGCAAAAAACAGGTTGGTGCTCGCAATCAGGACCGTGGCTGCGATCAGGCAGCGCGCGATGCCGTACCTGACGATGGCCCAGCCGCCCGCGCCCGCACCGACCAGCGACACGATGATGCCGTAGATCTTGGCGACGCTGGCGATCTCCGCCTTGCTGAAGCCGATGTCGAGGTAGAACGGGTTCGCGAGAATGCCGAGCACGTAGTCGCTGAGCCGGAAGAACACGATGAACAGGATGATGACCAGGGCGAAGCGGCCGAAGCGGCTGAAGAAATCGACCAGGGGATCGATGACCGCAGGCTTCGCCCAGTGGGCGATACGGGCCGCCAGGCCCAGCCCGCTGTATGACCGGACGGTTGCGGCGACGTCCGGTTCGCGGCACCACAGCGTCGTGGCGATGCCGACCAGCATGCACCCCGACATTGCGGTGTACGCCAGGGACCACGAGCCGTACTCGGCGATGTACAGCGCGCCGGCACCGGCGACGAGCAGTGCGAGCCGGTAGCCATACTGGTAAGACGCCGCGAGTACGCCCTGCAGCCGGATCTCGGCGCTCTCGATTCGATACGCGTCGATGACGATGTCCTGGGTCGCGGAAGCGAACGCCACCGCCAGCGCGACGGCCGCGAACACGCCGAGGGCCTGGGAAGGGTCGGTCCTCGACATGACCAGCAGCGCGCAGGCAATCGCCAGCTGGGCCAGCAGCATCCAGCTGCGCCGCCGTCCCATGAGGCGCGTCAACACCGGAACCGGCAGCGAATCGATGAACGGCGCCCAGACGAACTTCAGGCTGTACGCGAACCCGAGCCAGGCGAAGGTACTGATGGTGCTCATTTGCAGGCCCGCGTCCTTCAGCCAGGCCGACAGCGTCGAGTAAACGAGGAGGAAGGGCAGGCCGGCCGAGAAGCCGAGCAGGAACATCACCATCACCGGCCGCTGCAGGTAATAGCGATACCCCGGTGACGACGGGCGGCCGCCGATGGTCTTCTCAGCCGACATGGTTCCAGTCGTAATCCATGATGAGCGGCGCGTGATCCGAAAAGCGCTGCTCTCTGTAGATCTCGGTGCGCAGGACTCGGTCCTTCAGGCCCGGCGTGACGACATGATAGTCGATGCGCCAGCCGACGTTGTTGTCCCACGCGCGGCCCCGGTTCGACCACCACGTGTACTGTTCCGGCTCCTGGTCGATCGTGCGGAACGCGTCGACCCAGCGATATTCACCGAATACCTTGTCGAGCCATGCGCGTTCCTCGGGCAGGCAGCCGGAGTTCTTCTGGTTGGACTTCCAGTTCTTGATGTCCTCTTCCTTGTGGACAATGTTCCAGTCGCCGCAGATCACGTATTCCGAGCGCCGGCGCTGCAGCTTCCCGAGGTGCTCGGTGAACGAGTCCATGCAGCGGTACTTGGCCTCCTGGCGCTCCTCGCTCGACGAGCCGGACGGCAGGTACAGCGACACCACGCTGATGCCGCCGAGCTGCACCTCGAGGTAGCGGCCCTCGGCATCGAACTCCTCGTCGCCGTAGCCGCGCAGCACTTTCTTCGGCTCGTGCCGGCTGTAGATCGCGACGCCGCTGTAGCCCTTCTTCAGCGCATCCTCGTAGAAGCAGTGGTACCCCGATGGCGAGAAGCACTCGTCGGTGAGCTGGTGGATCTGCGCCTTGGTTTCCTGGATGCAGACGACATCCGCACCCTGCTCTGCCAACCACTCGAAGAATCCCTTGCGCGCTGCGGCACGAATACCGTTCGCGTTCAGGCTGATAACACGGAACAAACCTTCCCTCCCTCTTTCACCGGAAATGATGTGGCATACTCCGCGACGCCGCGGCCGGAGGCGGCCATGATACAGAAGCGGGAAGCAGGGCGGACCGAATGCGAGCGTACAAAAAGGAATTTATCGACCTGGCGCTGGAGCTGGGCGTATTGCGGTTCGGCGAGTTCACGCTCAAGTCGGGCCGCGTCAGCCCGTATTTCTTCAATGCGGGGCTGTTCAATACAGGCTATGCCGCCGCGCGGATCGGTCGCTTCTATGCCGCCGCGATCGCGGACTCGGGGGTCGAGTTCGACGTCCTCTTCGGGCCCGCGTACAAGGGCATTCCGCTCGTCGCCCTGACCGCGGCCGCCCTCGCGGAACAGCACGACATCGACGTACCCTGGTGCTACAACCGCAAGGAGGCGAAAGCCCACGGCGAAGGCGGCAGCATCGTGGGCGCGCCGCCCGCCGGCCGCGTCCTGATTGTCGATGACGTGATCACGGCCGGTACGGCCGTGCGCGAGGCCTATGACATCATCCGGTCGAATGGCGCCGAGGTCGCCGGGCTGGCGATCTCGCTGGACCGCCAGGAGCGGGGCCAGGGGTCGTTGTCCGCCGTGCAGGAACTGAAGTCGTCCCTCGGGATCCCGGTCGTCAGCATCATCCGGCTGGACGACCTGATCGATACCCTCGAAGAATCAGCGGATTACGCCCAGTTTATTGGCCCGGTCGTCGAGTATCGCCGCAAGTATGGCGTCTCCGCCTGAACGCAAGTTTACAGAATGCGTGACGGGGACTAAGCTCGGAATAGCGAACTGTGTCGCAATTCTGAAATTCCTGTCATGGCATATTTGGGCGCATGCTTAAACCCGCAGTAACCACAGTCTTCCTCGTCGCGGCAATGTCGGTCTCCGCATTCGCCGCCGAGCACGACCGTGTGTATCGCTGGGTCGACGAGGACGGCCAGGTGCATTATGGCGACAGCATCCCGCCCGAGTACTCGGACCTGCCCAAGCAGGTACTGAACGAGCACGCAGTCACGGTCCAGCATCTCGAGGGCCGCAAGACGGAAGAGCAGCTCGCTGCCGAGGCGAAGGCCAAGGAACTCGAGATGCAGAAGGAACTGCAGCTGCGCGCCGACAAGGCATTGCTGGCGACCTACCTGTCCGTGGAAGAGATCGTCATGCATCGCGACCGACGCATCGAGCTGTTCCAGGCACAGGCTCGTGTTACCGAACTGTACCTGCGCAACCTCGAGCGACGGCTGGCCAAACTGAAGCGGGAAGCGGCCCGGTATCGCCCCTACAGCGAAGACCCCGACGCGCCGCTGATCAGCGAGGACCTGGTCGCGGACATCAACGAGACGCAGTCCACGATCGCGCGCCACCAGAAGAACCTGCTCAAGTTCCAGGAAGACGAGCAACAGATCGTCGCCCGCTTCGAGGGCGACATCAATCGCTTCAAGGCCCTGAAAGGTCTCGACTGAAATCGCTCAGGCCGTGCCTGAGTGTCCGAACCCGCCTTCTCCCCGATCGCTGTCGTCGAATTCCTCGACGACCTCGAAGCGCACCTGCTCGACCGGCACGAACACCATCTGTGCGATGCGCTCGCCCGGCGTGACCTCGTAGGGCCGCGAGCCGCGGTTCCAGCACGAGATGAACACCTGGCCCTGGTAGTCGGAGTCGATCAGCCCGGTGAGGTTACCCAGCACAAGGCCGTGCTTGTGGCCCAGACCGGAGCGCGGCAGCAGCACCGCCGCCAGTCCCGGGTCGCCGATATGAATCGCCATCCCGGTCGGGATGAGCTCGGTGGCACCCGGCTCGACGGTAACGGGCTCATCGATGCAGGCCCGCATGTCGAGTCCTGCCGAACCGTCGGTCGCGTAGTGCGGCAGGGGAATCGAATCGCCCAGGCGCGAGTCCAGAATCTTGAGTTCGATCAGTCGCAAAGCCTTTCCTACTCCTTGACGGAAACAATCGACAGTGCGGGTTGCGTATCCGCGCCCCGCGTTTCGAAAAACCGTGCGGCTATCACGTCCATGAGCCCTGCTGCGAGTTCGGTCTTGGGCATCGTGTCGAATGCCCTGGTCCCGCCATCCCAGAGGATCTCCGCCGTGTTGTCGTCGCGGTCAAAACCGCAATCAGCGCCGACGCGATTGGCGACGATCATATCGAGCTTCTTGTTGGCGAGCTTGCCGAGTGCATACTCTCGAACGTTCTCGGTCTCCGCCGCGAAGCCGACGGTGAAGGGCACATCGTCAAGGGCGGTAACGGACGCGAGAATATCGGGCGAGCGCACGAGTTCGAGCGTCATTGTGTCCTTGGTCTTTTTTATCTTCTGTGCCGACATCCGGGCCGGCCGGTAATCCGACACCGCCGCCGCGGCGATGAAAATGTCGGCATCCGCAATCCGCTCGTGCGTCGCGGCGTGCATATCCGCGGCCGTCTCGACCCGCACGACTTCAGCGCCACGCGGATCCGGCAACGACACGGGACCGCTCACCAGAATCACGCGCGCACCCAGGGCATGTGCGGCTGCGGCGATGGCGTAGCCCATCTTGCCGGAACTGCGATTCGTGATGTAGCGCACCGGATCGATGGGTTCGCGCGTCGGCCCGGCGGTCACCAGCACGGTCTTGCCGCTCAGGATGCCGGCGGTGCTGCCCGCAATATCCGGCCCGGAAACCGCGTCGGCGATCACGTCAGGCTCCAGCATGCGCCCGGCACCGGTTTCGCCACAGGCCTGGGAGCCGTGGTCGGGTCCGAGTATCCGCACGCCCCGCTCCTCCAGCGTCCTGCGATTCGCCTGCACGGCCGGGTTCGCCCACATCACCCTGTTCATCGCCGGCGCGATCGCGATCGGCGCCTCGGTTGCGAGGCACAGCGTCGTCAGCAGGTCGGGCGCACCGCCGCCGGCCAGCCGTGCCATGATCTCCGCGGTCGCCGGCGCGATCAGCACGACGTCGGCCCAGCGCGCCAGCTCGATGTGGCTCATCGACGCTTCCGCTTCCTTGTCCCAGAGATTGCTGCGTATCGGCCGCCCGGAGACCGCCTGCAGCGAGGTTCGGGTGACAAACTCCTCCGCCGAGGCCGTCATGACGATCTGCACGTCGGCGCCTCGCTCGCGCAGCCGCCGGACGAGCTCGGGCGTCTTGTAAGCGGCTATCCCGCCACTGATGCCGAGTACGATATTCATATGCTCAGCTTAGCCTTTCACTCGGCGCGATTTCCAGAGAAATGCACGCTCCCATCGAGATTGATTGCTTGTATCGATAGGCCGGAACAGGACTAATCGGGACCTTCAGCGGGCACGCGAGACAGGGATCGTTCATGGGCCGAGACAGAAGCGCCGGCAGCCGCGAACCGGGAGACGCCGAGCTGCTCGCCCTGCTGCTGCGAGCAGGCCGCGGGTCGGGCCTGGCCGAGCGCCTGCTCGCGCGGTTCGGATCGCTGCGCCAGCTGCTGCACGCCGACAGCGCGTCGATCCTCGCGGAGAACGGGCTGGGTGCGGCCAGACTCGCCGTACTGCGTGCGCTGCCGCTGCTCGCCCGGCGCTACTTCGAGCAATCGCTGCCCGCAGGCGCCTGCATCCGCAGCCCGGCCGACACCGAGGCGTTCCTGCTGTCGAAGTTGCGGCATCTCCCGCACGAACGCTTCTGCTGCCTGTACCTCGACAACCGGCACCGCGTGCTGCGTTTCGACGAGCTGTTTCGCGGCACCATCGACGGCACCAGCGTGTATCCGCGAGAAGTCGTCAAGGAAGCGCTTGCCGTCAACGCGGCCGCCGTGATCCTGGCCCACAACCACCCGTCCGGCGTCGCGGAACCCAGCCAGGCGGACGAGCGGATCACGCGGCGCCTGAAGTCGGCCCTGGAACTCGTCGACATCCGGCTGCTCGACCACCTGATCATCGGCGATGCCGGCGCCACGTCGCTGGCCAGCCGCGGGCTCCTCTGACGGAGTCGCGGAGAGCCGCCCGGGGCGCTTGAATTGCCCCTCCGGGGCTGGTATAAAGGCCCGCTCGCTGCCCGCCGTCGCGGGCGTATTTTGTATCAATAAATCGTGAAATCAAGGACTTAGTCATGTCCAGAGTGTGCCAGGTGACCGGGAAACGTCCGCAATCCGGAAATAACGTCTCCCACGCCCACAATAAGACGCGCCGCCGCTTCCTGCCGAACCTGCAGGACAAGCGCTTCTGGCTCGAGTCCGAGAAGCGTTTCGTGCGCCTGCGCGTTTCGCACAAGGGCCTGCGCATCATCGACAAGCACGGCATCGACAAGGTCGTAGCCGACCTGCGATCCCAGGGCCAGCACATCTGACCCGGCGGAGGACGGAACCATGGCAAAAAGCAATCGCGAAAAAATCAAGCTCGTTTCGAGTGCGGGTTCTGGCCACTATTACACGGCCACCAAGAACAAGAAGCTGCATCCCGAGAAGCTCGAGACGAAGAAGTACGACCCCACGATTCGCAAGCACGTGATCTACAAGGAATCCAAGATCAAGTAAGCATTCCAGGTCGTTACACAGATTCAGAAGATACCCGCGCCCAGCCGCGGGTATTTTTTTGTCTGGATTATGTTACATACCGGCATCCCTGAGCGATTTCCGTCGTTTGACCTAAGTAGGAATGCGGAGCTCTCTCCGCGAACTATAAGAAACCGGTAACGCCCGTCAGTGGCGATCAGGGGGCATTTCACATGGTCTACACGTCTGTCCATTCACGTCGCAACGCGATTGCGATGTTGCTCTGGCTTTCCCTTTTCCTGGTCGCCTGTGGCGATTCGGGCGGGGACGGCGTTCCGCCAGGCCAGGCGACGGGCACGGTCGCGCTGCTGTTGACGGACCTGCCCACTGACGACGTAAAGGAAATCAACTTCGATGTCGTCGAAGCGACGTTGATCGGGGACCAGGGTCAGCAGACCTTCTTCGGCGGCAATACGCGCGTCAACCTGCTCGACCTCGAGAACTTCAGCCAGCCGATTTCAATGGGTGAAGTCGCGGCGGGCACGTACACGAAGCTGCGCCTGCAGATCGACAATTTCGAAATCATCGACAATGACGGCATGAAGCATGAGCCGCGGCCGCCCGCCAACGGGCGTATCGACCTGCTGCAGCCCGGTGGCATCGAGGTAGTTCCAGGCCGCGTGCTCGTCGCCCACGTCGACATGGACGCCAACAAGTCTATCCACCTCGTGCAGACCGGAAACGGCAAGTACCGTTTGCGTCCGGTCGTGCGCGTCCAGTTCATGCTGGACGGGCTACCGGACGAACTCGTGCGGATCGAGGGAGTTATCGTCGAACTCGGCCCCGACCCCGGCGACTTCGTGCTCTGTTCGCTCGAAAACCCGGACACCTGTTTCGACGTAAGCCTGGCGCCACGCGCGTCCGTATTCGACACGGACGGCAAAGCAATCGATCCGGTCGGCGTTGATACCTTTGCCATCGGCGACATGGTCGTTGTCATCGGAACCTATATCGACAGCGACGGGGACGGCGTTCCGGATATCGGAGCAATTATCGTCGAGAAGGGGCCGGCCGAGCAGGTCAGAGGCATCGTCACCGAAGTGCCGGGCGCTGACAGGCTGTTTGTCGTCATCGAACGTGACGGTACCGCAACCACTGTCGAACTTCAGGGCAACTACACGAAGATCTATGGTCCCGGCGGTGAAGCCCTTACTGCGGATGCCTTGCAAGTCGGACAGGGCATCGAGGTCGAGGGCGTAACCGTCGGCGACCCGGCGGTGTTCCGTGCGGCGCTGATCGTCCTGGACGGTGACGACGCTCCCGAGCAGCTGAGCGGCACGATCGCGGTTCCGATCAGCGAGCCGGAATTCGTGCTCGCCACAGACGCGGGCGACTTCGATGTCTGCGTCAACGACGATGCGACGATTACGGTCATCTCGGATGGCAGCAGCAACACGGGAACGTTCGCGGATATCCAGGAGGGAAGGACCGCCTACGTCTTCGGCGAACTGGACACTACGGACGGCTGCTTCGACGCCGCGGATGTCGTGGTCGAAACCACTCAATAGCTGACGCCTGGGCAATTCTGACGAGGCCTGCCGGTGCGCTGCACCGGCAGGCTTTTTTGTTGCCGGCCTTGCTGGCACTCTAACGGCATGCCCGAACTCCCCGAAGTCGAAACCAGCCGCCGCGGCATCGAGCCCCACGTGGTCGGCCAGCAGGTCGTCGGCATCACGATTCGCGAGCGCCGCCTGCGCTGGCCTGTCAGCGAGGACCTGGACGAGGGCCTGCCCGGGCAGACGATCACCTCGGTAGGACGGCGGGCGAAGTACCTGCTGATCAACACGACCGGCGGCACGGCCATCATGCACCTCGGCATGTCGGGCCACGTCAGTATCGTCCCGCACGAGACGCCGGCCGGCGTTCACGACCACGTGGATATCGAGCTGTCGTCCGGGCACGCGTTGCGGCTGCGCGACCCGAGGCGCTTCGGTTCCCTGCACTGGAGCGACGACCCGGCTGCGCACTGGTTGCTCAAGGACCTCGGGCCCGAGCCGCTCGGCGGCGCGTTCAGCGGTGAATACCTGTGGCGCAGGTCGCGCGGCCGCCGGGTAGCCGTCAAGCAGTTCATCATGAATGCGAATGTCGTCGTCGGGGTCGGCAACATCTACGCGAGCGAGTCGCTGTTCCTCGCCGGCATCAACCCGAAGCGTGCGGCCGGCCGCATTGCCCTGCCACGTTACGATGCGCTCGCTGAATCGATCCGCGAAGTTCTGCAGCGGGCGATCCGCGCCGGTGGGACGACGCTCAGGGATTATTACGGTGGTTTCGGCGAGGCCGGCTGGTTCCAGCAGGAACTCGACGTCTACGGCCGGGAAGACGAACCCTGCCACCGTTGTGGCCGCCCGGTGACCGCGATCGTCCAGGGACAGCGAGCGACCTACTACTGCAAGCACTGCCAGTCGTAGCAGCGCGTTACTCCCGTCAGTCGCTCTTCGCCTTCCGGTAGACGCGTGCATAGTCGACCAGCATGCGTTGCGGAAAAACCGAGTCGTCGATGGGACCGCCCGCGCGACCCCACGCACCACCGACCGCGATATTCAGGATCAAATGGAATGGCTGGTCGAACGGCCACTCCTTCCAGCTCTCGTTCTCATTGACGTAGGTGAAATACAGGGAGTCGTCGACGAAGACGTCGATTCTCTCGGGCGACCATTCCGCGGCATAGATATGAAACGCGTCCGCAGCATCGTCTATCAGGATGCGACCCTTGCGCTGCTCCCACATGCGCCAGTAGTAGGCCCTTGTGTGAACGGTGCCGTGGATGTGATTCATCTGGTAACCGACGTGCTCCATGATGTCGATCTCGCCCGAGTTCGGCCAGGCATCGCAGTCGTCGGAACCCTGCCAGTCAGCGTCATTGGAGCACGTTGTCGCATAGACCATCGGATCGCTCGGCAGCATCCAGATGGCAGGCCAGGTTCCCTGGCCGCGAGGCAGTCTCGCCCGCACCTCGAAGCGGCCGTAGAGAAAATCCGCCTTGCCGCTCGTGTGTATGCGGCCGGATGTGTACGCTGCGCCCTCGTAGTCTTCCCGGTGGGCTTCGATCACCAGGTGCCCGTCCTCGACGCGCACGTTTTTCGCCCTCGGCGTGTACGCCTGATCCTCGTCGTTCACCTTGCGAGGCGGCCAGACGTTATGGGTCCAGTTCGCGGCGTCGAGTTCCGGTCCGTCGAATTCGTCCTGCCAGATGAGCTCCCATGACTTATCGCGGCCAACCTTTGTACGTACCTGCAGCGCGCTGAGTACCGGTTGCCTCTCCGACGCCTCGAAGTGAATGTTCAGCGCTCCGTCCGTGATATCGATACCGGGCACCGTGACGGTGAGCGCCGATCGCACCTTGCCGTCGCGGAACAGCATCACGTCGATGTCATCGATGACCCGGCGTCCTTCGACGAAGACGTCGAAGACTCGCTGGTCCCTTTCGATGGTTTCAGGCTCGGCGAAATGAAAGGTGATGTCGTAGGTGCCGTTGGCGATCGGATGGTCGATTCGAACGTCGCCCTTGCGATAGGTCTGGTACAGCTGCGCGTCCTGCGAGCCCTTGATCGCCTCGATCCGGCCGACGGTGCCTCCTTCTACGGAGGTCTCGGCAAGGTAAGACGTGCCGTCGCTCGCCGCGTACGCCGGACCGCCGACGTTCACGGCCCAGACAACATTTTCGTCCGCGTAGACTCCCGTACAGCTCGCTGCAAACAACACCAGCAGGACGGCACTCACGCGGTCAACCATGCTTCCCGTCCATGCTGCAGTACCTGTCGACGTACTCGCGATGCATCGGCTGGATATCGACGATTTGCCTTACCGAGGCCCGGATACGGGCGAGGAACTGCCTGAGTTCTTCGTCCCCTGCCATCTCGACGATCGGGTGATAGCCCTCCGGCCTGACGCCCTGGCCCAGCATGACCGCCGCCCAGGATTGATCCGCGAACAGGTCGTAGGGATGCTGCGCGATCAGGCCGCTGCTCTCGAACAGACTGACCTTGTGCAGCAGCGTGTCGGGTACCGACATCGTGCGGCAGTCGTTCCAGTACGGCGAATCGGCCCGTTCTGTCAGGTGGTAATGCAGGATGATGAAATCGCGGATGAACTCGATCTCCGTCCTGACCTCCTCGTTGTACTGATCGACCGCCGCCTCATCGATTCCGCGGTACGGGAACAGCTTGATCAGGCGGATGATGCCGCTCTGGATCAGGTGGATGCTGGTGGACTCCAGCGGCTCGAGAAACCCGCTGGAGAGGCCGAGCGCGACACAGTTCCTGTTCCACTGTTTCAGCCGCCGCCCCGTGCGGAACTTGATCACCCGCGGATCGTTGATCGTCTTGCCGTCGATATTGTCCAGCAGGGTGCGGGTCGCCACATCGTCCGGCATGTAGCCGCTGCTGTAGACCAGGCCGTTGCCGACACGATGCTGCAGCGGGATCTTCCACTGCCAGCCGGCAGAGCGCGCCGTCGACTGCGTGTAAGGCGCCAGTGACGATACGGACTCCGTCTGTACGGCGACGGCGCTGTCGTTGCGCAGCCAGTGTGACCAGTCCTCCCAGCCCGTCTTCAGTTCCTGCTCGATCAATAGCCCGCGGAACCCGGTGCAGTCGATGAACAGGTCACCTTCGACGACCTGGCCTGATTCCAGCGTGACCGACTCGATGAAACCGGACTCGGGGTGGGCCTGGACCCCGACGACCTTGCCCTCGGTGCGCCGGACGCCCAGTTTCTCGCTGAACCCTCTCAGCAGCCGCGCATAAAGTCCGGCGTCGAAGTGGAACGCATAGTGCGGCTTGCGCTCGCCGTTCATGCCGAATCGCCCGGCGCGTGCCATGGTTGTCTCGACGCTGAATTCGCCGTAGTCGGCGTTTTCGCCCTGCTGCCGGGCGCGCAACCAGTAATGATGAAACTGTGCCGCCCAGGCATCTATGCCGGGTGGCCCGAAAGGATGGAAATAACGATCACCGAGGTTCGCCCAGTTCACGAACTCGATCCCGAGCTTGAACGTGCCGTGCACGGCGCGCAGGAACTCGGCTTCGTCGAGTTCGAGCAGCAGGTGAAAATTCTTGATGTTGGGGATCGTGGCTTCGCCGACGCCGACGGTGCCGATCGCCTCCGATTCGATCAGCTCGATGCTGATCTTCTCGCGGAACGTTTTGGATAGCGCGGCCGCCGCCATCCAGCCGGCGGTTCCGCCACCGACAATCACGACCCTGTTGAACGGTATCATCCCTTCGTCATTCGACATGTCTCTCACCGGTTCAGGTTGTTGCGCAAGACGGCGCGCAGTTTCCGCGCTGCGTCTTCATCGAGCGGCCCCAGGACGCCGCGGCGCTCGGCAGGAATGTGCTCGACGGACGCCTCGTCGGCATCAAACACATAGTGATCGAAGATTCCGCGCCAGGCAGCTCGCTGCTCGTCCGGCAGGTCGCGGATCGCAAGGATGGCGTGCAGCAGCGCGTCCTGCGGCGCGCCCATGTAGTTCGGGCAGGTCCGCCACCAGTGGTTGATGAGTATGTTGAGGTTTTCCCGGCCCTCGACGTTGTGCCACCACATGCTCGGTATGTAGATCGCGTCTCCGGGTTCTAGCTCGCTGCTGCTCGCATGCTCCAGCGCCTCCGCAAATCCGGGGTAGCGGTCGTAATCCGGTGCCTCGAGGTCGACCAGGCTGATGGACTGCCCTGCCGGGGTGAAGTCGATCGGGCCGACATAAAGGTTTGCGAGCTGATCCGGCGGGAACAGGGTGAAACGGCGGGTGCCGGCGCAGACGCAGGCGATGTTCTCCGGTACGTCGTAGTGCGCGGCAACGCGGGAGCGGTTGCCGATCCAGATTCTCACGGTAGCGTCGAGCCCGTCGAGGCGCAGGCTGTTGGCCGTCTTGATGCCCGGCAGGCAGTACGCCAGCGCCGTCGAGCCCATGTAGACGACCGGTGAGTCCGGGTCGCTCTCAGACTCACGGATCCGGTCCAGCACCCAACCCAGGTCGGTCTTGATCTGCCGGAAATTGGTGTCGGCAAGACCTTCCGTATAGAAGATCCGTCCTCCCGACTTCTCCTTTCCGGTAAAAGCGGTTACCGGTGAACCGTCGTAGGCGTTTCGCAGGTAATTACCGGCTTCCCGGCTCGAGACCCGGCTCGACCGGACCAGTGGCCAGTCCGCCACCAGCCCCCTGAACACGAGGGGTTCCTTTGCCTCGCGCACGTGATCGAGGACGTCGTCAGCAGTGACGTTGTCGACTTCCTTGATTTTGCGGCTGACTGCTGGCACCGGGACCGTGTCAGTCCGGCAAGCGCCGGTTCTTGCGCTCTATCAGCCGGGCAACGTTCGGCAACGATGCGAGCATCATGTAGACGTCGCGCAGGTGACCCTTGCGGTGCAGCGACTCCAGCGCGCTGGCGTTCAGGCCCTGCAGTTTGTCTTCGTTGATCGTGTAGAGACCCTTGAGTGTCTCCGTGGAGCCGTCCTTCAGTTTTGCTTCAAGGGTGAGGGACTCGATGAGCTCCAGGCCCACGAGGATCTCCGACAGCGACTTCGCTGCTTCGTGGCCCTGGTGAACCGCCTGCAGAACAGCAGTGATTCGCTCGAGCAACGGGCTTTCGCCGCCGTGCGGGAGAAACACTCTTTCGCCTTCGGTCTGGCTGACACTCGGGTGGTCGAGGTCGATGTGGACGACCGTCGCCTCGGTCGGGGCACCTTCGACCACCTGCTGCTGGAACCCGATCAGGAACGGCTGCCTCTCGATCGACAGTGGAACGTAGCCGGCATCCCACCCGTTTTCGTCGAGGTACAGGTTCTCCCGCTCGGAAAATCCGAGCAGGGCGATCGGCTCGAAATTGCCTGCTTCCTTGTTCCTGATGAAGAACAACGGGTATTCGGTCTGCAGCTGGATGAATTCGCTCGGGAAGACCCGTGCGACGTTCACATCGTAGCCGGGAACCCGGGCATAGTCCCGGATGACCCGGAGGTCCTTGTGCGTCACGTTGTCGAGCGTTACATGATTGGTCATTGTCGGTTCCCGGTTTCCTCGATCGCCAACGCCACCCTCATTGGCGAGCAGGCAGGCCTCCATGGCCGATCTTCGTCAACAGCTCGCGGTTCCCCGGCAGGTTGGTCACCACTTTGCTGGTCATATTGCTCGTTTCCGCGAACAGGCGTTGTGCCTCGGCGGTCGCGTTCGAATCCGGCGAGCTGCGCCTGGCCTGCGTCTCGAAGCCCATCCCATACAGCACGTACTGGTAGCTTGCCGACGAGAATATCTCCTCTCGCTGCGAAAAATCGTTGTGCCAGGGCGGCTGGTATCGCCACAGGCGAAGCAATTCCTGCAGGCTTTCAGGAATGGTCTCCGGTTCCCGGTTGTCGATCCAGTAGGCGCTGTCGGTGCGCTGGCTCAATACGTAGTGCAGCTTCAGGAAATCGATGATGCGGTCCCAGCGATAGAGGAATATCTCATTGTAGCGCCTCGCCACGATGTCCATTACCGAGCGCGACACCGGCAGCTCCTCGCTGATCATTTTGCCGGCCAGCTCCACGAGGACCAGCGCGCTGGCTTCCAGCGGCTCGAGGAACCCGGCCGCCATGCCGACGGCGATGCAGTTGCGGTGCCAGAATTTCTCACGGTGGCCCGGCCGGAACGCAATCTTGCGGGGCTCCAGCGATCCCGTATCCATGCCCTGCAGGCCCTCGACGTAGGCGCGGAGCTCCCGTTCGGCCGCCTCGTCGCTCGTGTGGCGGCTCGAGTACGTGTAGCCGATCCCGCGCCGAGTCGTCAGACCGATGTCCCAGATCCAGCCCGCGGACTGAGCGGTCGAGATGGTCTGCGATGCGATGGGGCCTGACGGATCGGCGTATGGCACCTGCAGCGCCAGCGCCGAGTCGTTGAACAGGATATTGCTCCTGTCCCGGTAGTCGATGCCGTAGTGCTTGCCGAGCAGCATCGACGCCATGCCGGTACAGTCGATAAACAGGTCGCCTTCGAGATTGCCGCTGTTTGCGGTCGACAGCGATTCGATGTCGCCGTCCGTCGCGCCATTGATGCCGGTTACATGGTCGACAACGTGACGCACACCCAGCTGCTCCGTGCAGTGCCGGTGCAGCAGCTCGGCGAACTTGCCGGCATCGAGATGGTAAGCGTAGTTGACGACCGCGGCATACTCCGGGGTCGTCTCCTGCTTGGGCGCGAGGTCCCGGTCACACACGCGGCCCTGAACGCTGACGGCATCAACGAACGAGGTCTTGTCTTTCTGCGCCTGCCAGAAAGGAACGAGATTGAGGCTGGCGTAGCCAGCCGGCACCGTGAAGGGATGATAGTACGAGTCGTCGTCATCGCCGGTCACCCATCCCACGAATTTCGTGCCCTGCTTGAACGACGCGGAACATTCAGTCAGAAACTCGGTCTCCGACAGGCCAATCTTCTGCAGCGTGGAGCGCATCGTCGGCCAGGTGCCCTCGCCGACACCGATAGTCTTTACATCGGGAGATTCGATCAGGGTGACACTGACATCGCGGCCGGATCTCCCGATATGCTCACTCGCGATTAATCCGGCGGTGAGCCAGCCGGCACTGCCGCCGCCGACGATCACTATGCGGTTGATCCGGTCATTCATTTTCGTGGCCATGAGAGAAAAAAAAGCCGCTGCAGGGCAGCGGCTTTAATTTAACGACTATTTGCGCCTAGTCAAAGGTGTAACGCGCTCCGATGTTGAAGCGTGCACCGTACTGGGCACCGAAGTCGAACTGCTCCGGATACCGGATGTACTGGCGAATCGTCTCCTCGGTGACGTTGAGCGCCTCGAAGAACACGTCCAGGTTATTTGTCGCGTACCAGGTGAAGTTCAGGTCAACCTGCTGGTACTCCTCGAAGTACACCGGCGCATCGAAGCGGTCGAAGGTCAGCAGGTACTCGTCGCGCCAGTTCCATGCGACACGAGCCGACATCCAGTCGTTCTCGTAGAACGCGATCAGGTTGGCGGAGTCGCTGAGACCCGGCAGGGCGAACTGCTCGTTGACCGTATCGCGATCGGCATTGACGTCGCCGCTTACGGTTGTCAGGTTCGCCTGGATGCCGAAGCCCATGTCCCACATGTGCTGCACCTGGAACTCCCAGCCCCAGAGATTGCCAACCCGCGCATTGGTCGTCTGTGAAACGTTCCATGCGACCGGCGGATCGCCGGCTTCGGCCCGGACCGGCGTGCCCACTGGCGCACCGATGTTCTCGTTGATGCGGGCGAATACGTTTGCGTTCGACGTCGGGGTGCCCTCGTCCGTGAGCTGCTGACGCGCGAGCTCCGCCTGTGCGCCGAAGTAAGGATCGGGTACGTCGAGCCCGATGTCCGCGAACGTCACACCCGGGGTCGTCGTTGTAACGAGGAAGTTATCCACGCGCTTGCGGAAGTGAGTGACCGACGCATAGCTGCCCTCGCCGTAATACCACTCGAACGACAGGTCCAGGTTGTCGGACAGGTAGGGCAACAGGTCGGGGTTGCCGGCCGTTGCCAGGCGGTTGTCGATCTTCGGATTGGCGACGAAGCTGATGGCCGGGCCGAGGGCACCGATGTCCGGGCGCGCCAGCGTGCGGCTATACCCGAAGCGGGCAATCATGTTCTCCGCGACTTCCATATTGATGTTGAGGCTCGGCAACCAGACACTGTTACTGCCCCCGCGGGAAACGAACGTGGGATCGCCGAACTCGGATGCGAACTCGTCGCCACCAGTCCAGACCACGGCCGTTACGCGCACTTCATCACCGGTTGAGGTCGTCTCGGTATCCTCGTAACGCACGCCGAAGCTGCCGTTGATCGGCATGCCGGCGAAATCGTCCTCGAAGTTGACCTGCAGGTAGGCGGCCAGGATTTCCTCCTGGATGCCTGCGCCGGAGGCATTACCCAGCGGACCCGGATTGAAGAAGCCGCGTCCTCCGGCTGGGTCCTGGAAGTCCGGACCCCAGGACGGCCAGTAGCAGCAGCCGGCGAGATCGGGGTCGTTCGCACCGACGGTCTCGTAGAGATCGACAATCGTGCCGAAGTCCGACACGTAATAGCGGTCGTAGGCGAAGCTGCCACCGTTTGAGAAATCACTCAGCAGTCCGTCGAAGCTGACCAGATTAAAGGTCTCATCCGGCCAGTACTGGGCCGACGTCAGCCAGAACCCGGCCGGGAGCAGTCCTGATGCCGCGTTACGGCTCACGAATTCCTGGTCCGTGAAACTGAGGCCGAAGTCAATGCCCGTGATCGCGCCGCCGCTGTCGTTGTCCCAGGTGCCACCGAGCTGGATCTGCGTGATGTCGTTCTTGGTGTCATTGTCAAACGACTGTCCGAACAACGAGCCGATGTCGCTGGGCCGCAAATCGGCGATCGGAGCGCCGGTATTTGACTCGCGGAACGTGACGTCCCAAAGAGGAATGCCGCTGGCCCCGTAGACCGCCGACTTGACGTCGATGGCCGCCGTGGGGTCACCACACCAGTCACAGAAGGTATTGCCGATGATCAGGTTTGAGCTGCTGCCCGGTACCCCGTCACCGAGGCCCGCCCCCTTGAGCGAAGACGAGGAATCGTGCACGTCGAGATTCAGCGACAGCGTATCGGTGACCTGCCAGTCGATGTTCAGGCCGAGCGAGTCGTTTTCCTTGAGCGTGTGATCGCGGGCAACATTGATGGCGTAGTCGCCACCGTCCATCGCGACCTCGGTGACCGTGCCGCGCTCGTTGATGGTCGACTCGACGTTCGGGTTCTGGAACCAGAGACCGAAACTGTTCGCGTCCTTCTCGAAGTCCACCTCGGAGTAGGTGTAGTCGAGGGTTGTCGTGATGCGATCGGTGGGCGCCCACTGCAGTACGAGCTGCGCGTTGGTGCGCTGGCGGGAAATCTCGGAGATGCCGTAGCCGATGTTCTGCGGATGCCAGAAGGTGCCGTCAGCGCGCTGGTTGTTGTCGTTGACGATACCGCCGTTAAGGCCGTCCGGATAGTTTGGAATCCAGGAGTCAACGTCCGCATATTCCTCGCGGTTGGCTCGATCCTGGTAAGACGCCGACACCAGAACGCCGATGGTGTCGTCGGCGAAAGTGTTGCTGAACAGCCCGGCCAGCTCCGGCGTGAACTCGTCGAGGCCGGCGATGCTGCTATCGGACGACGTTGTCTCGTGCACCGCCTTGGCGCTGATGACGCTGCGAAAGCCCGGCACGTCGAGCGGCCGCGCGGTTTCGATGTTGACGGTCGCGCCGATACCGCCAGAGGGGATGTCGACTCTGCCCGACTTGTAGACTTCGATCGCCCTGATGCTCTCTGTTGCAAGATCACCGAAGTCGAACGAGCGGCTACCCTGCGTCGGCATCGAGCGCCCGTTCAGCGTAACGAGGTTGAACTCCGGTCCCATGCCACGAACGGTGATCTGCGTGCCTTCGTTATTAACGCGCTGAATCGATACGCCGGTGATGCGCTGCAGTGCTTCGGCCAGGTTCTGATCGGGGAACTTGCCGATTTCCTCGGCCGTGATCGCATCGACGACCCCCGTCGAGTTACGCTTGCGATTCATCGACGACATCAGACTGCTGCGGATACCCGTCGTTACGATCTCTTCGATGACCTCCTCGTCGGCGCCTTCCTGCGCCATGGCCGGCGACACGACTGCCGCGCCCAGCGCCAGCGCAACGCCCGCCGCCAAAGGTGTCTTATTGAAGGATGGCTTGTGCATTTTGACCCCCTAAATTGCTCGCAGCATGCAACTGCTGAATGGATCGACATCGTCATGGTGTCGTTCCGCGTTCGAAACCGATTCTTGTTCCGACAGCGCCCCCTCAAAAATATGACAACGCTGTCAGAATGTATTTATAATTCATGCTGACAGCGCTGTCAACAGCAATTATTATACATTTACAGCCTGTACCTGCGTAAGAATAAGCGGCTGATACATATAAAAAAACATCATGATTCGGGGACACGAAAAACAATTTGCCGGCGCAACTCTGCCTGTACCAGCTCGCATTCGCGGGGCCTGGGAAGGCAGAATTTCGGGCTGCCTGCTCGGCAAGCCCGTGGAAGTCCTCTCGTTCAAAGAGGGCCGCGAGGGCGTCAAATCCTACCTGCGCGCGGCCGGCGCGTACCCGCTTCGCGATTACGTGCCGCTGATCGAGGGAACGCTCGTGGAGAAGCTGGGCCGCCGGTGCTGCCGCGGCCAGATCTCGCGGGCGGATCCCGACGACGACATCAATTACACGGTACTCGCGCTGCTGCTGCTCGAGGACAAGGGCGCCGGCCTGCGCACCGAGGACGTCGCCAGGGCCTGGCTGCGGCTGCTTCCCGCAGGTACAACCTGGACGGCCGAACGCTGGGCGTACCGGGTTCTCCTCGACAACATGGCAGACGAGTTCGTCAATGGCGATCCGCCGGGCTTCGATTTGTCCCTGTGCTCGGACAATGACTACAACGAATGGATCGGCGCCCAGATCCGCGCCGATCTCTACGGCTGGGTTTGCCCCGGCCGCCCGCAGCTTGCGGCGGAACTCGCCCGCCGCGATGCCGCTCTGTCGCACCGTGGCGAAGGCGTCCACGGTGCCGCTTTTGTCGCCGCGCTGGCCGCCGCCATTCCGGCCTGCGAAGACCTCTCCGGTGCGATCGATCTAGCGCTCGGCTGCATCCCGGGGGACTCGCTCGCGGCATCGGCGGTGCGCCTGGGTCATGAACTGGCCGGATCGGCGGACGCGGTCGACCGGCTGCACGGCGAATACAGGAACCTGTCTCCGGTGCACACGTTGAACAATCTCGCCGTGGTCGTCTGGGCCCTTTGCTCTTCCGGCGGGGACTTCGGCGTAGCGGTCGGCAACGCCGTGACGGCCGGCTGGGACACCGACTGCAACGGCGCGACGGTCGGCGGGCTATTCGGCCTGACGGGGAAGCCCGTGCCGGATTCGTGGACGCGGCCGTGGAACGGCCGGGTCGGCGTCAATCTCGCCGGTTATTCGGAGTTCGCCCTGGACGATCTCGTCAACCGGACCATCGCCGTCGCGAGGACGATTCATTGATCCTGCAGAAGTCACCCATCGCGGTATTGCTCGCCGGACTCCTGCTGTTCTGCAGCTCCGCATCCTGGTCCGGGGAACAGACACATTCTGAAGACCGCAATCGGTATCTCGCACCGAAATCCGCGCAGGCGGTCGTCATCGACGGCGTCGCGAACGACCCGGCGTGGGCGTCCGGTGAGTGGTATGCAATCGATGAGCTCTGGCTGGGGCCCGAATACCCCGCGGAAGACTTCAGCGGCCGATTCAAGGTCGCCTGGACGGAAGAGCGCCTCTACGTCCTGGTCGAGGTGGTCGACGATATCCTGTTCGACAGCCATCGCGACCCGCTCGTGCAGTACTGGGACGATGACTGCGTCGAGATCTTCATCGATGAGGATTATTCCGGCGGTAATCACCAGTTCAACCACAACGCTTTCGCGTACCACATGTCGCTCGATAACCAGGCAATCGACATCGGTACCGACGAGCGGCCGCACAACTACTCACATCACGTCGAAAGCCGCTGGAAACAAACCGGTAACAAGATCGTCTGGGAGTTTGCGATCGACATTTATACCGACGAGTACGTCGACGGCTCCGACGCGAACCGGCCGGTTACTCTTTACGCGGGCAAGATCATGGGGCTCATGCTCGCCTACTGCGACAACGACGGCAGCGAACTGCGCGAAAATTTCGTGGGGTCGGAGTCCGTCCCCGAAGGGCCCAAAGATCGCGGCTGGATCGATGCCGGACTCTTCGGCGAGCTGCTACTCATGGATACGGAATAAGAATATGGAACAAGCCGTAAAAACAGGACTCAAGGCGGGGGACGCTGTAAGCGGTGAATTTGTCACGTTTGCGGGCGAGCGCTATTACGTCATACGCAACGTCGACGAAATGGCGCCATTCTTCATCAGTGTCATATCGAGCTCGGACCACTGGCTGTTCGTGTCGTCTACCGGCGGGCTCACGGCCGGTCGCGTGTCGCCTGCAACGGCCCTGTTCCCGTACGTTACCGTCGACAAGATTCACGAGAGCACGCCGCATACCGGTCCCCGGACCGTACTGCGTGTCAAGACAGACGGGCGGCGGCGGCTCTGGGAGCCTTTCAACCTAGAGTGCCGGCCGGCTTTCTCGGTCACGCGCAACCTTTACAAGAACACGCTCGGCAACAAGCTATGCTTCGAGGAAATCAACCACGACCTGGAGCTCGCGTTTCGCTACACGTGGATGACGAGCGACGAGTTCGGGTTCGTCCGTAACTGTGAACTGCAAAACCTCGGCAAGCGCGGAGCCGCCGTGCACGTGCTCGACGGACTGCAGAACATCCTGCCCGCGGGGACGCCGCAACTGGCCCAGGCCAATTCGAGCAACCTGGTAGACGCCTACAAGTGGACGGAACTTGACGAGGCAACCGGGCTCGGCGTCTTTACGCTCTACTCAGGGATATCAGACCGGGCCGAGCCCTGCGAGTCACTGAAGGCCAATACCGTGTTTGCGGCGGGGCTCGAGGGCGGGCACGTGCTGCTCTCCTCGGAGCAACTGGAAACCTTTCGCGAGCGCGGAGAAACGGTACAGGAAAACCAGAAGCGCGGTATACGCGGGGCGTTTTTCGTTAGCGCATCGATTGAGGTCCCGCCCGGGCAATCGCAACACTGGCAGATCGTCGCGGATGTGGAGATGTCCCAGTCGCGCGTGGTCGAACTTAGAAATCGCCTGCGGGATCGCTCCGCCACCGAGGTTGCGATCGCATCGTCCGTAGACAGCGGCGATGACGAGCTCGCGCGCATCATGGCGGCCGGCGACGGCTTCCAGGTCTCCGGGCAGGAGTCGGTCACGACGCATCACTTCGCTAACGTACTGTTCAATATATTGCGCGGCGGCGTGTTCGATGATCAGTACGATGTATCTTCCCGGGACTTTTCGCAGACCGTACTGCACTTCAACCGGCGCGTTCATGAACGCAACAAGTCCATGCTGGAGAGCCTGCCGGAGAAACTCGGTTTCAGCCAGCTCGTATCGATGGTTCGTTCGCAGGACGATCCGCAGCTCGAGCGGCTCTGTTACGAGTACCTTCCGATCACCTTCGGCCGACGTCACGGCGACCCGAGCCGGCCCTGGAACCGGTTCGCGATCAAGCTCAAGGACTCCTCCGGCAAGCGCTTGCTCTCTTACGAAGGCAACTGGCGAGATATCTTCCAGAACTGGGAAGCATTGACGTTCAGCTACCCGGAGTTCATCGACAACGTGATCGCAAAGTTCGTCAACGCATCGACGATGGACGGCTACAACCCGTACCGGATAACCAAGGAAGGCATAGACTGGGAAATCGAGGAACCCGAGGATCCCTGGAGCTATATCGGTTACTGGGGAGACCACCAGATAATCTACCTGCAGAAATTGCTCGAACTGTCAGAGCAGTTTCACCCGACCCGTCTCGCGCAGCTGCTGCACCAGCCGGTGTTCAGCTATGCGAACGTTCCTTATCGCATCAAGTCCCTGGAAGACCTGCTCAGGGACCCCAAGAACACGGTGGTCTACGATCATGCGCTGGCCGACCGCATCGAACAGCGCGTTGCCGAGAACGGCGCCGACGGCAAGCTGGTCCTGGACGGCAACGGGGAGGTATACCGGGTTACCTTGCTCGAAAAGCTGCTGGTGCCGCTACTGGCGAAGCTGGGTAATTTCGTTCTCGGCGGCGGTATCTGGATGAATACCCAGCGCCCGGAATGGAACGATGCGAACAACGCCCTTGTCGGTCATGGCCTGAGCATGGTTACCCTGTATTACATGCGACGCTATGTCGGATTTCTGAAACAGCTCCTTTCGGCGGCAGCAAAAACCGTCGATCTCTCGCGAGAGGTCAGCGAATGGCTGGCCGACACGGCTTCGGCCCTGGAGAGTGTTCGACCGCTGCTCGTCGACGGACCGACAAGCCCCGAGCAGCGCTTCGAGACGCTGCAGGAACTGGGACTGGCCGCCAGTGGTTACCGTGAAACCGTTTACCAGCACGGAGGATTCTCCGGCAAGGTCAAGCAAGCGCCGGATACTATCCTCAGGATGCTCGACGACGCTCTCGCAGCGATCGATCACAGCATCAGCGTCAACCGCCGCATGGACGGGCTCTACAACGCCTACAACCTGCTGAATCTTGCTCCGATGTCGGCGCAGGTTGACACGCTTTACCCGATGCTGGAGGGCCAGGTTGCCGCGTTGAGCTCGGGGGCTATCTCTCCGGAGGAGGCCTGTACGCTTCTCGACACTCTCTTCGCCAGCAACATCTACCGCGCCGACCAGCACTCTTTCATGCTGTACCCGGACCGAAAGCTTCCCGGGTTCTTTGAGAAGAACCGTATCGAGGCAAACGATGTCCTCGCCCTCCCGCTGCTCGCGCAAATGGCGGCCAAAGGCGATGACCGCATCGTCTCCCGGGACGTGGAAGGCGCCTACCGTTTCAATGCCGACTTCAGTAACGCCGGCGACCTGGAGAAACGACTGGACGAACTCGAAGGCGAGTTCGGAGACGAACTCCGTTCGTGCCGGACGGCGTTACTGCAGCTGTACGAAAAAGTCTTCAACCACAGGGCTTTCACGGGACGCTCGGGCGGCATGTTCGGTTTCGAGGGCCTGGGCAGCATTTACTGGCACATGGTGTCGAAGCTGCTGCTGGCTATCCAGGAGAACTTCTTCGCGGCCCGCGAAAGCAACACCGATGAAGAGACATGCGCCCGGCTCGCCGCGCTTTACTATGCTGTTCGCGACGGCATCGGGTTTAACAAGACGCCGTCCGAGTACGGTGCTTTCCCCATGGACCCGTATTCGCACACACCGAAACACGCCGGCGCACAGCAGCCGGGCATGACCGGGCAGGTCAAGGAAGAAGTCTTGTCGCGTTTCGGGGAACTGGGCGTGCGAGTCCGCGATGGAAGGGTGCATTTCGAACCGGGGCTGCTTCGCCCGATCGAGTTCTCTGCAGAACCCCGTTCTTTCCGGTATCTGGACGTGAGGGGCGACTGGCAGGAAATCGATCTGCCGCCCAATGCGCTCGCGTTTACGTGGTGCCAGGTACCGGTTGTCTACAGGCTGGTGAAAAGTGGCGCTCCCGGGCTGACGGTGAGCTTCGAGTACGGCATGACAAAGAAATTGTCTTCGCTATCGCTGTCGGACTCGATGAGTGGCGAGCTGTTCCTTCGCAGCGGGCACATTCGGCAAATCGAGGTGAACCTGGCGGCTCACAACCTCCTCGCGGATTGACAGCGCTGTCAGATCGGGGTGTAATCGGAGGTCTATAGGGGGATGAGCGTTATAGCTCTCAAAGGCTGTTATTGATGCCGAAAGTCACGATCGATGACGTTGCGGAGCTTGCGGGCGTTTCCATCAAGACGGTTTCGCGCGTGGTCAACCAGGAACCAAACGTCCGCGAAGCGACGAGAGCGAAGGTCGAAAGCGCCATCGCGAAGCTCAACTACCAGCCGAACAAGGCTGCCCGCAACCTCGCAAGCCATCATTCGCACCTGATCGGGTTGATTTACGACGATCCGAGTTACTACGAAGTCCCCAGTGCCGGTTACGTCATCCGGATGCAGCAGGGTGCCCTGAGCGCCTGCCACGCCAGCAATTACGAGCTGCTTATCCATCCCTGCCAGTACCGCAAGCGGGAAATCGGCCAGGAAATCAAGACGCTGATCGAGCGGGTGCGTCCTGACGGGATCGTACTCGCTGCGCCGCTATCCAATATGCCCAAGATCGTCCGGGCGATCGAGGCGACCGGTACTCCGCTGGTCCGGTTGTCTCCCGGCACGCCGAACGGCAAGCAGCTTTCGGTGGTGACCAACGACCGCGAGATCAGCGCGGAGATGACTCGCTACCTCGCGTCACTCGGACACGAGCAGATTGCGTTCATCACCGGTCATCCGAGCGCCAAGGCCGTGGGTAATCGATACCTCGGTTATCGGGACGGCCTGGAGCAAAGCGGGCTGAAATTTTCTGACCGTCTCGTCGCGTCCGGCGACAACTCGATCGGGTCCGGCGAAGAGTGCGCCATGCAGCTTCTCAAGCGCAAGAACCGGCCCACGGCGATCTTCGCGGCCAACGACGACATGGCCGCCGGCGTCATCCGGGTGGCGGACCGGCTGGGCATCAAGGTGCCCGATGAGCTGTCGATCGCCGGCTTCGATGACATCGCGCTCGCACGCCAGGTCTTCCCGGCGCTGACCACGATCAACCAGCCGCTGCAGGCGATGGCTGAACATGCCGCCGTCGCACTGATCGCCTCGGTCAGGGGCAAACGGCCGCTGCTGGGTACCGAGGTGATACCCGCAACGATCCAGGTCCGGGAATCGACGGGCCCCGCCCCCGCGTAAAGCCCGCCGAATTTCCGGTGACGATCAGGGTTCGCCGGTATAGACCCGCACGTAGTCGACTTCCATCTCGACCGGGAACACGGTTGACGAATTCGGCGCTCCCGGGAAATTGCCGCCGACGGCAACGTTCAGAAGGATGTAGAAATTCTCGTCGAACGGCGCCGGGTACGGCGCGCCCGTCGTCGACCAGGAATTCTGCGTCGAGAACAGGACGTCGTCGACGTACCAGCGCATTTCTGGGACCGTGGAATCCCACTCCAGCGCGTAGGTATGAAATTCGGTGGTCGCGTTGGTCGGAACCAGGTAGTTGTTGGTCGACGACTGGTTGGCCGGGAACTCACCACCGTAATGGATCGTGCCGAAAACCGAGTTGCCGCCCGTGCCGCCGAGGTTAACCGCTTCGACGATGTCGATTTCGCCCGACGCGGCCCAGGTACCGTAAACGTCGTCCTGCGGAAGCATCCAGAACGCCGGCCAGATGCCCTGACCCTCGGGGAAACGTATGCGCGCTTCGATGCGCCCGTAACGGAATGCGAAGCGGTCACGCGTGTTGATACGCGCCGACGTGTAGTTCTTGCCGCCCACGGACTCCTGGCGGGCCGTTATGACAAGCATCCCGTCCCTCAGCTCCGCGCTGTCCTCGAGGTACCACTGCAGCTCGTTGTTGCCCCAACCGGGTATGCCGTACTGGCTGCCGTCGCCGCTCTCGAAGAACCAGACCTCCGGGTCCAGCTGTGCGGCGTCGAATTCGTCGCTCCACACCAGCGTCAGCGTATCACCGGGCGACACATCGAAATTGTCCGCGACCGTGAGGGTCGGGTTCGTAATGTTCACATTGACCGCTGGCGGTGGTGGCGGCGGCGGTGGGGGCGGTGGGGGCGGTGGGCTCGAGATCGGCGGCGCACTGTCTCCGCCGCCGCCACCGCCACAGGCAAACAGCGAAATCGCCGTGAACAGGAGAAATGAAATCCCCACGAATCCTTTACGTAATCCAATCATTGCGTCGACCCCATAACAATTGCGTTGACGTAGGCCTTCACGGCAGCCAATATGACAGCGCTGTCAGCTCTACCCAACATTATATCGAAACCCCGGCCAAGCGACGATACGTGGAATGCTTTACCCCAGGCGACTCAAGCGGAGCTTCTTCATGGACAGGCGATTCAGGCGTTACCTGGGCTATGCGGTCGGCGAGATTCTGCTGGTAATAGCGGGCATCCTGATCGCGCTCCGAATCGACACCTGGCACGAAGAACGTCAGACGCGAGAGGCTATCGACGAGTACCTGGTCGGTATCGCCCGCAACATCCGTGAAGACATCAACGAAATCGAAGCCATCAGGGCACATCGTGAAGCGGCGATGTTCGCTTCAAAGGTCGCCCGCTGGAACATGGGCTGGCTCTCGTCGTATAGCGTGGACGAGATCGAGCACGCCAGCCATGCCCTTACGCTTGCGCGCGAGCAGCATTACTTCAGTGCCAATACCAGCGGCTACGAAGGCTTCAGGAGCTCGGGTTACTTGTCGAGGCTTGGCAACCCGGCGCTCGAAAGCCTGTTATTCGAGTATTACGACATCGTCACTCGGATTCGCTTTCACGAGCAAAATCACAACGAGTACCTTCGCGGGTTATCTCTGCAGTTTACGTCGAACGACTACGGTGACCTGTTGCTGATTTTCCGGGAACCTCGCTTCGCTACTCCGGAAGAATTCGCTGCGGAGGCGTTACAATCCGGTTACCGAAAGCTGTTGACGGACCCGATCGTACAGGCCTGGTACGACGCGACGGATGTGCAGGCGCTGCTGCGCGATTACGAGCAACTCCGAAGCCTCGGAGAGCTATATATCGACAGCATCGAACAAGGCTTCAGCAAACAGGGCGGAGCACTACGGCAGGACGCACTATTCGATCCGAACAGCGGCCTCGGGTACGCAAGAGTGCTCGAAAACGGCCGGCTCGCCTGGCACACCTTCGATGCCGACTGGTTTCCCAACCCGGACAATGAAAACCCCGCGAACCGGGGCACGTATTCCCAAAACATAGGTGCCGTCACATTCTCGGGAGATAGCCTGGACATAGCCTACCCGGGGGTCGCCCATCTCGGTGGTTCTGCCTGGGCAGCGATCGCTATCAGGGTTGGTGGGCCGTCCCCGTCAACGATTCGCCGGCACAAAGACTATTCCGGCTTTACACGGCTGCGGCTGGAGATGAAAGGAGATAAAGGCGGCGAACGGTTCTCGGTGCACCTGAAGGACAGGGACGACCCGGACGACGGCACCCAGACCGATATCCCGGTAATCCTCACCGACGACTGGCAGAACTACGACTTCGACCTGGCCTCTTTCGAAACAGCAGACCTGAGCAGACTGTATCTCGTTGCCGGTTTTCTTTTTTACCAGCAGCCCGAGGCGGTTTCGTTCTCGGTAAGAAACATCACTTACCTGGGACCGGGCGATCCCTGAAAACCCGCTTCGGCGACCGGTCCACGAAGAACAGGCCCCAGTGTTTTTCCGCACCGTGCGGGTCGTTCTCATCGCCTTTCCACGGTTCGTCGAAAGCTTCGAACCAGAACACGGTCGTATTCGTCTCGGCGGCCCACTCCTTAAGTTCCTGGAAGTACCGCTGCTGATCGACCTCGTTCGCCCGCTCGCCGAATTCGGTCGCCGTCGTGGCCCAGCCCGCCTCGAGAATCGCGATGGGCGCGTCGGGCAATGCTGAACGCACGCCTTCGATGTTCTCGATCGTGTAGACCAGTCCCTCGTCGACCGGTTTGTCTTCCCACACCGGGTAGGTGTGAACGCCGATGAAATCCACCTCGGCTGCCAGCGACGCGCCGTCGCGTATCCACCACTCGTAATTGTCGGCCACCGTGACCGGCTGCTCGATGGCCGCCTTTACCTGCCGGACGTAGCCGATGACCCGCTCGAGAGGGACCATGTGATCGTTCCAGTCGACGAGCGCTTCGTTGCCGACGTTGACTGCGACGACGATGTCCGCGTAGTCGTTCGCCAGCTCGATGCCGCGTTGAATCTCCGCGGCATTCTTCTTCGTGTTCGCAGCGAGTTTCTCTTCCGGGATCGGCTCGTCCAGCCAGGGGCAGCCCTCGTGATTACTGATCTCCGCATCCAGCCAGATCCCGAGCAGGACCTTGATCGGGACGCTGTGCCGGCGGATCAGCTGCAGCGTCGCGGCGGTATTTTCGCCGGCGTCGTACATCCGTATGAGCCGGAATCCGTGATCCGCGAGGATTTGCAGGTCCTCGAGAATCTCGTCGTCGCTCGGATTCACTGCGCCGGCGCCGCGGTCCGGGTGCTGCCCTTCCCGGAACCCGGAGTAGGCGACGGCGAGGGTCTCGCCGACCAGCAGAGCCTCGGGGGACTGGCGGAATGCGGACTCGTCCCGCGGCACGACGAGGAACGGGATGTTCGCGTGCGCGGTATGGTCATTGCCGTCGTGGGCGTAGGCGAAAAGGCGGTACTTGCCCGGATTGTCCACCTTGATCGAGGTTTCCGGAGTGTCGTCAGCGGACAGCAGGCCCTCGAGGTTCGGCAACTGCTCTTCGCGGTCGCCACCGGATTTCTGAGACTCGCTCTCCGGCTTTACCTCCCAGCGGTAGGTAAGCGGGTCACCGTCTGGATCGACGACATCGAAGACTGCATCATAGGACTCGCCGGCCCTCAGTACGACACTCTCCTTGTAACCCTTGCCGTCGAGTCGAACGGCTTCGACACGCGGTGTCCGGTTCGCAGGCCACCCGCCCGTCCAGATGTATCGCATGGCATCCACGGCCTCGGTCAGCTCGCCGCGCTCGGTGAGCATCCCGAACCAGGTCGGCGTGCGCTCCTGCTTCTGGCCCCAGAAGAACACGTACGAGCCGATCAGCTGGCCCTCGAATCGCGAGAGGACCTCCGTTTGAGCACGCAGGAAGATGTCGGCCTTTTCGGAACTCGTGAGCTCCGCCGGCGTTCCCCAGGCTGTCTTTTCCATCTCCCAGTAGCCGATCGTCCCCCACTCCGTGACCATGAAAGGTCCGTCGAACCCGGTCTCGGCCACCCTGCCGGGCAGACCGAACAGGCTGCCGTAGAGCTGGAAGCTGATGAAGTCGATCGCCGGTGCCCTCGCCTGGATCTCGGCGATGACGTCCGGCTTGAATCCGGATATCGGCGTGGTAACCGGATGATTCGAATCCAGCTCGTGGATCATCTTTGCCACATCGTTGACAGCGTTCCAGACGCTCGGATTCGTGTAGCTGTGATTCAATTCGTTGCCAACGAGCCAGAACAGCAAGGCCGGATGGTCCTTGTACTTGAGTACCTCGCTGCGGATCTCGGCCAGCTGCGCGGCGACCGCGTCGGCATCGTCGTAATCGAAGCCGTGTCGCTCCGCCGTCATCGAAAGCCCGAGCGCGACCGTGACGCCGTGTTCGTGCGCCGCATCCAGGAGCTCTTTTGTATCCTGGTAATCGTTGGCGGTGCTCCATGTACGTATCGAGTTGCCGCCGTGCCCGGCAAACCGCTCGATATCGTTCCTGCCCATGCCCGCGCCTTTTACGACATAGGGCTCACCATCTCGCAGAAGCACATAGCCTTCCGCCGTCTTGCTGATCTCGACCTTGATTGCGGACTTCACGGTTTGCGACTCGGGAGAACAGGCTGTCACCAGCAGGAATAGCGCTATCAATACCAGGCGTTGCATGTCAGTCCTTGACGAGAATGGTTTCGAGTTCCTCGAGCGACCGTCCCTTCGTCTCCGGCAGAATTCGCATGACGAATATGAGGCCGACCACCGCAAACACACCGTAGATCAGGAATGTCCCCGAGTTACCAAGCGTCTCGAGTTGCCACGGGAATATGAAGGTGACCATGAATGCAACGCTCGAATTGATCAGGCCGACGAAAGAGATCGCGATGCCTCGAACCCGGTTCGGAAACAACTCCGAGAACAGTACCCACATGATTGGCCCGATCGACACCGCGAAACTCGCGACGAAACCAAGAATCGCGAACAGGATCAGCACAGGATTCATCGTGATTGCGCGGCTGACCAGCTCGGATTCGTGCTGCTTGTAAACGTCCTGCCCGATCGCCGCAAACAGGGCTTCACGGAATTCGGTGTCGCTCTCGTAAGTAGTATCGGTGACGAGCTCGAGCCGCTGCCGGTCAATATCCGCCGGCAGCGCATCTACCGCGGCCTGGTCCAGCTGATAGGTCGCGGAGCCGAAGCCCCAGGCGAGCGTCAGCATGCATACCGCGATGCCCGTCAGCCCGAAACCGAGCAACGGTCGGCGCCCGAGCCTGTCGATCAGCGCCATCGCCACGACAGTGAGCGCCAGGTTAACCAACCCCACCAGCGCAGCCTGCATGAAGGAAGCGTTCGTCCCTATGCCCGATTGCTCGAAGATCATCGGCGCATAAAAGAACACGGCGTTGATGCCGGTGATCTGCTGCAGGATGCCAACCGAAATGCCGATCGTCATGACGAGCCTCAGTGACGGATGCAGCAGTGTCTTCGGCGAGACCCGGCCCAAAGCTGCTTCCGCAGCAATGGCCTCTTTTACGGCGCGCAGGTCGTCTGACGCCTGTTCCCTGCCGCCGACGCGTTCGAGCACCTCCCGCGCCTCGTCGTCCCGGCCGCGCATGGCGAGCCAGCGCGGACTCTCCGGCACGAACAGCAGCGCGACAAGATAGAGCACAGCCGGCAAAGTCTCCACGCCGAGCATCCAGCGCCAGTTCCATTCCCCGAGCCTGAGCGCTTCGGTCCACGCCGCACCAGACTCGCCCAGGGTCAGTATCAGGTAGTTGCTGAAGAAGGCGACCGAGATACCGATAACGATGTTGAGCTGGTTGAACGACACCAGGCGTCCGCGGGCATCGGGGGGCGCCATCTCGGCGATGTACATCGGCGCAATGATGAGCGCCGCGCCGACACCGAGCCCGCCGAGCATGCGCGCCAGGACGAGCCATGTGAAGCTGGGCGCGACCGCGGAAAGAATCGCCGAGACCGCGAACAGCAGTGCGGCGATCCTCAATACCGGCCGCCGGCCGATGCGGTCGCTCAGGGGGCCCGATAACATCATCGCCAGCGTCGCCGTTAGCGACAGCGATGACACCGACCATCCCAGCTGGATCTTTGTCAACGCGAACTCGACCTCGATGAAGCCGACGACGCCGGAGATTACCGACGCATCGAAACCCATGAGGAACCCGCCGAGCGCGACGAACAGCGCAATCGTGGCGGTATAACGTGACGACGAACTCACGGTGCCGGCCCCGACTCAGTCGCCGGCCACGAGGCGAAAAGCCGTTTTCAATTCAGTGTCCGAACTGCCGCCGATCCACGCATGGAATTCACCCGGCTCCACGATCGGTGTGTTGTCGCGGCCGAAGAACGCAAGATCGTCGGTGCTCAGATCGAAACTCACGGTCACCGTCTCGCCGGGCCGGACGCGCAGCCTGCGGAACCCCTTCAGCTCCTTCACCGGCCGAGTGACGTTGCCGACCAGGTCCCTGACATAGAGCTGTACGACTTCGTCCGCCGCGACGTCGCCGCGATTCTCCAGTTCGGCGCTGATGCTCAGGGTGCCGCCGAGCGGCACCTCGGCGCTGCTGACGCGGATGTTGTCGTAGCTGAACTCCGCATAAGAGAGACCGAAACCGAACGGAAACAGCGGCGTATATCCCGCGTCGAGGTGGAACGCCGTCATTCCGAGCGACGTCTGCGGCGCACGCGCCTCAATGTCGTCGATATGGACGATCTTCTCGGGCGACGGCGGTTTGCCTGTGTTTTTCTGGCTGTAATAAATGGGCACCTGGCCAACCATGCGAGGAAAGGTCACCGGCAGCTTGCCGGACGGCGACTCGACGCCGAACAGCAGGTCGGCGATGGCCGGGCCGCCCATCGTCCCCGGATGCCAGGCATAGAGAATCGCATCGACATTCTCGACGACGTTTGTCAGGGTCAGAGGACGCCCCGCCATGATGACGGCGACGACCGGTTTGCCGGCCTCTTTCACGCGCCGGACGAGCTCCACCTGTGCGCCGGGGAGGTCGATATCGGCGCGAGAATGCGCTTCGCCCGAGAGTATCGATTCCTCGCCCAGGAACAGCACCGCGACATCGGATTTCTGCGCGGCAGCGACCGCCTCGTCGAAAGGTTCCGTCGACCTGCTGCGGCTGGTTTTCATCGCGCGCACGTACCGGATTTCGACGTCGTCGCCGACGAAATCGCGGATACCCTGGAGGCCCGTGACGCTGAGGTCGGGATCGCCGTCGAACACCCAGGTGCCGAGCTGTTCGTAGGGAGTATCCGCAAGCGGACCGATGACCGCGATGCTGTCGAGTCGCGCCCGCGACAGGGGCAACGTGCTCTCGTCGTTCTTCAGCATGACCACGCTTTGCAGTGCCGATGCTTTCGCGGTAGCAAGCGCCTCGCGGCTACCGAAAGGGGGCAATGCTTCAGGATCCGTGTACGGATCATCGAACAGGCCCATGCGGAATTTGGCGCGAAGTATGTTGGCGACTGCGGCGTCGACAATCTCGAGATCAAGGCTGCCGCTTTCGACCAGTTCGCCGAGTTGCCCAAGGTAAACGTTGCCTGCCATGTCCATATCGACACCGGCAGTCGCCGCTGCAAGCGCCGAATCCCTGTCGTCGGCGGTCAACCCGTGAACCGCGAGCTGGTGGATCGAGTTCCAGTCGCTGACGACGAATCCGTCGAAACCCCATTCGTCGCGGAGTACCTGGCGCATCAGGAACTCGTTGCCGGTGGCCGGCACACCGTTGAGGTCGCTGAACGAGGCCATTAATGTCACCACACCCGCATCGACCGCGGCACTGAACGGCCGCAGGTGGACGTTGCGGAGCTCGTTCTCGGGGATATTGGTCGTCGCGTAGTCGCGGCCGCTTTCCGCTTCGCCGTACCCGGCAAAATGCTTGGCACAGGCGGCTATGGCTCCCGGATCACCGAGGTCGTCGCCCTGGAACCCCTCTACCATCGCGACCGCGAGCCGGCTGGCCAGGTAGGGGTCTTCGCCAGGACTCTCGGCGATCCGGCCCCAGCGAGGATCGCGCGTGATGTCGATCATGGGTGCGAAGGTCCAGTTGATGCCCGATTTCGCCGCCTCCATGGCGGCAACCCGGGCCCCCTCGCGCACGAGGTCCGGGTTCCAGGTGGCGGCCTGCCCGAGCGGTATCGGCAGCACCGTCTTGAAGCCGTGGATCACGTCTCGGCCAACGAGCAGCGGGATACCGAGCCGGCTCTCCTCGACCGCGATACGCTGCAGCTCGTTCACGGTCGCGACATCGACCTGGTTGATGATCGAGCCGATGCGGCCGGCGCGCAGCGCCTCGCCCAGCGCGGCCACCGGGCCGTCGACCTCCGCGTGGACCTGGTTCATCTGGCCTATCTTCTCGGCCAGCGTCATACGGCCAAGCAAGTCAGCGACGCGTTGTTCCGTATCGCTCGCGGCTGAGCGACTTTCTGCATTGATCGTAGTCATGGTGAATACCAGCGCACAGCTGCAGAGCAAAGCGATACGCCCAGGCCTATTAGGTTGTTTCTTATTCCTGGTGCGGTGCATCAACCCGTCCCCCGCGGCAGGCGCGAGCGGCAGTCACTCGTCAGCTTCAGTGAATAACCCCCCTTGCTGCCACGCATGGACTGGCGTTTCACTCGCTCGCCGTTCCGGATGTTGCCATGGCAGCATTCAGTGACTATCGTTTCTAACAACGTTTGACAGCGCTGTCAATATAATAGACGATTGCCGCGCTATGCAGCATTATGAAACAGCGCCGGAAGACAGAATTCCATTTCACAAGAAGCTGGTCTACGGCTCGGGCGCGTTCGTCAATAACCTGCTGGCGGACTCCATCGGCAGGATGGTGATCGTTCTCAATCTCGGCCTCGGCATGAACCCGGCGCTCGCCGGCCTTCTGGCCGCCCTGCCGCGACTGACCGACGCGATCACCGACCCGTTGATGGGGTATATCTCTGATAACACCCGTACACGCTGGGGGCGCCGGCGCCCGTACATATTCTTCGGCGCCATTTCGGTGGGAATCGTGTTCGCGCTGCTCTGGCAACTGCCGCCCGGCAAGAGCGAGTCCTATTACTTCTGGTTCTTTCTGACCGGTTCGTTCCTCTTCTACCTCGCCTATACCGTGTTCGTGACGCCCTGGGTGGCACTCGGCTACGAACTGACGCCGGACTACAACGAGCGCACACGGCTAATGGGGACGCAGAACTTCATCGGTCAGACCGCGTACCTTTTCACGCCTTATCTTCTGGCCATCATGAGCAGCAAGCACTGGGCTGGAGACATGGTCGAAGGCGCTTCGCGACTGTCTATCGTGATCGGCGCGATCGTCATCGTCGTCGGCATCATGCCTGCCCTGTTTCTCCGGGAGCGATACAAGGAACTCGCTGTCCAGGAGGGTAAATCGGCTTCCGTTCTGGCCGGCAACGCCCTGGTCCGCAACACCATGGACTTCTTCCGCGGCTTCGCGGAAACGCTGAAATCGAGAGAGTTCCTGAAACTCTGCGCGGCAACGTTCCTGGTGTTCAACGGCTTCATCCTGATCGCCGCCTTCCAGTCCTACGTCATCATCTACTATGTATTCCGCGGCGATACGGAGCTCGGCTCCGTCTTCGTGGGGCACTCGGGCTTGCTGCAGACCGTGTTCGCCTACGTGTCCATCGTCATTGCCACCTGGCTCGGTACGAAGTTCGGTAAGCGTCGGGCCTTCTTCGTGACGACCGGCGTTTCGATCATCGGTTATGCCCTCAAGTGGTTTTGCTACACGCCCGATCAGCCGTGGCTCGTCCTGATCCCCGCACCGCTGATGGCTTTCGGCCTGGGCGGCCTGTTCACGCTGATGCCGTCGATGATTGCAGACGTGGTGGACATGGATGAGCTGAACACCCATCAGCGCCGGGAAGGCATGTACGGCTCCATTTTCTGGTGGGTCGTAAAACTCGGCATGGCCGTGGCAATAGCGGGCGGTGGCCTTCTCCTCAATGCGACGGGCTTCGACGTCGCGCTCGAGGGCGAACAGGCTGCACGCACGCTGACGCTCATGCGCTTTTTCGACGCCATCATCCCCTGCGTGGCGTCCGTGATCGCAATATGGGCCATCTGGAGTTTCTCGATCACCGAGGAGAAAGCGCACGAGATTCGTGAGCAGCTCGAGCGCCGCCGGGGCACACCGGATGCGCCCGCAGTCGCGCCCGCCTAGTTTCGCGCGAGACGCTCCAGCAGCGCCTCCTTCACTTTCGGCGACACGAATTCGGATACGTCACCGCCCAGCCTGGCAATTTCACGCACGAGGCTCGACGAGATGAACGTGTAAGTTTCCGGCGGCGTCAGGAACACCGTTTCCACTTCCTCGGTCAGGTGCCGGTTCATCGTGGCAAGCTGGAATTCGTACTCGAAGTCGGACACGGCGCGCAGCCCGCGGATGATGACGGACAGGCCGTTGTCCCGCGCGAAGTCCACGGTCAGGCCCTTGTACGAAGCGACTTCGACGCCGTCGATCCCCGCGAGAGCCGACCTGGCGAGTTCGACGCGCTCCTCGAGGTCGAACATCGGCGCCTTGCTACCCGTGTCCGCGGCGATGGCGATCACGACGCGATCGAACACTTTGACCGCTCTCTTCACGATGTCTTCATGCCCCAGGGTTATCGGGTCGAAGGTTCCCGGATACATGGCTTCTGCGGACATCCCCCCTCCTAGTTCGTCTTCGGTACCCCTGCCGCCAAGTATCGCACACCAGCCGCTTCCGTCAGTCGGCAACCTCGGCCAGCAGGTATCGCACGTTGCCCGCGGTCCTGTCCCTGAGTATGCGCCAGCGGTCGGGCAGCGTAGTCGCGGGCCTTGCCCGGTCCTGTTCGAGGTAGATCCTGCCGCCCGGGGCAAGCAGGCCCCGATCATCGATGTGCCGGCACATGTCCTCCAGCCGGTCGTCGGCAAACGGCGGATCGAGGAAGACGATGTCGAAGGAGGCGGGCGCCGCGGTTCGAACGTAGTCTTCGGCATCACCCTCGTGAACGACCGCGCCGGTGGCATCGAGGGTTTTCGTGCTTTTTTCGATCGCCTTGACCGCGCTACGGGAGCTTTCCACGAATACCACTGACGTAGCCCCTCGCGACAGCGCCTCGAATCCCAGTGCGCCGGTACCCGCAAACAGGTCGAGGCAGCGTGCCCCCTGTATTGACGGGGCGAGCCAGTTGAACAGCGTTTCCCTGATGCGCTCGGACGTGGGCCGCAGGCCCGGTACGTCCGCGATATCCAACAGACGGCTACGCCACTTTCCCGCTACAATACGCAGCCGTCCGGGTCGGGGCTTCTTGCTTGCGGCGCCGGACTTTGTCGTCATCGTTTCCCCTGGGCCCGTCATTCAGGGCCGGTTCCGGACAGTTTAGGCGATTTCAATCACCGGGTATTTTATAGACGCAATGTTTGGGAAGAAGGACAAACCCGCCGAGCGCCAGGGATTCATCAAGCGCCTGCGCGCACGCCTCAACCGGGGCGACAGCTGGCTGACCTACGACCTTGCCAACCTGGCGCCCGGGGGCAAGATCGACGAAGACGCGCTCGAGGAACTCGAATCGCTGCTCGTGATGGCCGACGTCGGCGTCGACACGACGACACGAATCATCGAAGACCTGCAAAAGAGCCTCGCACGCAAGGAACTCAAGGACGTCGAGTCGCTGCGCAACGGGCTCAGGCGCTCGCTGGTCGACATCCTTACGCCGGTGGAACAGCCGCTCGATATCGACCCGCAGCACAAGCCTTTCGTGATCCTGATGGTCGGCGTCAATGGCGCCGGCAAGACCACCACGATCGGCAAGCTGGCGCGGCGCTTCAAGGACCAGGGCCTGTCGGTCATGCTGGCCGCGGGCGACACCTTCAGGGCAGCTGCCGTCGAACAGTTGCAGGCCTGGGGACAGCGTAACGAGGTGCCGGTCATCGCGCAGCAGAGCGGCGCCGACCCGGCCGCCGTGATATTCGACGCCTGGGAGGCGGCCCGGGCACGCGGCATCGACGTGCTGTTGGCGGATACGGCCGGCCGCCTGCAGAACCAACAGGGACTGATGGACGAACTGGCAAAGATCCGGCGCGTGATTGCGCGGCGCGACGAGACGGCACCGCACGAGATCATGCTGGTGCTCGACGCCAGCCAGGGCCAGAACGCACTCGTGCAGGCGCAGAAGTTCCACGATGCGCTCGGGCTGACGGGTATTGCGGTGACCAAGTTGGACGGCAGCGCCAAGGGTGGCATCCTGCTCGCTGTTGCCAACACGCTGCATGTGCCGGTGCGGTTCATCGGCATCGGCGAGTCGGCCGAAGACATGCAACCGTTCGTCGCCGCGGAATTTACCGATGCTCTGCTGACGAGTGGCGCAAAGGACTGAGCAAGGCACCGATGATCCAGTTCGAAAACGTGACCAAGCGATTTCCCGGCGGGCAGGAAGCCCTGTCCGAGCTGACGCTGTCCGTCGACAAGGGTGAGATGGTATTCGTCACCGGGCACTCGGGCGCGGGCAAGAGCACCCTGCTCAAACTCATTGCCCTGATCGAGCGACCGACGAGCGGCCAGGTCATTGTCGATGGCCAGAATACGCGCCGGGTGCGGCGCCGCAAGATTCCCGGTTACCGCCGCCAGATCGGCATGGTGTTCCAGGACCACAAGCTGCTGTACGACCGCCCGGTATCGGAAAACGTGGCGCTGCCGCTGATCATCGCCGGCGTGAGCCCGCGCGACGCGGGCAAGCGCGTGCGCGCGGCTCTCGACCAGGTCGGCCTGCTGCACAAGGAAAAGAAGAATCCTGAAACGCTCTCCGCGGGCGAGCAGCAGCGCGTCGGCATTGCGCGCGCCATCGTAACCCGGCCGAAGTTGCTGATCGCCGACGAGCCGACGGGCAACCTCGACCCCGAGTTGTCGCTCGAGGTGATGCGCATTTTCCGGCGCTTCAACGAAGTCGGTGTCACGCTCCTGATCGCGAGCCACGATATCGCGCTGATCGACAAGCTGGGCTGCCGCCGCATCGAACTCGACGAAGGTCGACTGCAGGAGCCACAATTCGAGGACGACCTCGTCGTTCACTTCGAAGACGATTACCTGCCGCAGGGAGACGACGACGGATGGCGGTAACGCGGCACTCCGACGCAGTCGCGCCGCTGCGTTCCGCCGGGCCGTTCACTATCTGGCTCGGGCGTCACGCCAGGACGGCATCGTCGTCTTTCAGCCGGCTCGTACACCAGCCTTTTGCAAGCCTGATGATCGTCCTGGTCATCGCGGTAACGCTTGCGATTCCGGCGGCGATGAATCTCGCCATCAAGAATTTCACCGCCATCAGCAGCGGCTGGGACGACGCGCTCGACTTCTCCGTGTTCCTCGACACCGGCGTGTCGGCCAGCGAGGCCGAGGCACTCGCCAGCCTGATTTCGCAGCGCGCCGACGTGGACGATGTGCGCCTGATCACCGCGGAACAGGCACTCGCGGAATTCAAGGAGCAATCCGGCTTCGGCAGCGCCCTCGATCACCTTCCCGACAACCCGCTGCCGCACACCCTGGTCGTCAGGCCCAGTCCTGCCAACACGCCGCAGTCGATGACGCTGTTGCGGGAAGAGCTCGACAGCCTGCCGGAGACCGCACTCGTGCAGGTCGACACCGAGTGGGTGCAGCGATTCCACGCAATCCTGGAGATCGTGCGCCAGGCCATCATGATCGGTGCCGGGCTTTTGGGCGCCGCGATCATCGTGATCATCGGCAATACGATCCGCCTCGAGATCCAGAATCGCCGCGACGAGATCGAGGTCACCAAGCTCATCGGCGCGAGCAACGCTTTCGTACGGCGGCCGTTCCTGTGGAGCGGTTTCTGGTTCGGTTTGTTCGGTTCGGCCCTCGCCCTGGGCCTTGTTCAGTACGGCCTTTACCTGCTGCAACCGACGGTGACGCGGCTGGCGGGCCTGTACCAGAGCGGCGTCACGATGCTCACCCTGGACCTCAGGGACAGTTTCGCGATCATCGGCATCGGCGTCGCGCTGGGCCTTGTCGGCTCCTGGCTGGCCGCGGCGCGCCACATGCGCTCGATCGAGCCGAAATAGCCCCATTTCGGGGCCACAAAAACCCGCGCAGACGGCCACCCCGGGCGACGCCAGGCTCGCTGCCGGGCATTCGTAACTATTTGTAACCTTTTATTTTAAAAAGGAATAATTCTGGCATCTTTGCGGAACGAAGGGGCTAATTAGCACTCTAAAAGGCCGAGTGCTAAAATTGCCGTTCCACAAGGAGAGAACTGAATGAGCACAGCTGTAGCGCTTCGAAACCAGGAACTGATGCTGGCCGGTCCGGTCGGCAGTCTCGACGCCTATATACAGGCCGTCGGTTCAGTGCCCGTGCTCAGCAAGGAAGACGAACAGGCACTGGCGATTCGTTATCGCGAGCACGAAGACCTCGACGCGGCGCGCGAGCTCGTGCTGGCGCACCTGCGGTTCGTCGTGCACATCGCGAAGGGTTACACGGGTTATGGCCTGCCGCTCGGCGACCTGATCCAGGAAGGCAATGTCGGCCTGATGAAAGCCGTCAAGCGCTTCGACCCGGATTACGACGTGCGTCTCGTGTCGTTCGCGGTCCACTGGATTCGCGCCGAGATTCACGAGTTCGTGCTGCGTAACTGGCGCATCGTCAAGGTCGCGACCACGAAGGCGCAGCGCAAGCTGTTCTTCAATCTTCGCAAGGCGAAGAAGAATCTTGCGTGGCTGACTTTCGACGAGACCAGGGCCGTCGCCAACGATCTCGGCGTCAGCCCCGAAGAAGTCACCGAGATGGAGAAGCGGCTGCACGCACGCGACGCGATTTTCGACCCCGCACCGGATGCGGACGACGATCATTCGTTCACGCCCGCCGCTTACCTGCCCAGCGCGAATTCCGATCCGGCGCAGCTTGTCGAGACGGCGGACTTCAACGACGATGCGTCGGAGCGCATGGCCGCCGCCATCCGGACCCTCGACGATCGCAGCCGCCACATCATCGAGAGCCGCTGGCTCGCCGATGACAAGCGTACGCTGCACGATCTCGCCGACGAGTACGGCATCTCAGCGGAGCGTGTCCGCCAGGTCGAGGCCAACGCGATCAAGAAACTGCGAGCCGCGATGGCGCTCTGAAGACCGCCTTCGGTTAACTGAAAAGCCGCCCGGATGGGCGGCTTTTTCGTGGTGGCAATTCCTGGCCCCGATCGCGCGCCGGGGCGCGCTCCTGCGGTGCTGCCAGGCATCCCTTGTAGGAGCGGTTCTCGAACCGCGATCGCGCGCTGAGGCGTGCCCCTGTAGCAATAGAGGCCTAGGCGTAGACCTTGCGCCGATACCGTACCCAGCCGCCATCATCAACGCCCAACGGATCGTGGTGCGTCCAGTGCACCAGCCCGCCGAGATCGTTCCATTCGTAGACGCCGCGAAAGTAAATACGGTCGCCGAGCGACAGCGGTATTCGCTCCGCCACATCGATGTTGTGGGCGATCAGCAGCGTCTGCTTGTTGCCGAGCTGGATCACGAAGCGCTGGTGGCGTGACCCGTCAGCGTCGTCCGGCAGCAAACGCCGCACGAAACCCGTGTCCTCGATCCAGCGGCCCGTATCGGCCTTTGCATAGGCTGATTGCATCGTTGCCCTTGTTGTTCTTGTCGGGCAATAGAAAGCAGTGCCAGCCTTCCCTGGCTGGCGCGCTCCCCTGTTTCTGTAACGACCGACTAGCCGGCGGTGACGGGTACCAGCGTGATTTCGACGCGCCGGTTGAGCTGCCGCCCTTCCGGCGTCGAGTTATCGGCGATCGGGTGATGTTCGCCCATGCCCACCGAGATGATCCGCTGGTCCATGATGCCCTGGGTGTAAAGGTATTCACCGACGGTGTTGGCCCGGCGTTGCGACAGCTGCATGTTATAGGAGTCGCTGCCGGTGCTATCGGTATGACCGGCCACTTCTACGACGGTCTTGTCGTACTCCGTCAACACCTTGCCCACCGAGTTCAGCACACCGAAAAACTGTGGCCGCAATGCGGAGCTGTCCGTATCGAACGTGACGTTGCCCGGCATGTTCAGCGTGATGTTGTCGCCGATCCTCGTAACGCTGACGCCCGTGCCCTGCAGCTCCGCGCGGAGCTTGGCCTCTTGCTTGTCCATGTAGTTACCGACAGCGCCGCCGGCCAGGGCGCCGATGCCTGCACCGATCAGTGCGTGCTGACGGCGCTCAACGGCATCGTCACCCGACATCAGGCCGGCCACGACGCCGGCAGCGGCGCCGATCAGCGCGCCCTTGGTCGCTTTGCTGGTTTCCGTCTCGCCGGTGTAGGGGTCGAGTGTCTCGCACCCGCTCAGGACGGCGGCGATGCCGGCGATGACGAGTACGGTTTTAACTGCTTTGCTGCCCATAGCGGAATCTCCCTGAAATCCTCGCGTGCGAGTTTACAGTATGAATTGTAGCGCTACGTGACTGAACGCACACTTAACCGGTACGTTTATGGTCAAATACCGCACATGATTCGGGAGCGGCTATGACTGACAGCGACGGCTGGCTCGAGCGCTACGGCGAGATCCACGAAAACCTGACCTACCCGGCGATTTACTGGGCCGCGGTGCCCCTCGTCGTAACGGGTACGGTCGGTCTGTTATGGTCATTGCCGGTGCCGGCGCAGTTCTACGAGATCTCACCACTCCTGAACTGGGGCAGCGCATTCCTGATGGCTGCCGCCGTCTACTATTTCATCATTTCGCTGCCGATCGCGATCGGGATGCTGCCCTTCATCCTCGGTGTTGCCGCGATCCAGCTGTGGCTCGAGCAGTCCCTCTACTCGCACCCGCACGTCGCCGGCGGGCTGTTCGCCGGCGGCATCATCGGCCTGTGGCTCGGTCATCGCAATCAGCGCGGCCTGCGTCCCCTGCTGACCGACCTCCAGTTGATGATGATCGGCCCTGCCTGGCTGCTCTCGGCGCTGTACCGGCGACTCGGCATCCCGTTCTGAGTAAGGGCTCGTGAAGGCGACGGACCTGCCGCACGACCGTGACGTGTGGCGGATCGCCGCTCCTATGATCCTGTCGAACATCTCCGTGCCGCTGCTTGGCATGGTGGACACGGGCGTCGTCGGTCATCTCGAAAGCCCCGTCTACCTCGGCGCCGTCGCCATCGGCGGTACGATCTTCAGCTTCCTGTATACCGGCGTGAACTTCCTGCGCATGGGCACCACCGGCATTGCCGCCCAGCGTTTCGGTGCCGGGGACTTCGACGGCCTGCGCGTTTCCCTCGGCCAGGCGCTCGTCGTTGCCCAGCTGATCGCCCTCACCGTCATCCTGCTGCAGTGGCCCGTCGGCCGGGTCGCCATGGAACTGCTGGGTGCCGAAGGGGCCCTCCGGGAGCACGCCCTGGAATATTTCGCGATTCGAATCTGGAGCGCTCCCGGTACGCTCGCCAACTTCGTAATGGTCGGCTGGTTCCTCGGCCTGCAGAACGCGCGCGTGCCGCTGGTCATTTTTCTCACCATCAACCTGACCAACATCGTGCTCGATCTCCTGTTCGTACTGGTCCTCGGGATGAAGGTCGACGGCGTTGCACTCGCGTCCGTGTTCGCGGAGTACTCCGGTCTCGCCGTGGCGTTGCTCTTCGCGGTACGAGAGCTGCGCAGAAACAGCGGTCACTGGCCGATGGAGAAATTCGTGAAGCTCCGCGAGTACACGGCATTCTTCTCGGTGAACGCCAACCTGTTCGTGCGGACCATGGCGCTGATGTTCACGATCGCCTTCGTCACGGCCCAGGGTACGCGCATGGGCGGGCTGATCCTCGCCGCGAACGCAATACTCATGCAGCTGCAGAACCTGACGGCTTTTGGACTCGACGGGCTTGCGCATGCCGCCGAAGCCCTCGTCGGCAAGGCCGTCGGCCAGCAGCGTCGCGACGCCCTCGAGCGGGCCGTCACCCTGAGCCTCAAGTGGTCCCTGATATTCGCCGCCGGGTTCAGTGCCGCGTACCTGCTGCTCGGGCCGCACCTCATCAACGTGTTGACGGACCTGCCGGCGGTCCGCGATACGACCTTGCGTTATTTGCCCTGGATGATCGTCTCGCCGCTGGTTTCCGTCTGGTCGTTTCTCTACGACGGCGTCTACGTCGGCGCGACGCGGGCACGCGAGATGCGCAACATCATGGTCTTTTCGGCGTTCGCCGTGTTCATTCCGGCCTGGTTCGTGTTGCAGCCGCTCGGCAATGACGGGCTGTGGCTCGCGTTCCTGCTGTTCCTCGCGAGCCGCGGCATCGGGATGCACATCTGGTATCGCCGCAGCGTGCTGCCGGCCCTTTAGGAGCGCTTCTGGAAGCGCTTCTAGGGATCGAGGTTCGGCGGCCCCTTGAGTTCGACCGTGTTGCCCTCCGGGTCCTCGATGTACATCGACGGGCCATCGCCCTCGGCACCGTAGCGCGAACTTACGCGGCCGGGTTTCACGCCGTGTCCCTCGAGATGCTCGACCAGCGACGCTTCGTCGAACGACTCGATACGAAAACACAGGTGGTCCATGTTGCGGCCTTCGCGGCCGGGAGCGGCCCCGCCGGCGCGGCCGAGCTTGCCCTCTACAGGAACCAGGTCCACGAGCGAACGGCCGGCGCGCAGCTGCACGAGGCCAATGTCGTCCTTGCGGCGCTCGACGGTGCAGCCGAGGACGTCGCGGTAGAAGCCGAGCATGCGATCTAGGTTACGAACCCGCAGCACGACGTGATCGATGTCCCGGATTCTGATCGTCACGGCCGCAGCTCGGCAGCCGCCTTGCGCAGCAACGCGTCTTCGGCGCAACGTGCGCGGACCGTGCTGCGCGCCCACACATAAGCGCCAATGCCGGATACGATATTGGCGATCGCATACGCGGCGAAGATGCCGGCAATATCGAAGAACTGCATTGCGATCAGCGCGACCGGGACGTAGAGCACGGCTATCCGGCAGACGCTGACGACGACGCCCGGCATCGGGTAACCCAGTCCGTTGAAGGAAGCATTCATCACCATGACCATGCCATACGCGCCGTAGCTCACCGGCACGATCCAGAGGAACATGGACGTCACCCTCTGCACGCTCTCACTGTCGCTGAACAGGCCGGGCAGCCACCCGGACATCGAAGCGAGCAGACCCGCGATGACGAGACCGCTGCCGATGCAAAAGGCAGTGCAGAGCCACAGCGCGTGCAGGATACGGTCCTCCTTTCCCGCGGAGAAATTCTGGCCGACAAAGGGCCCGATGATCGCCGACAACGCGTAGAACATGACCAGCATCATCGATTCGATGCGGCTGGCGACACCGAAGCCCGCGACCGCGTCGGGCCCGAAGCGCGCAATCATTGCCGTGACCAGTGTCGCGCCTACCGGCACGATGATGTTGGTGCCGGCAGCCGGTATGCCGACGTGCAGGATGTCGCGCCACGATTGCCGCATCTCCGCCGGGTCCGGCTTGTTGAAGCTCACCATGTCGAGGCGGTACCGCATCAGGTACAGCGTGCCGATGAAGATGGTCCCTCGTGCGAGTAACGCGGCCATCGCGGCACCGTTAAGGCCCATCTCGGGCACCGGCCCGAAACCGAAGATCAGAATCGGGTCGAGGATCACGTTGAGCACCGCCGCGAGGATCATCAACATGCTCGGCAGGCGCGTATCACCGGTGGCGCGCATGCTCGCCATGCCGACCATGCCGACAACGATGAAAGGCACGCCGAGGTACAGGATCGTCATGAAGCCGCGGATCAGCGGCAGTAATTCGTCGGGTGCGCCGAGCAGGCGGAACAGCGGATCGATGGTGACGATGCCGATCGCGCTGACGAACGCCGTCACCAGGAACGAGAGCAGCAGGCTGTCGGTCGAAAGGCGTCGTGCCCGGCGGTGGTCGTCGGCACCGATCGCACGGGCGACGACCGACGACGTGCCTGCGCCCAGGCCGATGGCGACGCTGGTGACGATCATTAGAATGGGGAAACCGAAGCTGAATGCGGCCAGCTGCGCGTCGCCGACCTGGCCGATGAACCAGGTATCGATGAGGCCCTGCGCCATCATGGTCGCGATACCGAAGAGCACGGGCACGGTCATATCGACCAGGTGCCTGCCGACAGGGCCCTGCGTTAGCTTCGGTCTGGGCGAGTTCATCGCGCAAGGTTATCATTGCGGCACGCAACTGGAAGCGGTCTCGAGCATGAAGTTCAGGCACGAAATCATCATCGACTCAGACCAGCGGTCGGTCTGGGAAACGTTCGACAACCCGGAGAACATGAAAGCGTGGCAGCCGACGCTCGAGTCGTTTACGCGCAAGAGTGGCAAAGACGGCCAGCCGGGTGCCGTTGCGGAACTCGTCTACGACGAGAACGGCCGCAAGGTAACCCTCATCGAGACCATCACCGAGCGGCGCGAGCCGCATTTCATGGCCGGCACCTACGAGTCGGACGCCGGCAACACGCTCATCGTCAATCACTTCGAGGATACCGGCGACGGCCGCACCCGATGGGCCATGTATGGCAACCACTCGTTCAGGGGCATCTTCCGCTTTCTCGGTATTTTCTTCGCGGGGTCCATCCGCAAGCGGAATGAAGACATGATGAATAACTTCAAGCTGCTCGCCGAAACGAAACAGGCGGAGCGCGGCGGATGAGCTGGAAGCAACTGGACTCGCGCACCATCTACGAGAATCCGTGGATGGAGGTCCGTGAAGACCACGTCATCAACCCGGGCGGCGGCAAGAACCATTACGGCTACATTCACTTCAAGAATCGCGCGATCGCGATCCTGCCGCTGGACGACGAAGGCAACACCTGGCTCGTCGGCCAGCAGCGCTACACCCTGGGTGAGTACTCGTGGGAACTGCCGATGGGCGGCGCGCCGCTCGACGAGTCGCCGCTCGACGCCGCGAAGCGGGAACTGAAAGAAGAAACGGGGCTGAGTGCCGAGCGCTGGTCCGAGGTAATGCGCCTCCACACCAGCAACTCGATCACCGACGAAGTCGGCATCGTCTATGTCGCCGAGGGGCTGACCCAGGGCGAGACCGAGTTCGAGGAGACCGAGGACCTGGAGATCCGCAAGCTGCCGCTCGAGGACGCCTTGCAGCTGGTCAACGACGGCAAGATCACCGACGCCATCAGCGTCGCCGCCATCCTGCGGATCGCAGCGCTCAGAAAAGCTTCCTCGCGGTAACGACGTAGCGCATCGGCCCGCCCGGCTCCAGGGCGTCGAAGGGATAACAGGTAACGAGGCTGAGCACGCTCGCCTCCGTATCGAGCAGCAGGCTGCTGCGCCGGGAATCCACCACGTCGATATCCACGACCTGGTAGAGGTATGACTGCCCGTCCACCGTCTCCACCGCGAGTGGCTCGCCGACAGTGAGGTGCTGCAGGAAGCTGAAATGCGTGTCGCGGTGGCCCGCGATGACGCTGTTGCCGGGCTGGCCAGGCATCGCGCTTGCGCTCAGGTGGCCCGGGCCGAAAGCCAGCGTGCGCCCGGAGCCGCCGGAGAGAACGATGAGGTCGATGTCACCGCCGAGTGCCCGCAGCCTCGCGACCGGCCAGGTGTCCGCCCACGGCCAGGGAGCCGGGCGTTCGCTGCCCGCCTCGGCGCGCTGCCACGCACGCTGCATCAGTTCCTGCGCGAGCCAGGCCTTGGCGGGTATGTACGCCCCTTCGCCGAGCTGCCAGAACCCCAGGCAAAGCACACAGGCCACGACCCAACCGCCAGCCGCGCTACGCCAGCCGCGCACGATGATCACCCCGGCGCCCTGATACGGCGGCGAGCAACAGCAAGCCTGCCAGCAGCAGCAACAGTCCGCGCCGCTGCAGCACGGCGGCATTCGTCGCGGTGGCCGGAAAGCCGAATATCGCGTTCATGCTCTGGCCATAGGGCAGCAGGTTCGGCACCTGCTCGCGGGCAAGCGGGTCGCCGGCGGGCCGCACCGGCGTCTTGTCGACGGCCACGAGACTGGTGTGCTTGCTGACGAGGTGGTGTGCGATCGCGGTATCGACGACCGCCTTGCGGGTGGCCTCGGGGTCGGCGCCGCGTCGCTGTTCGTCATGCAGCGCGGCAATCTTTGCTCGCGCCCAGAGCGCACCGATGCCGGGATGCTCGCCGTCGCTCGCCAGCGGCAAGTCCCGGTTCCATGCGCCGCCGGCCGAATCACCGCTGACACGGACTAAGGACCCCTGCTGGAAAGCTGCCGAGGCCCTCGCCCTGACGGTAACCGGCTCGCCGAGATAAAGGTCGGGGACGATCTCCGGGTACGCTTCCGTTACGGCGCCGCCCGGCCAGCTGACATTGATGTTGGTGACCTGCGGACTGCCCAGCTTGTCGAAGAGACGCTCCATCTTCTCCCCGACCTCGTGGAGCGCGCTGATGACGACGAACGTGCCGCGGCCGAGCTCCGCCGCCTTGCGCATGAACCAGCTGTTGGGGGCGGAACCGATGCCGACCGTGAATAGCCGGGCGTTGCCGAGCTGCGACTCGATCATCGCGTAGAGTTCATCTTCGTTGCCGACACTGCCGTCAGTGATGAAGACGATCTGCCGCAGGTAGGCCTCCGAGCCCGGCGCATCCAGCGCTAGCCTGAGCGCCGGGCGCATCTCCGTTCCGCCGTTCGCCTCGAGACCGTTTACGAACCTTCGGGCATGAGCGAGGTTTGCGGCGTCGGCCGCGACGCTCTGGTGGTAAAGCGCCCGCGCGCTCGAGTTGAACTCGATGATGTTGAAGCGGTCGGCCGGACCCAGGTCGTCGATCGCACGGGTGAGCGCCTGCTTTGCCTGGGCGATCGATGCGCCGTGCATCGAACCCGACGTATCCACGATGAAGATCAGCTCGCGCGGCATCGTCAGCCCGGCGTGCTTTTCGACGTCTGGCGGTATGACCATGAGCAGGTAATGCGGCTGGCCCGCGATGGTCTCCCTGAACACCATCGCACGCGGCACCGCAGACGCCACGGGCCGCCACAACAGTTCGAAATCGTGATCCAGCGGCACGTCGTTGCCGACCAGCGATACCGTGTAGCGGCCCCGGCCCTCGGACACCTCCACGGGATGATAACGGCTCGCCACTATCTCCAGCGGCATGCCGGCATCGATGTTCGCCCGCAGCGAAATCCTGTGGTCCTGCGATGTCGTCACGTGCGGCGGCGTAATGCGCGACGCGTCGCCGACGCGCGTGGTGTCCGCCGACCAGCCGCTGCCCTGTCGGTCGGGAACCGGCGAACCCGGTATGTAACGCGGCGTCAGCGTCATGGGAAAGCGGATGGAGAAGGTGCCGTTGTCGTAGCGCAGGTTCTCGAGATACTCGATCTCGACGACAACACGCTCCCCGGGCGCGATGTTCGCAACCGACGTCGTGAACAGGTTCGGGCGCTCCTGTTCGACGAGGCTGGCCTTCCTGCCCTCGTTCCGCGCCCGCTCGTAGTCCTTCCTGGCCTGCTCCTTCTCCCGGATCTCGCCTTCGATATAGCGCTCCCCGATATGCAGGCGCATCCGGTCGACCGCGGCCTTGTCGGGCAGTGGAAACACGTAGACGCCCTCCGTCCACTCGTCACCGTCGTTGCGAAATTCCTGCCGCACCGACACACGGGCGACGAGGCCGCTGACCGTCATGGCGACATCCGTGTTGGTGCGTGTCGCGGTCTTGAGCCCGGCCTGCATCTTCAGGAGCAGGGTGCCGGACTGTACGTCGGTATTCGGCGCCTCCTGCGCCCGGGCGGCAGGCAGGGAGAGCAAAATGGTTACAAGGACGAAGGTCATCAGAGTTGTTGTTCGTGACATTCCTGGTCTCCCGGCAGCGTCAGGATGATTGGAACAACCCAATGCGCCGTGACGCAGACGACGGCGTGGCAATGCACCGGCGTAATGTGGCAAATTGTGGCGTGGTCCCGAGGATTTCGAATTGGCAAAGCGCATAGCGATCGTCGAAGACGAGGCAGCAATCCGCGACAACTACGTGGCGGCGTTCCGCCGCGAGGGCTACACCGTGGACGCCTACGATTCGCGAGCGCCGGCGCTCGCGGCCTTCGCATCGCGGCTTCCGGATCTCGTCGTCATCGACATCAACCTGAAAGACGACGTCGAAGGCGGTTTCGAATTGTGCCGTGTGCTGCGCGCGCAGTCGGCGGACCTGCCGATCATCTTTCTCACCGCGAGGGACAGCGAGTTCGATGCGGTGTCCGGGCTGCGACTCGGCGCCGACGATTACCTGACGAAGGACATCAGCCTGCCGCACCTGATGGCACGTGTTGCGGCACTGTTCCGCCGTCTCGACGCGATGCAGAAGCCGCAGGCGGACGGCGGGCGCATCATGCGCGGCAGCCTCGAGATCGACACGGACAGGATGTCCGTGCAGTGGCGGGGCGTACCGATCGGCCTGACGCTGACCGAGTTCTGGCTGGTGCACGCGATGGCGCGCTACCCCGGCCACGTGAAGAACCGGCAGCAGCTCATGGATGCCGCGCAGGCCGTGCTCGACGACAACACCATCACGTCCCACATAAAGCGCATTCGACGCAAGTTCCAGGCAGTCGACGCGGACTTCAGCAACATCGAAACCGTCTACGGCATGGGCTATCGCTGGATAGCGGACTGACAGCGACATTCCCATGAACCTCAGACGGCAGTTGCTCCTCGTCAGCCTGCTGATACTCGTACTGCCGTGGGCAGGCTGCGAGTTCATCCGCGAGACGGAGTCGGCGCTGCGCCAGAGCCAGCAGCAGATGCTGTCGGGCACGGCGCGAGCCGTCGCCGAGTCGCTGCAGCGCTATCCCGAGGAATTCCCCGCACAGCCCGGCGGCAGTATCGGCCCGGCCGACCAGCTGTACGGCCACCGCCTCGACATCGAGCCCGTGATCGACGGCTACTTCAACGACTGGCCGCTGCCGCCCGGGTCGCTCCGGCAGACGAGGGGCGCCGACGGGCCGATACGGTTCGTGGTCGGCCTGCACGGCCGCTACGTCTATGTTTACGTCGCGGTGACCGACCGTCAGATCGTCTACGCATCGCCGTCGACGATGGCGGTCGATGACGGCCCGACCTATGCGGATCGCGTCGTTCTGGTCAGCGCGAGTCCGCCGATGGCGAGCGAGATGCTGACTTTCGCGGCCGAGGCGCCCGGCCCCGTCATCGCCCGGCTGAAAAACTCGTTCGGCTTTGCGCCCCAGCCGGCGGTGCAGGCGCGCTGGCAGGACGTGGCCGGCGGCTACCAGGTGGAGGCCAGGATACCGGCCAACCTGCTGGGCACCCACCTGGGCATAACTATCACCAACACCTCGGACGAGCGTGAACCGGGTGTCCGCAGCGCGAGCTTCGCCGGGCAGGTACCGGGACCGTTGGTCACGACATCGCCGGACCTGACGTCGCAGGCGGAGAGGCTCGTGCAAGCCGGGACGCGGATGCTGATAACGGACCGTAACGGCTGGCGCATCGCGGCGGTCGGATCGCCGGGCATGGCATCGCAACCCGCGCCGGGCGCCGTCTCCAGCTGGCTGCGGCTGGCTTACAACGCGCTCGTGGAGCCCGGTACCGAGCCCGCGTTTGCCGAACCGGACCCGAGCGGCCAGGAGCGCCAGCCCTACATCGCGGCCGCGCTCGACGGGCGCAGTTCGGAGAGCTGGTTCCGCAGCCTCGACAGCGGCAGGGCGATCGTTGCCGTCGCCGAGCCCGTCGCGAGCGGCGGCAGCGTCATCGGCGCGGTCGTACTGCAGCAGGGCACCGACGCGATCCTCAGTCTCCGCAACGAGGGCCTGGCTCGCCTGATGAACGTGACGATCATCGCGACCGTGCTCGTGGCCGGCGCGCTGCTCGGCTACGCGACCTGGCTGTCGCGGCGCATCCGGCGACTGAGCCTCGCCGCGGAACAGGCCGTCGAAGGCGCCGCGATCTCGACCGCGCTACCGAGCGCCGAATCCGGCGACGAGATCGGCGATCTTTCACGCAGCTTTTCCTACGTGCTCGGGCAACTGGCCGACTACAACGCCTACCTCCGCTCGCTTGCATCGAAGCTGTCGCACGAACTGCGCACGCCGCTGGCCATCGTCACCTCGTCGCTCGAGAACCTCGAGCACGAACGGCTCGAAGGCGCATCGGCCGAGTACACGGCGCGGGCCAAGGACGGCGCCGAGCGGCTGCGTCGCATCCTCAATGCGATGAGCGAAGCCAGCCGCGTCGAGGAACTCATCGAACACGCGGAACCCGAGGCGTTCGAGCTCGAAAGCGTGCTGTCGACGACCGTGGCGGCCTACCGCGATGTCTACCCCGACCGCTGTTTCGAATTCGACTGCGCTGCGGCCGCGACGGCGATGCGCGGATCACCCGAGCTTTTGATCCAGATGCTGGACAAGCTCGTGGACAACGCAGCCGATTTCAGTGCGAGCGGGGACCTGATCACCATCCGCCTCGAGGCCGGCGAAGCCGGTCTCGTACTGAGCGTGCACAACCCGGGCCCGCCGTTACCGGAGAGGATGCGTTCGCAGCTTTTCGACTCGATGGTTTCCGTGCGTAGCGACGGCCATGACAAGCACCTCGGGCTCGGGCTGTACGTAGCGAAGCTCATCGCCGAAGGTCACGGCGGCCGAATCACGGCCGAGAACGCCGACGATGGCGTCAGGTTCTCAGTAGTCCTGCCGGTCGCTGACGCGAAGCTGGCTCAGGTCGGTCGAAAATAGCAGCCCGCCACCGAAGTCGGTGCTGCTGTCCGTAAGGCCCGTGAAAGCATACAGCTCCATGCGCCAGGCCCTTCCCAGGCGGAACGATGCGAAGCCCGAGAGTTCCTGGATGTCGTCCATGCCGCTGATGGCCGATTCGCGGTAATCGAAGTACATGCCGAGCATCGTGTTATCGGACGCGAGAAAAGCCCCACCGACGGACGCGAGAAATACGTCGTTCAGCTCGAGGCCGGGAGGATCGCCGCGCAGGCGGTATCCGGCCGTTCCGTGCAGCGAGAGGCGGTCGAAGAACCGGAAGGCATCGAACTGCAGCGTGTAGTCGTTCTCGCCGGTGCCGAGGCCCTTCGCCTCGTCGGCCGTCGCGAACTTGATCTTGCCCGTTGCGTCGATAACGAAACCAGCGTCATCACTAACGTAGATATCGTAAAGCGTCAGCGCAGCGATCACATCTCCGAGACCGCTCTCGGTCGCTGTCGCGCCACTGCCTGGAAGCGGCTCCGCGCCGGGATCGGTGATGATCGTATCTTCCGGCGCGGTCACGCTCAGGTAAGGCACCGTGAACCGCAGCCCGATCCTGTCGAACCCGGCCCGAAAGGTGAACGGGACATAGAGTTCCTCGATATCGTCCGTGCCGCCGTATTCGCCAGTGCTGTATTCGATCCCGGTGGAAAATCGCAGGTCGGCGCCTGCCTCCTGGGCTACACCGTCTCCGCTCATCAGTACGAACGCGGCGATCGTGACTGTCGCCGTTATTCTTCTATCCGTTTTCATATCGGATTCCCCTGTTCGAAACGGGACCGGCAAACGCCGGTCCCGACTGCTTCTGCCGTCTTACTCGGCTTCTTCCCTCTCACCACCATCGTCGATGACCACGCCCTGCGCTTTTGCGCGGGCCTGCATCTGTTCACGATGCTGCGCGAGGAAGCGGGTTTTCTTTTCAGGGTCGGACTGGACCAGCTGCAGCTGCTCGCGGTAACGGTTACGTTCCTGGACGGACATCATTTCATGGCCGTAGATGTCCGCATCCGGACCGTTGCCCGTGCCCGGCACGTGAATCTGCTTCTGCTCCTGGATCTGCTCGCGTTCCTGGACCTGCTTGCGCTCCTGCGCCTTTGTCATGTCCTGGGCAGGATCGGTCGCCGGCTGGTGAATCCGGTCACGATCGCGCATGCGATCGCGATCATGCTCGCTCTGGCCGCGCTCGACCTGGGCCCTGTCACGCGCATGAGCCTGGTCGCCACCGCCTCCCGGCCCGCGTCCCTGGGCAAACCCGTCAATGGGGAGAAGAACCACGGCAGCGGCAAGAAGTGCGCTGTATTTCAATAGGGTTCTCATGATTTCGCTCCTCTGATGTGTTCACTTGTTACAACGGCGCAGCGCACTGTAGGTTGACGCTCGCCCACTACGTAGTTTCCGAAGACGATCGACAGGGACGGATGCGGGCGGCTGGCTTGGTATCATCTCCGGCAGCCTTTCAATACCCGCAAGCGGATACGAAACAGGAGTCCAAGATGGCAAATGAGGGTTACCACGAACCGGTCGAGGAACTGAGCGCCGAAACCCGCGACATGCACCGCGCGATCATTTCATTGATGGAGGAACTCGAGGCTGTCGACTGGTACAACCAGCGCGTCGATGCCTGCAAGGACAAGGAACTCGCCGCGATCCTGGCGCACAACCGGGACGAAGAGAAAGAACACGCGGCAATGGTGCTGGAGTGGATCCGACGCCGCGATCCCCGGTTCGACAAGGAACTGAAAGACTACCTCTTCACGACCGAGGAAATTGCGCACGAGTGATTATCACCGAGGGCGGCCTGGACGACCCCGATGTCCTTGCACTGCTTCGCGAGCACCTGCAGGGCATGGCGGATCATTCGCCGCCCGAGAGCATTCACGCACTGGATGTCGAAGGGCTCAGGGCGCCGGATATCACCTTCTGGACGATGCGGAACGGCAGCGAGGTTCTCGGCTGCATTGCCCTGAAACAGCTCGACGAGTGGCACGGTGAAATCAAGTCGATGCGAACCGCCAGCGCCCACTTGCGTAAAGGCGTCGGTGCCGCATTACTCGAGCACCTGGTGGCCGAGGCAGGGCGTAGAGGCTACGAGCGCCTGAGTCTCGAGACCGGTTCAGGCCCGGGCTTCGAGGCGGCTCACGCCCTGTATCGAAAGTTCGGGTTCGTCGAATGCGGGCCGTTCGCGGATTACCGCGAGGATCCGTTCAGCCGGTTCATGACGGCCGTGCTTTGACGCCGCGCGCTCGAATCGGTCAGCCGCGGCGCGCCATGTCCTCGAACCAGCTGATTGCCTCGTCGCGGGACTCGACGTAGGACAGTACGCCTCTGCCGCGATTGACTTCGACCGTGTGGAGAAACTCGGCCTGCGCCCGGGCAGCTGGATCTTCCGGCATCAGCACCGCCGTGTTGTTCCAGACGGAGAAACCGGTCTCCTTGAACTGGTCGCCGAGATCGAAGGCGGCAAAATCCGAGCCGTCGTCGATCGAGAGCAGTTTGCGAATATCGACGATGAAATTCCGGTAACCGGTCTGCTCTCCCAACTCGACGCTGCGGCGCCGCATCTCCCGTACGTCCGCGGCAGTCACGTAGCCCTCAGCCACTATGGCGATCGCCTTGTGCTCATTCAGAATCGAGAATTCGATCGTCATCGCTTTCCAGGTTTTCAGCCAGGTTCGGCCTGCTTGATCGCCGTCCTGTACAGAATGATACCGATCGCCGCAAGGAAGAGCAGCCCAAGCCAGCCACCGAAGTGCAACGACGACGGCAGGGCGAGTACATCCGCTGAACCAACGGCAACGATCGGGATCGCGATGATGATGCCCATCAGTGCTTCGCCGGTTATTAAGCCCGCGGAGAACAGGGTACCTTTCTGGTGCACCCGCTCGCGATCGCCTTCCGCGTCGCTCGGCGGAAACCGGCGCTCGACGAGGTGCGCGACGAAGCCGCCTGCGAAGATCGGCACGCTCAGTTCGAGCGGCAGGTAGATGCCGACCGCACAGGCCAGAACCGGAACGTGCCACGCGGCGCCGCGCTTCTTGAGGTACTGATCGAAAGCGATGATGGCGACGCCGACGGCCGCGCCGATACCGATCATGGTCCACGGCAACTCGCCGCCGAAGATGCCCTTCGCCACCGAGGCCATCAGGTTAGCCTGCGGCGCAAGCAGCGGGTTGGGGTGGGTTTCGGTCGGCACACCGATACCGTAGGCCTGTGCGAGCAGGCTCAGCACGGGCGCCATGATGAAGGCGCTCGAAACACCGCCCACCGCCAGCATAAGCTGCTGCTTCCAGGGCGTCGCGCCGAGGATGTAACCGCACTTGAGGTCCTGGAGGTTGTCGCCGCCGATGCAGGCGGCACAGCAGACCACGGCGCCGATCATGATCGTCGCTACCGCGCCAATCGGCGAACTCCGTCCGAGCAGCACCGCAAGCACCAGCGCAGCGAACAGGATCGTCGCGATCGTCAGGCCGGACACCGGGTTGTTTGACGAGCCGACCAGGCCGGCCATGTACGCCGACACCGAGACGAACAGGAATCCCGCGGTAATCATGATGACCGTCATGGGGATGCTGACCAGCCACTGGTCGACGATGGCCTGGTACAGCACGAGCAGCGGCAACGTGAACAGCGCGGTGCCAATGAGGATGTAGCGCATGGGCAGGTCGCGCTCGGTCGCGGGGACGGCCGCGCCGCTGAGACCGTCGCCCGCGGTGAGGCCGCTCTTGATGCCCGATACCAGGGACTTGCGCAGCGAGATCAGCGTCCACACGCCGCCGACGAGCATCGCGCCAACCCCGAGATAGCGAACCTGCGTTGACCAGATCGCGTACGCGGCATCCTCCGCGCTTGCGCCGGCCAGCTGGACGCTCAGGACGGGGTCGTTCGCCAGGAAGAAGGTGCTGTAGATCGGTATCGCCACCAGCCAGGCGATAGCGCCGCCGGCCAGCATGACGACGCCGATGTTGAGACCCACGATGTAACCGACGCCGAACAGCGCCGGCGACAGGTTGGTGCCGAAGTAGCCGATCGTCTTGTCGAACCATGCCGACGCGGAAGCGGTGTCGGGAATCAGCCGCAGGCCGCTGCCCGCCGAGAGCTTTACCAGGCCGCCGAAGGCGGCCGCCCCGGCAAGAATCTTCAGGCCTTCGCCCGGGCGGTCACCTGTGCGCAGCACCTCGGCCGCGGCTTTTCCCTCGGGGAACGCGAGGCCCTGGTCCACGATCAGCGAACGACGCAACGGCACCGAGAACAGCACGCCGAGCAGGCCGCCGAGGCCGGCGATGGCCAGCACCCACGAATAGCGAAAGTCGACCCAGTAGCCGAGCAGAATCAGCGCCGGGATCGTGAATATCACGCCGGTCGCAATCGAGGTGCCCGCCGAGGCGCCGGTCGCGACGATGTTGTTCTCGAGAATATGGCCGCCCCCGAGCATCTTCAGCACGGCCATCGAGACGACTGCGGCCGGAATTGCGGAAGCGATCGTCATGCCGGCGAACAGACCGAGGTAGGCGTTGGCGGCCGCGAGTATGACCGCGAGCACGATCGCGAGCACGATCGCGCGCAGAGTAAGTTCGGGAGGTGCTTTATCCGTCATGGCTGGCTCCGATCCCAAGCGGGACGTGTCTGTATTGTTCTTCTGTTATTTCTTCGGCGTTCCCGGCCCGGCCAGGAACCAGATGATCAGCCCAAAGAGCGGGAATAGCCCCACGAGGAGCACCCAAAGTATTTTGCTGCCGGTATCGGCGCTGCTGCCAAAGATCTGTATCAGTGCATAGACCACGAGGGCAAGGTGAACAAGCGCAAAGAATCCAAGTTCGGCCATTGCGGCTCTCCCTGAAGTTCAAGTTGAAATCTGACCGGAATTCTACCGTTGTCGCTACCCGGTTTCGTCGTTTTTTGCGCTTTACGGCCGGCCGGGCGGGATGATGCCGGTCTGCCTCGTGTCCGGCGTGCCCGCCTGGTCGACGTCAAGTACAGCAGCCGCCCCCCTCCTGAACGGGCGGGCACTTCGTGTCGCCGTACGAGCAAAAGACGCAGCAATCACCTGCGGCCGGCTTCAGCAAGATGCCGCAACCAGTGCATTCATAGAAGAACTGGCACGCGTCGGTTGGCATCGACTCCCGCTTTGAGTGTCCGCACTCAGGGCAGGTGATCATCGAGTGGTGTGAAAGAGACTTCAATGTCGGAACCT
>Ga0209536_100000163_pt1 | contig 101065 bp, 88 predicted proteins | sample DeeMarSeWOR28_12_FD_187461 | JGI IMG/M metagenome (GOLD analysis project Ga0209536, IMG submission 187461) | Marine sediment microbial communities from White Oak River estuary, North Carolina - WOR-2-8_12 (SPAdes) (version 2) | ecosystem: Environmental > Aquatic > Marine > Intertidal zone >... | reverse complement strand
CAGCCATGGCCACGAGAGCCTGGGCAAGCTCGAGACCGCCGGCGGTTGGGACTTCACCACCAACACGCCCTGGGATGGGCCACCACCCGATGCGGATGTCTTCATCTAGGCGACTTCGACGCCGGCGGTTCGGCTCCGCCGCCCGCTTCCTCCATTAGCATTCATGCTTTATCGCGGGTGCCGCGCTGTGCGGCGTCCCGACCGCACCGGGCGTTAAACGCATGCCGGATCCATCCTGGGCCGACGGCTACGTCGTCGACATCGACTACACGCAGGGCTACTACCGCGAGCTCGCGCCGGTGGCGCTGCGCTTTACCGCCCTTCTCGGCGGGGTGCAGGCCACGGATGCCGACGTGGCCTACACCTACTACGAGCTCGGCTGTGGGCAAGGCTACTCCTGCGCACTGCACGCCGCATGCAACCCGCGCGGGCGCTTCTACGGGGTCGACTTCAACCCCACGCACGTCCACGGCGCGCGCCGCCTGGCTCGCGAATGCGGCGTCGAGAACGTCGAGTTTCTCGAAAAGAGCTTCGCCGAGCTGCTCGAGGCTGACCTGCCTGAGGCGGACATCGTCGCCCTGCACGGCGTGCACTCCTGGGTCAGCGAGGAAAACAGACGCCACATCGTTGAATTTTTGCGTCGCCGCCTGAAGTCGGGTGGTTTCGTCTACGTCAGCTACAACTGTCTGCCGGGCCTCGCGCAGGTTCAGCCGCTGCAGCGCCTGCTGCTCGAAGGCGCGAAGCTGTCCGGGAGCGCGCCGGCCGACCGAATCCGCGCCTCGCTCGACTTCGTCGGCCGTCTCGAAAAATCCGGCGCCGACTACTTCCACGTCAATCCGCTCGCCAAGCTACGCCTTGCGCAGCTCGGCAGCATGGACCCGAGCTACATCGCGCACGAGTACTTCAACGCCAACTGGACCCCCGCATACCACGCCGACGTGGCCGACGAGATGGCGGGCTCAAAGCTTTCCTACGTCGGCTCGGCCACGGTGGTCGAGAACTTCGAGCAGTTCTCGATTCGCCCCGAATTGGCGCCGCTGCTTGCGCTGGCGCGCGACCGCACGAGCGCAGAGATGATCAAGGACTATGCCCGCAACCAGATGTTCCGCCGCGATGTGTTCGCGCGCGGCGCGCCCAAGGCGAATCCGGCCGAACTGGAGGCGATGCTGGGCCGCGCGCGGTTTTGTCTCGCGCGTCCGCGGTCGCTGTGCACACTTACGGGGAAAACGCCTGCGGGCGAGATTTCGTTGCAGCCGGAAACCTACGGACCGGTGCTCGATGCCCTGGCGCGCGCGCCGATGACCTTCGACGCTCTGGCGCGAGCACCCGAGGCGGCGTCGCTCGATCGCGGCCGCCTGCGCCAGGCCGTCTTCGGTCACGCTGCGCTCGGCAACGTCTGGCCGGCGCTTCCGGCTGAGGGCGAGGTCGCACGCCGCGCGGCGACGCAGCGCTTCAACGACGCCGTGCTGGCGCGGCGGATGGCACAGTCACGCAGCACGTTCCTCGCCTCTCCCGTATTGGGCAGCGGTGTGCCGGTCTCATTTATCGACCAGATGCTGCTCGCAGCACCGCGCGACGCACGTAAGGCAGCGGAGTACGCCTTCGATACCTTGATGACCGCCCCGCACAAGCTTGAAAAGGACGGCAAGCCGGTCGACGATCCCACCGTCGCGCGTTCGATGATCGAGGCGCGCGCACGGGATTTTTTCGGCGAACTCCTTCCCTACTACCGGCTCGTCGGCGTAGCGGCCTGAGTAGGCCGCGCTGGTCGCGCCTAGCTGGCGCGCGCGCAAACTCTCGCCGGTTGCGAATGACGGGCGTGCGCCGGGGTATCGCACTCCGATAGCATAGGTCGGGACACGATCAGCCACGCGCTCATCGACGACAGGGGTGAGCCGTCAGGTTTCCCATCCGATGACCCGTAGGTCGGCCTCGACGTTTTGTCCGTCTGTCCGTCTTACCTGTCGAATCTGGACACACTGATAACCGACTGCGACGGGACAGGAAACAGTTCACAGTTTTTCCTTTGTTTTCACGTCGAGTAGTTCCTCGTCTGCACCAGCACCGAAGACTAGCCTCATGAGCGTCTGACAAACACTCACGATTCGCTGGCATACGAGGAAAACATGGGAAGAAACCATCACGGTCATTGGTTCGGCGATTGGCATCACTCGCACCACCGCCATCACCACGCGCACGACTACCTGTTCGGCAACCGGGGCGACAACGTTCTCAATGGCACCGATGAGAGCAGCGTCATCATCGGCCGCAAGGGCAACGACGAACTTTTCGGCAACGGCGGCAACGACTGGCTCCACGGCGGCAGGGGCAACGACCTGCTCGATGGCGGCGCGGGCAATGACAGGGTCTTCGGCGGCTGGGGCGACGACACCGCCGTCTACTCGGTGGCGGAGAACGCGGACAACGGCGGCTGTGGAAAGGGCGACTTCTACGACGGCGGCAAGGGCCATGACGTCCTGCGCCTGATCCTGACGCCGGAAGAAATGGCCGATGCAGCGGTGCAGGCCGACATCGCGGCCTTCCGGGCCTTCCTCGCGGACAACCCCGGCGGCTGCGGCCGGAACGGCGAAATCTTCAAGTTCACGAGCTTCGACCTCACCGTGCGCAATTTCGAGGAACTCGAAATTCCGGACAGCGGTACCCCGCCCCAGGCAAATACTCGGCCAGAAGCAGTGGCCGATGAATTCACTCTCACCGAGGACACGCCGCTCAACCTCGACATCCTCGCGAACGACAGCGACGCCGACGGTGATTCGCTGAGCACGGTCATCGTCACCGACCCGGCTCACGGCAGGCTCGACGTCAATTCCGACGGGTCGTTGACCTACACGCCGGATGACGACTATTTCGGTCCGGACAGCTTCAGCTACCAGGCGAGCGACGGCATCGACGCATCGGAGACCGTGGACGTGACCCTCGATGTGCTTCCGGAAAACGATGCCCCGCGATTGAAGGACCCGGACGACCTGTTGGTCTGGCAAGCCAACAAGGGTCAGCTGATCCTTATCGACGTCCTCGGCCACTTCGACCCCGGCCCGGCGAACGAGGCAGACCAGACGGTCACGCTGAACTCTGCCGATCCGGTGGGCCTGTTTTTCGGCAGTCTCTACGGGATCAACGCGGACAACAAGATCGTTTACATGGCGCCCAACGGCATCCCGCCGGGAGGACATGAAACGATCGCTTTCGAGATCGAGGACAACTTCGGCGCCGTGACGATCGCGGAGCTGCAGATCGACATCGTCATCTAGTTCACGGCGCGCCGCTAGCGCTAGAGGTCCGGCCAGGCCTCGGCCCAGCGCTCTGCCGCCTCGTACAGCGCGCCGACGCGCAGCAGCGTCGGCTCGTCGTGCAGCCTACCGACGAGCTGCAGGCCGATCGGCAGGCCGTCGGCGCCGAAGCCACAGGGCACGGTCATCGCCGGATGCCCCGTGATGTTAAACGGCAGCGTGTACGGAAACAGGTTGCTGCGCAGCTCGCCGACCACCTCACCGTCGATCTCAATCGGCTCGAACAGGTCCTGCTCGATCGGCAGCGCGGTACGCGCGAGCGTCGGGGTCACCAGCACGTCGTTCGCCTCAAGCCAGCCCTGCACGCGGCGAAACAGCGCCGTACGCTCGAACATCGCGCGCTGGTAGTCCACCGCGCTCCACTGTGCGCCGACCTCGACCTGGCGCAGCAGCGACGGCGACATGCGCGCGCCGTGGTCGCGGATCATGTCGCCGAAGCGCGCGCGCCAGCTGGCGTGGTTGATCACGCGCCAGATGGGTTCCATCTTGGGCACCGCCTCGGTCAGCTCGACCAGCTCGGCACCCAGCTCGGCGAAGCGGTGTAGCGCCGCCTCGAAGGCAGCGCGCACGTCGCGCGCAACGACCGTGTTGCCGAGCGTCAGCGACCACAGGATGCGCCGCCCCTTGAGGTCGCCCTCCGGGCGCGCGGCGGCGACGAAGTCCTGCGGCGCGAGGCCAATCGACCAGGGGTCGCTCGGATGCGCGCCCGCCATCGCACTCAGTTGCAGCGCGGTGTCCAGCACGGTGCGCGACAGCGGCGTGACGTAGGTGTAGTTGCCGAAGGCGTCCTGCACCTGGCTGTGCGGCACGGTGCCGAGCGTCTGCTTCAGGCCGACCAGCCCGCAGCAGGCCGCCGGGATGCGCGTCGAGCCGCCGCCGTCGGTGGCGATGCCGAGCGGGCCGAGCCCGGCTGCGACCGCGGCCGAGGCACCGCCGCTCGAGCCGCCGCAGGTTCGCGCGACGTTCCAGGGATTGCAGCTGCGCCCGAAGAGCGGCGCGTCGGTGAGCGCCTTGTGCCCGAACTCGGGCGTGGTGGTCTTGCCAAGCAGAATGCCGCCCGCCGCCTTCATGCGCGCAGCGGCAACCGCATCCTCGGCCGGCACGTTGTGCTCGTAGACGAGCGAGCCGAAGGTGGTGCGCACGCCTGCGGTGTTGACCAGATCCTTCACCGCAAAGGGCACACCGTGCAACGGCCCCAGCGCTGCACCGTCCATCACCGCCTGCTCGGCCTGGCGCGCCGCCCCGAGCGCCGCGTCGTGGCATACGGTGATGAACGCATTGAGCCTCGGCTGCAGGCGGTCGATGCGCTCGAGAACGACTGTCGTCAGCTCGACGGGCGAGACCGCCTTGCTCGCGATGAGCCCTGCAAGCTCATGCGCGGGCCGCTGCCACAGTTCGGTCGCCATCTCAGCCCCAGATCGCGCGCCCGGCGTCTACGCAGAGCTTGAGCTTGGCGCGCTCGTCGGCTTCGGTCACCGGATTGCCCCCCATGGTGCTGGCGAAGCCGCACTGCGGGCTGATTGCCAGGCGCGCCGCGTCGACGTACTTGGCCGCCTCGTCGGCGCGCCGCTTGAGCGTGTCCATCGGCTCGAGCTGCGGCAGCTTCGAGCTCACCAGACCGAGAACGACACCCTTGTTCTTCGGCAGGAAGCGCAGCGGCGCGAAATCCCCCGCGCGTGGCGTGTCGAATTCGAGCAGGAAGTGATTGACGTCGGCTCGCCCGAAGAGCTTTTCGGCGACCGAATCATAGCCACCCTCCGACAGGTACATGCCCTTGTAGTTGCCGCGGCACATGTGGATGCCGATCACCATGTCGGCCGACCGCTCCTTCACCGCCTCGTTGATGGCGTCGACGTACAGATCGACCAGACCTTCCGCGTCTACCCCGTCGGCCGCGAGCCTGGCGCGCGCTGCCGGGTCGCAGAGCATGGCGAGCGCGACCTCGTCGAGCTGCACGTAGCGGCAGCCTGCTTTGGCGAGATCGGCGATCTCCTGCTGGTAGACCTTGCCGAGGTCGGCGAAGAACGCGCGCGCGTCCAGGTACGCCTTCGGGTCGGCGAAGTCGCGGTAGCGGTACAGGTGCATCGTCGACGGCGCCGGCATGGTGATCTTCGGCGTGGCGCGCGTTTCGGTCTTGAGAAAGGTGAACTCGTCGAGCGTGATCGGCGCGCCACGCCCGACCTTGGCCTCGGCGTATGGCGCGGTGAATTCTGACTCGTGGCCGTGCTCATCGTGGAACTTGAAGTTCGCCTCCCTGACGACGAGGCCCTCGGTCAGGCGGACGAACTTCTCCCAGTAGGAAATGCGGCGGAATTCGCCGTCGGTCGCGACCTGCAGCCCGCAGTCGGCCTGCAACTTGACGACGTCGCGGATCGCCGCGTCCTGCGCCACGCGGAACGCGTCATCCGACAGCGTGCCCGCGGCGTACTCGCGGAACGCGCGGCGCAATGCCGGCGGGCGCAGCAGGCTGCCGATGTGGTCGGCACGAAAGGGCGGGCGGCCGTTCGGGGCGATGGTCATCCGATGGCTGCGCCGCGCCACCGCTTCTCAGGCACCGATCTTCTCCCCCTCGGCAGGAAGGCCGAGCTCGGCGAAGGCATGCTGGAACGCGGTCTCCGTGTCCAGCCCGAGCGCGTCGTTGAACTTGTTCCACGCCGCGCACAGCGCCAGCCGCATCGTCAGGTCGACGATCTGGCGCTCGGAAAAGTGTTCTTTCAGCTCCGCGAAAAGCGTGTCGTTGACGCGCTGCGGCACCGCGGCGAGCGCTTCGGCGTAGCGCACCACCAGCCACTCCTCTTTCGACCAGAGCTTCGAATCGGACCAGGCGTCGTCCTGCAGCGCCTGCAGCTGGGACGTCTTCAGCCCCGCGCCGTGCGCAAGCGGCGCATGGTGCTGCACGCAGTACTGGCAGGCATTGACCCGCGAAACCACGAGGATGCCGAGCTCGGTCAGCCTGCGATCGATCGAGGGCTCCGCGGCGAAGGCTTCGTAGACGCCGAACAGGGACTTCAGCAGTGCCGGGTTGTGCGCCAGCGCCCGCACCTGGTTGCCAAACAGCGTCGGCCCGGGCAGCGTGCTGCCCTGCGACACCGCGTCGGCACGGTCGTAGAGGGGGCCAAGAGATGCGTCGGCCTGGCTCTTTTCGAGCAGCCGAACGCGCGTTGGATTCGATACGGACATGGGGACCTCCCGCAATCGGGTCATCCCCACGATTCTAGCGGCGTTCGCCGCTCAGCCGTGCAGGCTCTCGTACTTCTCCATCAGCTGCTCCGGGGTCTCCTCGTACTCCGGATTGACCTCGATGCAGTCCGCCGGGCAGACCAGCTTGCACTGCGGCTCGTCCTCGGCACCGACGCATTCGGTACAGCGAAACGGGTCGATCACGTAGATCGGATCGCCGACCGCGATCGCGTCGTTCGGGCACACCGGCTTGCAGGCATCGCAGGCGGTGCAGTTGTCGTTGATCATCAAAGCCATCGTGCAGTCTCCCTGTGCTCAGGCCGCGGCGCGCGACTCGAGCTGTCTCAGCTTGCCGTGGCGGAACGCGCCCCAGAGCGCCGCGCCGATCGCGCCGGCGAAGATCGAATCCGGGTGGTTTACCGCCGTCAGGCCGGTAATTTTCTCGTTGACGAGCTCTTCCTGCAACGCCGCGAGCAGACCCGCGTCCAGTGCCAGCCCTCCGGTCAGCAGCACGGTCCCTTTCGTGATGCCCGTGACCTTGAGCAGCTTGGCGAGACGCGAGGCCATCGACAAGTGAATGCCCTTCAGGATGTCGGCCGTCGCAATGCCGCGCGACACCATGTTGATGACGTCGGTTTCGGCGAGCACCGCGCAGATCGAGCTCACCTTCTCGGGATTCTGCGAGGTCTTCGACAGCGAGCCGATTTCCTCGACGGCGACGCCGAGATAGCGCGAGATGTTCTCCAAGAACTGTCCCGAGCCCGAGGCGCACTGGCTGGTCATCTTGTAGGACAGCACCTTGCCGCGCTCGTCGATGTAGATCGCCCGGCCGTTGAGCGCGCCGATGTCGACCACCGCGCGTGCCTCCGGGTTGAGAAACACGCCGCCGCGCGCGTGCGTGGTCATCGAGTAGAAGTGTCCAGTGGCGAACTTGACGTTTTCTCCCTCGCCGGTGGTCGCCACATAGGCGATGTCGTTCGACGCGAGCCGCGCCTCCGCCAGCACCTCGTCATAGCCCTGCTGGGCGAGCTCCATCGGGTCGCGCCGCCGGATGCGCTCCGAGCGCCTCGCAAGCCAGCTGTGGTGGTCACCGTCATTGGCGAACAACGTGGTCTTGACCACGCCCGAGCCGATGTCGATGCCGATCGTGTGGATTGCCGTCATACGCGTGCCTCCGCCAGCTTGCCTTCCTCGACGACTGCGCGCCAGGCGAATGTGGCACCGCCGAGCGCGCCGGTGAAGATCGAATCCGGGTCGATGTTGATCGTCATCTCTCCGTAGTTCTCGAAAATTAGGTCCCTGAGTGCCTTGACCGCGGCCTCGTTCTTTGCCACACCGCCGGTAAAGGTGAACTCGTTGCGGATTCCGCCGGAGCGCGCCAGGATCGACATCGCACGCAGGATGATCGCGCGGTGCAGGCCGGCCATGATGTCCTCGCGCTTCTCGCCGAGCGAAAGCCGGTCGCGCAGCTCGGCGCCGGCGAACACGGTACAGGTCGAATTGATGCGCACGGTCTTGGTGGCCTTCATGGCCAGGGGGCCCAGCTCGTGCAGGCCCATGTTCATCTCGTCAGCGATGTAGCCGAGGTAGCGCCCGCAGCCCGCGGCGCAGCGGTCGTTCATCTGGAACGATTCGACGATGCCCTGCCGGTCGACCTGGATCGCCTTGGTGTCCTGGCCGCCGATGTCGAGCACGGTGGCGGTATGCGGGTACATCACGTGCGCGCCCAGGCCGTGGCAGAGGATCTCGGAGCGCACGTGCTCCTTGGAGAACGGCAGTCGGGCGCGGCCGTAGCCCGTGCCGATGACGTAGCTTTCCTCCAGCGCTGTCTCCAGCACCCCTTGGATCGGGGCGCGGATCGCTTCGCCGCGCTTCGCCGCCTCCGGCAGCACGCGGAAGGTGCGGTCGAGCGCGGCGAGCAGGTTTTTCGAGATCGAATCGCCGTACTCCCGGTTTTCGACCTCGATGATCGAGCGGTCGAAGATGTTGAGCAGGAAGTCGTAGCGCAGCTCCGCCGCCTTGGCGACCTCCTCGCCGATCGCCAGGTAGCGGCTGCCCGCGATGTCGCGGAAGAAGTCGCTCTTGCGCTTCGCGCCCGGCGCGAACAGCTCCGGCGCCTCGAGTTTCAGCCGACGGAAGGTTTCCTCCAGCGCGGCGACCACCGGCTTGGCGAAATCACCGAACTTGCCGCCGTCGACATTGCGCCCGCAGACCGCTTCGAGATCCGCCAGCTGCTCGGTGAACTGCTCGAGCCGGAAATCGCGCTCGAGCTGGCCGACGAATTCGTCCAGCCCGCCGTTCAGTGCGCCGCTCTTCTTCAGCGCGCCGCGAAACAGATGGAAGCGCGCGTTGACCAGCGCCTCCTGCTTGGCGATGTTCGCTGCCGTATCGTAGTTCGAGCGCGAGTTGGTGATGCCGCGCCCGAGGATGTTGCGTTCCTCGTCGATCACCACCGACTTGGTGGTGGTCGAACCGAGGTCGATGCCGATGAAACAACGCATGGCCGGCTCCTCAGTGCACCGCGGCGCCCGCAGCGGCGCGCTTCTGCTTGATCATCTGGAAATAGCTTTCGAGCCGGTTCTTGATGTTCGCCGCCGAAAAATAGCGCGGATCGACCAGATCGGACTCGATGAACGCCGCCGGCTTGCCGGTACGCTTCTCCACTTCGCGCAGCATGAGCAGCTGCCCGGCCGAGAAGCTGTTGCAGCTCTTGATCGAGTTGATCAGCAGCCCGTCGGCCTGGTACTCGTCCAGGTAGCGGCAGATCATGTCGATACGCTGCGGGAAGTTGAGGTTGGTGTAGCACCCCAGGCAGTACTCCGCGAGCGACTCGAGCGGATGATCCGGGTCGTGGCGGAAGCCGAAGTCGTACACGCCGCCGACCTTCGAATAGGTCGAGGCGACGACCACCGCGCCCTCCTCGTAGAACATCTTCCAGAAGTCGCGGAAGTGGGTCCAGTTGGGGGGGCCTTCCACCACCAGCCGGTACTTCTCGTCCTCGAGCTCGCCTTCAGGCGTCACCGGGCCCTTCTTCGCGCGCACGCGCTCTTCGATTTCCGCGCGCAGCACCCGGTAGTACTCGGTCGCCTCGGGCGCGCCGCGGAACGCGGTAAAGATCGGCCCGATGTAATACACCCCGCCGAAGTAGCCGTCGATCGGGCTCGGCCGGTTTTTTGCCGAGTGCAGCACCGCAACGAGGTCTTCTTCCGCCTTGGTCGACTCCCTCATGTACTGGCGCAGCCGGTCGATGTCGAACTTCACGCCCGAGACGCGCTCGAGCGTGGGAATCACCTTCTCCTTGAGCTGCTTGACGACGTACTCGCGCATGTTGGGCGAGATGTGGCCGTCGCCCTGGTAGGGCACATGCAGCATCACCGTCTCGCAGTCGTACTTCTGACGCACCAGCTCGAACCACTTCATGAAGGTGAAGCAGCCGGTGTAGGAGAGCAGCAGCACGTCAGGCCGCGGCAGCTTCTCGCCGGTCGGGCCGACCTCGCCCTGCAGCATCATGCCGAGATCGGCCTTGACGTAGGTGCAGACGTCCTCGGAGTGGCCGTCACGCTCGGCGTCCATAATCATCTTGCCGGATTTCTTGCGCATGCCGTTTTGCAGCGCGTTGGTCTCGGGCAGGCTGCGCGCGAAGTCGAAGCACATCAGCAGCTCGTTCAGATTGCCCGGGACGAAGGTCGCCGACACCTTGCGCCCGGTTTCGTGCGCGGTAGCGAGCTCGTGATAGTTCCGGTTGATCATCTCCTTCTGTAGGAGCATCGCGTCCTCTTTCTGGACGGTCGCCGGCTTCTTCTGGCTCTGCGGCATTTGAATCGTTGCCATACCTGCCTCCTGGTTCGATGGGGTCCGACCCCACCCGCGCGCCTAAGCGGCGCTCCAAAGTTTTATGGAATCCGCGAACGTGCCGGCCTGCTCGCGGATCGGCGCCATCTGCCCGGTGTTCTCCGCGTACTTGAACGCGGTGTAGGGAACCTTGTGCTTGGCCAGTACCTCCTGCAGCATCGGCCGCTCGAGCAGCGCCGGGTCGCAGAACGACGGCGCGGCGAAGATCACGCCTTCGGCGCCCCGCGTCTTGACCTGGTGCAGCAGGAACTTGCCCTTGTCCTCGCGCCGCTCGTCGTATTTCGGCGAGGACTGCACCGAATGGTGCAGGAAGGCCTTCGACAGCGCGGTGAGCGGGTCGCCGTCGGTCGGCACCGGCTCGCGCAGCCAGCGCGAGACCAGCACGAAGTCGTCGTCCACGACATAGCAGCCCGCCATCTCGATCGATTTGATGAGCGAGAGCGGTGGCTGCTCGCAGAACGCGCCGGTGAGCACGACGCGCGCGTTGTCCTTCTTGGGCCGTTGTTCCGCCTTGACGGCGGCCAGGTAATCGCGCACCAGCTGTGTGTGCGCCTCGGGCGGCAGCACCAGCCCGGCGCGCAGGACGAGGTAGACCTCCGAGGTCGGCGCCTGCCAGGGCGCCTGCGCGCGATAGGCGTAGAGCTCGGCGATCGCCGCGCGATTGTCGTTGTACACCGCGATGGCGGCGCGCAACTCGTCGTCGGTGATCGGCTTGCCACGCAGCTTGGCGAGGTCTTCGCGGACCTGCTGCATCTCGTGCGCGTAGAATTCGCCGCCGATGGAATCATCGTAGTTCTGCGGTACGTCGACGTAATGCACGTACTTGTCCTTGAACATCAGCTGCCACATGCCGGAGAGGTTGCGGATCACGTCGCAAATCGAGGGAAACAGCATGCCGTCGAGGCAGTCGAGCCGGCCCGTCAACCCGAGTTCGACCGTCGAGCGCGGGATGCGGCAGATATAGCTCTGGTAGTAGGCGTCGCCCTGGATCACCTCGATCTGATCGCCACCGCCATAGATACCAACCGGCAGCATGCCGGCCGCATGGATGATCTCGCGCGGCACGTAGATCGGCATGTAGCCGATCGCCATGCGCCCGGGCTGCGCCGCCTTCCATTCCTTCACGGCGTTGAAATCGAGATCCTCGAACAGATGCTCACAGCGTGCGACGATGTCGGTCAGCTTCATCTCACAGCCTCCTCAACGGTGTTGCCACTTGGGTGCGCGCTTCTCGATGAATGCCGCGAGGCCCTCGTTGGCATCGTGCGTCTTCATGAGGCCCTCGAGGTAGAGCTTTTCCACCTCGGCGAGCCGACGTTTGACTTCCGGCAGCATCGCGCCCCGCGCGGCGCGCAGCGCATAGCCCAGCGCCGCGGCGCTCGTCTCGGCGAGCCGCGCATCGAAATAGGCCAGCGCAGCTGCGACGGGGTCCTCCGCGACTTCGGCAACCAGCCCGAGCGCCTGAGCTTCCCCCGCTTTCAGCGCACGGCCCGAGAACAGCAGGTCTTCCGCTGTCTGCTGGTTGACGCGGTAGGGGAGCAGACAGGAGGCCGCCGGCGCGAACACCGCAAGCTTGATTTCGGGCTGGCCGAGCCGGGCATCGGGCGCAGCGAAGATCCGGCTCGCCGCAAGGGCGACCTCGAGCCCGCCACCCAGGCACTGCCCCTGCACGGCGACCAGGATCGGGGCTGGCCACTCGAGCATCTTCACGATCAGTCCGTGGAGCGCGGCGAGCATCGCCGCGCAGTTCTGCGGCAAGTGTTCCTCGACACTTGCGCCGAACGAGAAATTCGGACCGTCCGCATCGAGCAGCGCGCCGGTCAGGCCGTCGTCCGTGCGGTGCTTGTCGAACGCCGCGGCGAGTGCGGCGATCATCTCCGCGTCAACGATGTTGGCCTTCGGCCGCGCGAGGCGCAGCCGCAGCAGCCGCCCCTCGCGGTCGAGCCACACCTTCAGCGGCTCGCTCATGCGGATTTCTTCGCCCCAGGCTGAATCGAATCGTGCAGCGAGCCGACCCAGCCCTCGCCCGCAGCGAGCTTCTGGCGCAGCAGCACAAAATCCACCTCGCGGTCGTCTTTCGGGCCCTCGTTGAAAGCCGTAAAGCCGGCGCGCGCCTCGGTCACCATGTTGAGCGCGAGCCAGGCACGCGCGTCTTCCTTGTTGCGGTTCCAGGCTTCGAGCTTTGGCTTTCGCAACTCCTCGATCGTCTTCGTCGTGCAATCGGGGAAGGTGAGCAGAATCTTGCCGCACAGCTCCTCGACCTTGGCGTCGAGCATCGACAGGTCCACGCTGCCCTTGGCAAGCAGCGCCTTGCCGGCCTTGAGGGCGTCACCGGTCTTCGGCCGACCAAACACGAGCCGGCCGAAGTCGTCATACACCCGATCGGTCACGACCATCGGGTTCGCGACGAACTGCCCGTCGACCTTCAGCGCCGGCATGATGTCGGTGATCATGCCCATGTGGTAGGCCTCGTGGGCCGAGAACGGCTCGCACAGCACGCAGGCCGCCATCGCGCGCTCCGCGCCGACGACGACCGGCAGGAAGTCGGTCGCGCCGCCGATCGGCGCCGAGCCGTGCTTGGGACCCGCCTGGCCGAAGCGCGCGAGGTCCTGCGCGACAGTGAAATCGCAGGCCATGCCGATTTCCTGCCCACCGCCGATGCGCATGCCATTCACGCGGCAGATCACCGGCTTGTCGCAGGCCAGGATTGCCGACACCATGTCGTTGAACAGCCGCATGTACTGGCGGTATTCCTGTGGATGCCCGGCGTAGTACTCGGCGTATTCCTTGGTGTTACCGCCCGTGCAGAAGGCCTTGTCACCCACGCCAGTGAAGACGACGCTCGACACGTCGCGCGCGTTGGAGGCGGCGCGGAAGGCGAGGATCACGCCCTTCACCATGTCCGTGGTGTACGAGTTGTACTGGCCCGGGTTGTCGAGCCAGATCCAGGCGTTGTACAGGCCCTTCGCGGTCTTGCCGTCCGGCGACGTCGCGGGGCGCTTCTCGATTTTTACGCCCGGGACGACGATTTCGGCCAGGTCGTGGTTCTTCAGTTGCTGGGCTGAGGCCATTGCGATGTCCTTTTGAAAATTCGTGATTGCGGCGCTTCAGGATCCCGGAACCAGGACGACGCGTTTCGCGATCCGGCGGTGGTGCACGGCTTCCAGCACGTCGTTGATGCTGTCGAGCGGGCGCTGTTCGACAAATGGCTTCACCTTGACCTTGCCCTCGAGCACGAGGTCGAGCGCCTCCGGGTAGAGCTCAGGCGGGCAGCCCCAATTGCCGAGCGCGCGCGCGTCGAACGCCATGAGATTGGAGAGCCGAACTTCGACGCGATCCATGGTGAAGCCAACCACGGCCAGCGTCGCGCCGTGCACCAGCAGCCCCCAGGCGGTGGTCTGACCGGCGGCCGTACCCGAGCACTCGAAGATCGCCCATTCGGTGCGCGGCAGGCCGTTCTGCTGCGCAAACTCGATAATCGCGCCCTTGAGCGCCTTGTGCGCCTGCCCCTTGGCGTTCAAGGTGAGCGCCGCGCCGTATGGCCGCAACGCATCGAGCTTGAGATCGTCGACGTCGATCGCGACGACCTTGGCGCCGAATGCATGGGCGACTTGCACGCAGTAGCCGCCGACGCCGCCGGCACCGATCACCACTGCGAGCATGCCCGGTTTCACGCCCGCGCGGCGCACCGCCTGGTAGGGCGTGGTCAGCGCATCGGCCACCACCGAGATGTCGGCGAGTGCGAGGTCCGCAGTGTCGAGGCGCAGGGGATCGACCTCGCACAGGCCGCGCGCAGGCACCGTAACGTGGGTGGCAAAGCCCCCCTGAATGTCGTTGCCGGGCATCTTCTGGCCGCGGCAAATCGTGCCGAGCCCGCGCTGGCACAGCTCGCAGCGGCCGCAGGGCAGCACCGCGGGGACGAGCACCGATTTTCCGACCCAGCGTTCGGCGCCCTCGCCCGCAGCGACCACGCGGCCGGAGATCTCGTGGCCAAGGGCGAGCGGCAGCGCATGGTTGGTGCGCACGCCGTCGTAGTAGTAGCCGAGGTCGGTGTGACAGACGCCGCAGCCGGCGACCTCGACCGCCACTTCGCCCGCCGCAGGCTGTCCGGCGTCGAAGGCCTCGCGCACCATCGGCGCGCCCGGCGCGGTCATTACCCAGCGGCTCGCCGCGAGGGTCATCCTCGAGTCCCTCCCCGAGTTCCAGGCCGGGTGCCTCCCCGGGGGCTGGCGCCCCGGCCTAATTTGGTATTACAGTACCACATTGCGTATTTAAGCCCCAAAGGCAGCGGAAAATCAAGACCAAACTCGCGAATGTCGCGATGAATAGCGCAAGCCCCTGCGGGGTCGTTTGATCTGCCTCAAGGAAGCCCCAGGGGGTTCGGTCATCGTGCGTTTCGCGGCGCACCACGGAGGACAGCGGTGAATACAGCGAAATCGAATACGGGCGGCGGCGCGAGGAGCGTCTCGGTCGCGCTTGCCGGCAGCGGCGGGGCGGGCGTGATGACGGCCGGCAACATGCTGCTCGAGGCCGCAGCGCAGGCCGGCTACTTCGGCCTGATGACCCGCACCAGCGGGCCGCAGATCCGCGGCGGCGAGGCGGCGGCCATGCTGCGCATCGCGACCCACGCGATCGACGGTCCGGACGACCGCTTCGACGCGTTGATCGCCGTTGACTGGCTGAACATCACGCGCTTCAGCGCGGAGATTCCGCTCGACGCGCAGAGCCTGCTGATCGGCGACCCGACGCACGGCGCAGCGCCGGAAGCGCTGCTGGCGAGCGGCGCGCAGAGCGTGCCGGTCGAATTCAAGGCACTCGCCAAGAGCATCAAAGGCGGCTGGCCGAACATGGTCGCGCTTGGACTGCTCGCCGGTTTCGCCGGCATTCCCGAGAATGCGGTCAAGGTGGCGATCCAGAAATCGATGAAGAAAGGCGGCGATGCGCTCGCCGCCAGCATCGCCGCGATGCAACTCGGCATGGCCGAGGCACAGAAGCTGCCGCAACGCCTGCCGCTCGCACCCTCCGAGGGCGGTCGCAGCGGCCGCTGGCTGGTGACCGGCAACCAGGCGGCGGGCTATGGCGCCATCCGCGGCGGTGTGCGCTTCGTCGCGGCCTACCCGATCACGCCGGCCACCGAACTGCTCGAATGGATGGCGCCCGCGCTGTCGCGCGTCGGCGGCACGCTGGTGCAGGCCGAAGACGAGCTCGCGTCGATCAACATGATTCTGGGCGCGTCCTACGGCGGGGTGCCCTCGCTCACCGCGACCTCCGGGCCGGGCCTGTCGCTCATGATCGAAGCGCTCGGCCTCGGTGTCACCGCCGAAATCCCGCTCGTCGTGGTCGACGTCATGCGCACCGGACCCTCGACCGGCATCGCCACCAAGACCGAACAGGGCGACGTCAACATCGCGCTCTACGGCCTGCACGGCGACGCGCCCCACATCGTTGTCGCGCCGAACTCGATCGGCGACTGCGTGCGCGCCACGCAGTGGGCCGTGTCGCTGGCCGAGAGCCTGCAGACGCCGGCGATCGTGCTGTCGGATCAATCCTTCGGCCAGGCGCGCGCCGTCATCGACCGCCCGGCCGATCTCGCCTTCACCGGCCGGCGCTCGCTGGCGCAGGCGAACGCGAAGGACTACAAGCGCTATGCGCTCACCGACTCAGGCGTCTCGCCGATGGCGATTCCCGGGATGGCCGGCATCGCCTACACCGCCGACGGGCTCGAGCACAACGAGCGCGGCACGCCCTCCTCCCAGGCAAGCGACCACCTCGCGCAGCTCGACAAGCGCCGACGCAAGCTCGCCTCGATCGACTACGGCGACTACTGGGCGGACGTCGAGGGCGAGGGCGAGCTCGCGGTGATCACCTTCGGCTCCTGCACCGGGCCGGTGCGCGAAGCGTTCGCGCGCGCCAAGGCCGATGGCCTCAGCGGACGGTTGATCTCACTGCGCCTGCTTTCGCCGGTGCAGCCCGAGCGGCTCAACGCCGCGCTCGCGGGCGTCAAGCGCGCGCTGGTCGTCGAGCAGAATCACAGCGCGCAGTTCATGCGCTACCTGCGCGGTGAATTCGACCTCGCGCCGCAACTGACCAGCTTCCACCGTCCGGGACCGCTGCCCTTCCGTCCGGAAGAAGTCCATCGTCGTCTCATCGACTGGAGCCGCTCATGACCGCCGTACCTGCCATGGCGTACACGCCGCAGTCCTACAAGTCCGACGTCAAGCCGGTCTGGTGCCCGGGCTGCGGCGACTACTCGGTGCTGTCGGCCGTGACCAAGGCGCTCGCCAAGCTCGAGCTGCCGCCGGAACAGGTCGCTGTCGTCTCGGGCATCGGCTGCTCGTCGCGCATCCCGGCGTACACCCGCTGCTACGGCTTTCACGGCGTACACGGGCGCGCGCTCGCCGCGGCGACCGGCCTCAAGGTCGCGCGACCCGAGCTGACGGTGATCGCCGCGGGCGGCGACGGCGACGGCTATTCGATCGGCGGCAACCATTTCCTGCATGCCTGCCGTCGCAACGTCGACATGACGTACATCGTCATGGACAACCGCGTCTACGGCATGACCAAGGGCCAGCCCTCGCCGACCACGGAGCCGGACTGGGATTCGAAGCTGTCGCCGCACGGCACCGGCCTGCGCGAATTCCATCCGCTGGTTATCGCGCTCGCCTCGGGCGCCAACTTCATTGCCCGCGCGTTTTCGGGCGACCCGAACGGCTGCGCCGACCTCATCGTCGAGGCGATCCGCACGCCGGGCTTCTCGTTCATCGAGGTGCTCTCGCCCTGCGTGACCTTCCGTCCCGAGCAGCGCGACTGGAAAACAATGGCGCATCCGGCTGCGGTCGCGCCGACCGACGACCCCGCGCGCGCGGCACGCCGTCTCATGACGGACGACGGGTTCAACATCGGCATCCTCTACGCCGGCAACCGCACGCCCTACCGTCCCGCAGAGGCGCCGCGTGTCTCGCCCACCGAACTGGAGAAGGAGTTCGCGCTATGACGGCCAAGCGCAAAACCAAGGCAGCGCAGAAAACCACGAAGCGGCGGCTTGCACACACGGCGACCGCAAAGGAAGAATTTGCCCAGTTCATGAAGCGGGCCTATGCGATGGAGCTGGAGGCGTCGACCCGCTACGCCGAATTCGCCGACCAGATGGAAATCGCCAACAACCGTGAGGTGGCCCAGCTGTTCCGCAAGCTGGCCGGCATCGAGAAGCTGCACGCCACCAAGATTCTCGAGCAGATGGGCTGGCAAACGCCGCCCACCGACCTGGAGCCGTTCCGCTGGGAAGGGCTCGAAGGTCCGGAGACCGGGGAGACCAACGACCTGCATTACCTCATGCAGCCGTATCATGCGCTGCAGATCGCGCTGCGCAACGAGGAGCGCGCGGCGCAGTTTTTCGCGGCGCTCGCGCGGCGCGATTTGCCGCGTGCCGTGCTCGATGCGGCGCACGAAATGGCGGAGGAGGAACGCGAGCACGTCGAGCTGGTGAAAGCCTGGCTGGCGCGCGTGCCGAAGCCGGAAAAGGGCTGGGACGTCGATCTCGATCCGCCCAACGTAAACGACTGAAACACAGGCAGGCAGACAAGCGCACAAGGAGAGCTGGCATGGACATCCTGCATCCCAAGGGCTGGGCGCCGGCCATCGGCTACGCCAACGGCATCGCGGTCTCCGGCGGCAAGCTGGTCTTCATCGCCGGCCAGGTCGGCTGGGACGCCGAGCAGAAATTCCACTCCGAAGCGCTCGCACCGCAGTTCGAGCAGGCGCTGAAGAACGTGCTCGCCGTGTTGGCGGAAGCCGGCGGCAAGCCCGAGCACATCTGTCGCATCACCGCGTTTTGCTGCGACAAGCCGGCCTATCTCGCCGCGCGCAAGGACCTCGGCCGGGTGTGGAAGGACCTCATGGGCAAGCACTTTCCCTGCATGAGCATGATCTTCGTCTCCGATCTGCTCGACAGCCCGGGCAAGATCGAGCTCGAGGCGACCGCCGTCGTGCCGTAAAGCGGCGCGCGCGCCACCCCGCGCGACGGGCGGCGCGAACTTCGGTTATGGTGCGCGCATGGCGCGTCTGGCCGTTCCGCTCATCGTCCTCGCGCAGCTGTTCGGCACCTCGCTCTGGTTCAGCGCCAACGCGGCCGCGGACTCGCTGGTTCGCGAATGGGGACTGTCGACCGGCGACATCGGACTGCTCACCAACGCGGTGCAGCTCGGATTCATCGCCGGCACCTTCGGCTTCGCGTTTTCCGGGCTCGCCGACCGTTTCCCGGCCAGTCGTATCGTCGCCGTCTGCGCCGCCTTCGGCGCCGCATCGAATGCGGCCTTCGCGCTGCTCGCGACCGGGCTCGCCGACGCCAGTGTCTATCGTTTCCTGACGGGCATTGCGCTCGCGGGCGTGTATCCGCTGGGCATGAAGCTGGTTGTCGGCTGGGCGCCGCAGCGCGCCGGCGAGGTCCTCGGCTGGCTGGTCGGGATGCTCACCGTCGGCACCGCGCTGCCGCACTTCGTGCGCGCGACCGGCAGCGACTGGCCATGGAGCCACGTCGTGCTGGCGAGCTCGGCGCTCGCCCTGCTCGGCGCCGCAATGGTGCTCGGGCTCGGCGACGGGCCACACTTCAGGGCCTCCGGGAAAGGCGCAGGCATTCGCTTCGGCGCCGTGCGCGCCGCGTTTCGCATTCCCGCGTTTCGCGCATCGGCATTCGGCTACTTCGGCCACATGTGGGAGCTGTACGCGTTCTGGACGCTGACACCGTTTTTGCTGGCGGCGATCGCCGCGCGCGGCGGCGGTCAGGCGCTCGACGTCCCGCTGTGGGCGTTCATCATCATCGGCACCGGCGGCGTCGGCTGTGTCGTCGGCGGCGCACTGAGCCGCCGCATCGGCAGCGCGCGCGTCGCGGCCGTGGCGCTTGCCGGCTCGGGCCTCGCCTGCCTCGCCTATCCGCTGCTGCAGGCCCTGCCGGCGGAACTGCTGCTCGGCGTGCTCGTCTTCTGGGGATTCATGGTGGTGGCCGACTCGCCGCAGTTCTCCGCCCTGTCCGCGCGCGCCTGCCCACCCGAGCTTGTCGGATCGGCGCTCGCAATCCAGAACAGCATCGGCTTTTTCATTACGGTGCTGGCCATCGGCGTGGCATCGGCGAGCTTCCCGTCGCTCGACGCCAAGATCGCCTGGCTGCTGCTGCCGGGTCCGATTGCCGGGCTGATCGGCATCGCGCCGCTCGCCCGCGCTGGCGCGCGCTACTTGAACTTGTAGAACGCGTCGTTCAAGTAGGCGGCGAGGTGTTCCTCTTCCTCGCGGTTCAAGCCCGCTTTGTTGGCGTTGTTGCAGCGCTGCACCCAGGCAAGCAGCGATGGCGCATCCTTGGTCTTGCGGTTCTCGCGCGTGAAGGCCTTCGGCACCTCGCCGAACATGCGCAGGTGACAATCGGTGCATTTGGCCTCGAACAGCTTGGCACCGGCCTTCGGCTCGCCGAAGGGGAAGGCGTCGTGCTGCGCGAAGGCAGAAAATGTGAAGCCAGCGAGCGCAACGAGAATGGACACGCGGTTCATGCGTTACTCCACAGTGACGGATTTAGCGAGATTGCGCGGTTTGTCGACATCGGTGCCGCGCGCCAGGGCGGCGTGGTAGGCAAGCAATTGCAGGGGTACCACGTGCAGGATGGGTGAGAGCGGCCCGGCATGGTCGGACAGGGTGATCACGTTGACGCCTTCGGCAGGCTCGATGCCGGAATTCTGGTCGGCGAAGACGAACAGCTCGCCGCCACGGGCGCGCACTTCCTGCAGGTTGGATTTCAGCTTCTCGAGCAGCGCGTCGCCAGGCGCAACCGCGACCACCGGCATGTCGCGGTCGACCAGCGCGAGCGGGCCGTGCTTGAGCTCACCCGCCGCATAGGCTTCGGCGTGGATGTAGGAAATCTCCTTCAGCTTGAGCGCGCCCTCCATCGCGATCGGATAGTGCACGCCACGGCCGAGAAACAGCGCGTGCTGCTTCGCGGCGAAGCGTTTCGCCCAGCGCGCCACGGCATCCTCGACCGACAGCACGTGCTGCAGCGCCGCCGGCAGGTGGCGCAGCGCCGCGAGCGCGCGCGCTGCATCGGCCTCGCCCAGGCGCCCCCTCAGTCGGGCGATGACCAGCGCAAGCAGGTAGAGCGCGGCGAGCTGGGTGGTGAACGCTTTGGTCGAGGCGACGCCGATCTCGGGCCCGGCACGGGTGAGAAAGCGCAGCCGCGATGCGCGCAGCAGCGAACTCTCCGGCACGTTGCAGATCGTCAGCGTGCGTTCGCAGCCGAGCGACTTGACGTACTCGAGCGCCGCGAGCGTATCGGCCGTCTCGCCCGACTGGGAGATGGTGACCACGAGATCGCTCGCGTCGAGCACGACGTCGCGGTAGCGAAATTCGCTCGCGAAATCGACGCGCACCGGCAGACGCGCGAGGGTTTCGATCCAGTAGCCGGCGACCAGGCCCGCGTGGTAGCTCGTGCCGCAGGCGATGATCTGCACCCGGCGTGCATCACGCAGCAGATCTTCCGCTTCGCCACCGAAGAGCCCCGCCTGGACCGAGGCGGTTCCCTGCACGATCTCCAGTGTGTTCGCGAGCGCGCCGGGCTGCTCGAAGATCTCCTTCTGCATGTAGTGCCGGTAAGGGCCGAGATCCACGGCGTCCGCGCTCAGGTCCGAGAGATGGACCTTGCGCTCCACCGGCCGGCCTCCGGCATCGAGCATGCGCACGCCCGCCGTGCGAATCTCCGCGCAATCGCCTTCCTCGAGGTAGACGATACGCCGCGTTACCTGCAGCAGCGCGGAGACGTCGGAGGCGGCGAAGTTCTCGCCCTCACCGAGACCGAGCAACAGCGGCGCCCCCTTGCGCGCCAGCACAACCGCCCCAGGGTCGTCGGTCGAGACGAGCGCGATCGCGAACGCGCCCTGCAGCTCGGCGACCGCCTGCGCCACGGCTGTAAGCAGGTCCGCGCTCGAACGGCGCTGATGCGCCACGAGGTGCGCGATAACCTCGGTGTCGGTTTCCGAAACGAAGACGAAACCCGCAGCCTTCAGCCGCGTGCGCAGCGCAGCGTGGTTTTCGATGATGCCGTTATGCACCACGGCGAGCCCACCCGAGACATGCGGATGCGCGTTCGCTTCGGTCGGCGCGCCGTGCGTCGCCCAGCGGGTGTGTGCGATGCCCGTCGCGCTGTGCACGCCCTTCTCCCGGATCCTCTCCGCCAGCTCGGCCACCCGGCCCGCAGCGCGGACGCGCTCGAGCGCGGGCTGTGCAGCGCCGTTCAGCACGGCCACGCCCGCCGAGTCGTAGCCGCGGTACTCGAGGCGCCGCAACCCTTCGACCAGGATCGGTACGATGTCGCGCCCGGCCGCCGCGCCGACGATGCCGCACATCGTGCTATTTCTTGCGCGGCGGCTTCCAGCCGCGCACCGTGACCTGCTTGGCACGCGCCACGGTGAGCTGATCCGGCGGCGTGTCCTTGCTGATCGTCGAGCCGGCGCCGATGTACGAGCCGCGTGCCAGCGTCACCGGCGCGACCAGGGTGGCATCCGAGCCGATGAAGCACTCGTCGCCGATGACCGTACGGTGTTTGGCCGCGCCGTCGTAGTTGCAGGTGATGGTGCCCGCGCCGATATTGACGCTCCGCCCGACCTCGGCATCACCGACGTAGCTCAGGTGGTTCGCCTTGGAGTGCGCGCCGAGACGGCTCGCCTTGATCTCGACGAAATTGCCGACGTGCACGTCCTCGGCCAGCGTCGCGCCGGGGCGCAGGCGCGCATAAGGCCCAACCCGGCAGCGCGCCCCGATCTGCGCTTCGTCGAGGTGCGAGAACGCGTGAACCTCGGTGTCCGCGGCGATCGTGACGTTGCGCAGCACGCAGTTCGGCCCAATGCGCACCCGGTCGCCGAGCGTGACCTTGCCCTCGAATACGCAATTGACGTCGATCGACACGTCGGTTCCGCAGCGCAGGTCGCCGCGCACGTCGATACGCCACAGGTCAGCGAGCGTCACGCCGGACTCCAGCAGACGCTTCGCGGTCGCGTTCTGGTAGGCGCGCTCGACAAGCGCCAGCTCGTGACGCGAGTTGACGCCCCGCACCTCCCACGCATCCTTCGGCTGGCGCGAGGCAACGCGCACGCCTTCGGCCACGGCGAGCTGAACCACGTCGGTCAGGTAGTACTCCTCCTGGACATTGCGATTCTTGACTCTGGCGAGCCAGCTTGCGAGTCGTCCCGCCTGGGCGACCAGGAAACCGACGTTCACCTCGTGCAGCGCGCGCTCGTCTGCGCTGGCATCCTTTTCCTCGACGATGCGCGTCACGCTGCCCTGCGCGTCGCGCACGATGCGTCCATAGCCCGATGGGTCGGCGAGCTCCGCGGTAAGAATGGCGAGGCCGGAATCCCGGGCTTCAACCAGCGCATGCAGCGTCTCGGCGCGGATCAGGGGCACGTCGCCATACAGCACGAGGACGTCATCGCGCGGCTTGACGCCCGGCAGCGCCTGCATGAGTGCGTGGCCCGTGCCGAGCTGCTCGGTCTGCTCGACCCAGGTGATGTCCATCGCCGCGAACGTCGAGCGCACCAGATCGCCACCGTGGCCGTGCACGACGATGATGCGCCGTGGCGAGAGCGTGCGTGCAGCGTCCAGCACGTGCGCGAGCATCGGTCGCCCGGCCACTTTGTGCAGCACCTTGGGCAGCGGCGAGTGCATGCGCTTGCCCTGCCCGGCGGCGAGGACGACGATGTCAAGAGACATGGCAGAGGCGATAAAAGCGTTGCGCGTTCATGACAGGAGGACGCTGCGAATTCTAGCAGTTTGACCTCCGTCAACGCGCCTAACTGCCCGGCGCGCATAGTGAATTTCCATGCCGCAGAAGGATCGGATTCTCGACGTGCTGGGCGAGCAGCGCCTGCTGCTGCCCGGGCTGATCAATGCCGCGCTCGCCGCCAACGACCGCGTCAAGTACTACTTCAGCCTGCTGCAACTCGCGGTCGCGCACGTCGAGCAGCCCGAGGCGGAGCGACCCGACCTCAAGGGAGAGCGCGCCTCCGCTGGCGAACCCGACTCGGCGCTCGACGAACTCATCGGCGGGGCGGTGACGGCCGGGCCGGGGCGATACCGGCTGCCGCACGCAGCCACCGTCGCGGCGCGCATCAAGACCGCGATGCACGAAATGCTGGCGCCGTTCGAGGCGACGGCTGATCCGCGCACCCCCGCCTGGGCCGACCGGCTTGCCGCCTGCCTCGCCGATCCCTGGCTGGTCGACGGGCTTGCCGACGCCAGCGCGATCGCGCGCATGACCCGCGGTGCGCGCGATGCAGCCGCCGTGGGCGGCAGCCTGCACCTGCTGGTGATGGATCTGCACAAGGGGCTGAACGCCCTGCAGGCCTCGATCGCGTCGGAGAATATCGACGGCGCGCTGGCCTACGGGCTCGATGCCGGCGACGCACCGCGCGTCGCCGCGTTCATGCGCGGGGTCAACGCAACACGCGCGCTCAAATTCGACCACCCGGGACTCGCGACGACGGCAACGCGCGCGGCGCACCGCCTGGTGCTGCAGAACGACATCGGCACGACCGACGCGCATGTCCTGGTAGTGCATGTCGAGGGGCTGGACGCAACGCTGATCTACACCGACGTCCACTTGCCGCGGCTGATGTTCCTGCAGAGCCTGCTCAAGCGCTGGAACGTCGACTGGAACGACACCCGCTCGAAGAGCGACGCCGGTTTCGAGGACGGGGTCTATCACCTGGCGTTCGGCCGTTTACGCGCCGCGTCGTCTGACGAGCTCGATGCCTACCTCGCCTGGCTCGGCTCGCGGCTCGTTTTCCTCATCGACTGGAACCGGGCACGCAAGCGCCTGCGCATGCTGGTACGCAAGAACGAAGCTCTCAAGTTGCTGCGCTGGGCGGCCGAGAACGATGTCGGCCACATGGCGTTCCTGCGCATCGGCGCCGAGCAGGCGGTGTTCGACGCACTGGCCTCGCTCGGCAAGGCACCGACCGCGTTCGGCGCACGCCTCGACGACGTGCTGGGACGCGACGGGGCCGTGGAATTCCTGCGTTTCGCGCTGCGCATCTCGGCGGAGATGCTGGTCGCCGGCCAGCCGGTGAGCCTGGTGCTCGATGAGCTGCGCGGCGAGCTGTTCGGCCGCATGCATTCGGTTCAGCAGACGGCGCTGGACCATGCCTCCGAGCAGATGGCGCTGACGCTCGAAATCGCGAGCGGCGTGCGCGACTGCCTGCTGAACGCGAAGCTGCCGGGCGCCGTCGAGCGTTTTGCACGCAACGCCGAGCGTGCCAAGCGCTGGGAGCACCTCGCCGACGGCGTGGTCAACCTCGCACGCGACCTGGCGCAGCACAACGAGCAGGCCGCGAGCGTGTGCCGCATCGTCGAATCGAGCGACGACATTGCCGACGAGCTGGAGGATGCAGCGTTCCACCTCACGCTGCTGCGCGAAGCAGCCAGCGCGGATGCCCATGCCGACGAGGCCGTCGAAGCGCTCACCGAACTCGCCGGCCAGGTTGTCGAAGGCGCGCAGGAGTACATCAAGGCGGTCGAGGCGGCGCGCGTGGTGCGGCGCGGCGTGCCGCGCGGCGATGTGCAGGACTTTTTCGAGTCGGTGCATCGCATCGTGCAGATCGAACGACAGAGCGACGACGCGAACCGCAAGGTGAAAACCGCCGCGTTGAGCGGTACCGGCGAGCCGCGCGCGCTGTTCGTGCTGGCGGAAATCTCCCGCAACCTGGAAGCGGCGGCGGACGCGCTGATGCACGCCGCGCTGATGCTGCGCGACCATGTGCTGAATGAGGTGATGGCGGCATGAGCGCGGCCCAGCACCTCTACAGCATCGCGCCGCATGCGGCGCTCGCCGTTCCCGAGGACATCGGCTTCAAGGCGCATAACCTGCTGCGCCTCGCGCGCCTCGGCCTTGCCGTACCGGAGGCCTTCGTGCTCGGCACGGCGACCTGCAGGGCCTGGTTCACCGATGTCGAGGCCACGCGCGCCACGCTGCGCAACCTGTTGCGCGACGCGCTCGCCGGCATCGAGCAGGCCAGCGGCCTCGGATTCGGCTCGCCGCGGCGGCCGCTGCTCGTCTCGGTGCGCTCGGGCGCGCCGGTGTCGATGCCGGGAATGATGGACACGCTGCTCGACATCGGCCTGTGCGACGCCACCCTGCGCGGCCTGCTGCGGCTGACGGGAAACCCGCGCCTGGCCTGGGACTCGTATCGCCGGCTGGTGCAGCAGTTCGCGGAAGTCGTACATCAGGTCGATCCCGCGCCGTTTCGCGACGCGCTCGAGCGGCAGCTCGCGCGCGAGGGCGTCAGAGCAGCGCGCGAGCTTGATTTCCGCGCCTTGCAGTCGCTTACCCAGGGCTACCTCGAGATCTACGCCGAGCACGTCGGTCGCGCGTTCCCGCAGGACCCCTACGAGCAGCTCGAGGCCGCGGTCGGCGCAGTGTTCCAGTCCTGGATGAGCGCGCGTGCGGTCGAATACCGACGCCAGAACGCGATCGACGGCGATGTCGGCACCGCGGTCACCGTGCAGCGCATGGTATTCGGCAACGCGGGCGGCACCTCGGGCGCCGGCGTGGCGTTCACGCGCGACCCGACGACCGGAGAGAACCGGCTCTACGTCGACTTCCTGTTCAACAGTCAGGGCGAGGATGTGGTCTCCGGTCGCAGCACCGGCGGCGACGCCGAGCGCATGACGCGCGTGCTGCCCGCGGTGGCCGCGAATCTCGCCGAGACGCGGCGCGCGCTCGAGCAGGAATTCCGCGACGTCCAGGAGTTCGAGTTCACCGTGCAGGACGCACGCCTCTACCTGCTGCAGACGCGCACGGGCAAGCGCACGCCCTGGGCTGCATTGCGTATCGCGGTCGAGCTTGCCCACGCCGGCTTGATCACGCCGCGGGAAGCGCTGGAACGCGTCGCCGATCTGGATCTCGGATCGATCCAGCGCGTGCGCATCGCGGCGCGCGAAGGCCTCGTGCCGCTCTCGCTTGGCATCCCGGCGGGGCTCGGCGTTGCCGCAGGGCGGGTGGCATTGGACGCCGCCGCCGCGCAGCGGCTCGGGCGGCGCGCGGTGCCGGTGATCCTGGTGCGCGAAGACCTGTCGACCGAGGATATCGGCGCCATCGCCAACTGCGCCGGGGTACTCACCGTACGCGGCAGCCGCACCGCGCATGCGGCGGTGGTCGCCCGTCAGCTCGGCAAGCCCTGCGTCGTCGGTTGCGGCGCGCTTTCGGTCGACCCCGTCCGCCGCGCGCTGCGCGTCGGCAGCACCTTCGTTGCCGAAGGCGAGGAAATCTGTCTCGATGCGGAAAGCGGCGAGGTTTTCGCCGGCCGACCGAAGATCCTGGTGGAACGGCCCGACGAGTACCTGCAGGCGCTCGAGGGCTGGCGCGCGCAGGCCGCCTGACGCGCGCCGCAGGCCTTACTCGACGAACGCGTCCGCCCGCGTCATGATCGACGGCGGAAGCTCGATGTTGCGCGCGCGCACCTCCTTGAGGTTGATGATGAGGCGCACGCGCTCGAGCACCTCGACCGGCATCGCGCCCGGTTTCGCGCCGCGCAGGATGCGCGCCACGTACCGTGCCGCACGACGGAAGCTTTCGGCTTCGTCGGCGCCGAAGGACATCAAGGCACCCTCCTCGACGTAGCGCTGGTTGTCGTATATCGCCGGCAGCCCATGCTTTCGCGCCAGCAGGACGATCGTCGGCATGTACGCGCTGATTGGCGAGGTCGGCACGTACAGTGCATTCGCGCCCTGCGCCTTCATGCGCTTGAACGCGTCGCCGAGCGCACCTCCCCCGACGACCGAGAAATGCTTTATCTCGAGCCCGAGCTGCCCCGCAGCTGCCACGACCTCGCTGATTTCGAGCTCGCAGGCCGAGGCGTACTTCTCCTGGTAAAGCAGCGCGACGCGGGAGACGCTGGGAAACGCGTCCTTCAGCAACTCGAGCCGCTTGCCGCCCAGGCCCGCATAGTTCGTCGCCACCCCGGTCGCGCTGCCGCCTGGATGCGCCAGACTCTTCACCATGCCGTTGCCTACCGGGCCGCTCACCGCGGCGAACACCACCGGCGTATCGCCGGCGACGTGCATCGCGGCGAGCGTCGCCCCGGCATACGCCGTCACAATCACGTCCGGATTCTGTTCCATCAGCTTCGTCGCCAGCTCGGGCAATCGACGAAAATCGTGATCGGCGATGACCTCGATCAGCCGCAGATCCTTTCCCGGCACGATGCCCTGTCCGCGCAGGCCTTCCAGCAGGGCGTCGCGCTGGCGTATCGCCGTCGGCGTTTCGCTCGACGTGAAGAACGCCAACCGCTGAGCGCCCTGCGCGAGCGCGGTCGACGGCACCGAGGTGCCGGCAAGCGTCGCGGCGAGCCAGATGCCGATGGCGGCCGACAGCTTCACTGCCTGCGCGTCTCGACCGTGTCGGAGACCGGATAGCCTTCGCGCGCGGTCGCCTTTTTCAAAGCCTCGAGATTCGTTTTCCGGTCCTCGTAGGTCACATAGGCGCTCTTGGTCGAATACGCCGCCGAAACCTTGCGCACGCCTTCGACGCCCTTAAGCGCGCCGGTGACCACAACCTGACATTCCGCCGAGCTCATTTTCGGAATGGTGAACAGTACCGTGCGCTCGTCTGCAGTCGCCGATACGACGAGCAGACATCCGGCGATCAACGCACTGCACTTTAGCATGCTTGTCAGTTGCATCGCAGCCCTCCCGGTTCCATGTGGGACGGTTACTCGGTCACGCGATAGGCCGGTACCGGCTGACTGTAGCCCTTGAGCTCGAACGGCCCCGCCTCGGCGAACTGGAACGCACCGTCCACTGCGGCCATCGTCTTGCGATCGATCAGAATCTCGCCGCCCGCGGCCTCGGCACACAGACGCGCGGCCAGGTTGGTCGCATTGCCGATTGCCGCATAGTCCCAGCGCCCTTCGAAGCCGATCGCGCCGCAGGTCGCATAACCCTGCGCGATGCCGATGCCGAGTCCGAGATCGTAGCCGCGCTTGGTCCATTTTTGCCCGATCGGCAGGAATGCCTGCTGCATCTCGAGCGCCATCTTCACCGCCAACTCGGCGGGCTTGTCCATCGGCACGGGGTCGTTGAAGAAGATCATCATGCCATCGCCGGCGAAGCGCTCGAGCGTACCGCCGTGCGCCAGCACCAGCTTGCCCATTGCGGCGTGGTACTCACGCAGCAGCTCCATCACCTCCTCCGGCTCTGCGTTATCGATGAAGGCGGTGAACCTGCGCAGATCGAGAAACACGACGTTCACCTCGCGGCGGTGCGTCTTCAGCAGATCTTCGCCGCCGCCGGCAAGAATCGCTTCACCGAGCTGCGGCGAGAAGAAGTTTTTCAGCCGTCCGAGACGCTCGAGCTGATCCACCTGCTCTTTCACCCTCGCCTCGAGCATCGCGTTCCACTCGGCGAGCTTCTCCGCCTGCTGCTTCACCTCGTCCTGCAGCGACTTTACGCGCAACAGCGACTTCACGCGCGCGAACAGTTCCTGCTGGTTGATCGGCTTCTGCAGAAAATCGTCGGCCCCTGCCTCCATGCCCTTCACCCGCTCCTGGTTGGGGTCGAGCGAGGTCACCAGCACCACCGGCAGCAGCGCGGTGGCTGGGTTTGCGCGAATCGTGCGGCACACGTCATAGCCCGACATGCCCGGCATCATGATGTCGAGCAGCACGATGTCCGGGTGCTCGGCGGCGACCTTGGCGAGCCCCTCCTCGCCGTTCGCCGCCGTCGCCACCTCATAGCCCTTGACCTTGAGCAGGTCAGCGAGCAGCTTGACGTTCGCCGGTGTGTCGTCGACCACGAGAACCTTGTGACTCACGCGCGCTCACCCTCCGTCAGGCGTTTTACCGTCTCGAGGAATTCCTTCAAATTGATCGGCTTCGAAAGGAACGCGTCGAACCCTGCCGCCGCGATCTGCGAGCGGTCGGTCGGCGTCACCGAGGCGGTCAGCGCCGCAACCGGGATCTTCGCGGTCTGCGCATCGCTCCTCAGCGCCTTGAGTGCATCGATGCCGCTGATGCCCGGCAGCTGGATATCCATCAACACGAGATCGGGGCACTGCTCTTTGGCGATCCGCACGCCGTCCTCGCCGGTCACTGCCTCGAGCGTCGAATACCCCTTGGCCTGCAGCACGTCGCGCGCGAGCTTCATGTTTTTGTCGTTGTCTTCGACGATCAGGACTACGCTCATGGCGCCCCCTTCTCCTGGGTCAGCGGAAGTGTAAACGTGAAGGTCGAGCCCTTGCCCGGCGCGCTTTCGAGCCAGATGCGTCCGCCGTGCAACTCGACGATGCGCTTGGTGAGGGCAAGGCCGAGACCCGTACCCTCGGCTTTCTTGGTGTAGTCGCGCCCGACCTGCTTGAACTCCTCGAACACCGCGTCCTGGTCCTCTGGCGCGATGCCGATGCCGGTGTCATGAACCGCAACTGCCACATGGTCCGTATCGAGTGTCGCACGCATCGCGATCCGGCCTCCGTCTGGCGTGAATTTGACCGCGTTCGACAGCAGGTTCAGCACGACCTGCTTCACCTTGCGCTCATCGGCCTCGATGACGCCGACTTTCGGGTCGATCTCGAGCGCGAGCTGGATACCGTGGTTCTGTGCGCGCTCGCGCACCAGCGTCAGCGCGCTCGACAGCGTATCGGGCACGTTGACTTGAACCAGATCGAGCTCCATCCGCCCGGCCTCGATTTTCGACAGGTCGAGAATGTCGTTGATCAGCGAGAGCAGGTGCTTGCCGGAGGAATGGATGTCCTGCAGGTAGTCGAGCTGCTTCTCGTTCACTTCGCCGAACATTTTCTCGGTCAGCACTTCCGAGAAGCCGATGATCGCGTTGAGCGGCGTACGCAGCTCATGCGACATGTTGGCGAGAAAGTCCGACTTGTGCTTGTTGGCGATCTCGAGCTGCCGGCTCTTGTCCTCGATCTCGCGGAACAGGCGCGCGTTCTGGATCGCGATCGCGGTCTGGTCGGCGAAATGCCTGAGCAGCGCGATCTCCTTGTCGGAAAACGGGCCCGTGCGTGCCCGCCCGACGTGAATCGCGCCGATGCCTTTGCCCTCCCACAGGATCGGCGCAAAGATCACTGCCCGGTTTCCGGCCGCACGTGACCCGCGCCGCGCAAACTCGGGCACATCCACCGCCTCGACGTCCGGGTAGTGCAGCACCTGGCGCTGCAGGATCGCCGCGCCCGACCCCGAGTCCCGGCTGAGCGGTACCGGAAAAACACCCTCGAGGGCCTCCCGCGCAGGCCCCGAGAAGGCGGCGAGGTAAAGCTGGCCATCGTCACGCACCACGTTGATGCCGACGTTGAGACCTGCAAACAGCCGCTGGCAGCTTTCCGTCACCTTGTCGAACACCGGCTGGGTATCGGCCACCGAGCTGCTGATGACGCCGAGGACCTCGGCCGAGGCCTGCTGCTGCTCGAGCGCCTCCTTGGTCTCGTTGAACAGGCGCACGTTCTCGATCGCGATCGCCGCCTGCTCGGCGAAGGTTTCGAGCAGCCGCATCTGCCGCTCGGGCGTCTTGCCCGGTGTCGGCCAACCCACGATGACAGCACCGAGAACCCTGGCGCCGCGCTTGATCGGCACACCGAGCATGCGCCGCCAGCCTCCGCTGTGCGCCACCCTCTGGTCGTAGCCCGAATCGGCGTGCGTGTCGTCCTCGTGCTGCAGCACCCCGGAGAGAATCGTGCGCCCACTCATCATCTTCGAGTTCGGTGGCCCCGGGTAGTACTTCTTCATTTCCGCAATTGCGGAGGGCGGCCAGTTGCGGTGCGCGACCAGATGGACGACCTCGCCTTCGTAACGGAATACCGCGGAGAGCGGGCTGTCGCACAAGCGCGTGGCGCTGTCGAGGATCGCCTCGAACACCGGCGCGACGTCGCTCGGCGAGGCCGAGATCGCGCGCAGAATCTCGGCGGTGGCGGTCTGCTGCTCAAGCGCCTCGGTGGTCTCGTTGAACAGGCGTACGTTCTCGATCGCGATCACCGCCTGGTCGGCGAAGGTCGACACCAGTTCGATCTGCTTCTCGGTGAACGGCCGCACGGCCTTGCGCCACGCAGTGATGACCCCGGTGAGTGTGCCTTCGCGCAGCAGCGGCACGGCAAGCGCCGTGCGCCAGGGATCGTCGCGCGTCATCGTGCCGCCCGTCAGCGGTCGGAACTCCGGGAAGTCCAGAATATCGCTCGCATGCACCGTACGCCGCTCGAGCGCCGCAAGCAGCGTCGGGTTCCACGGCGCCGGGCGCAGCTCGGCAGCGCGCAGCTTTTCGAACAGCTCGGGCACCACGTTCACGCCGGCCACCGGCCGCAGCAGGTCGCCGTCGTACATCAGGAGCACGGCGACGCCCGCCTCACACAGCGCCACCACGCGGTGCAGGATCACATCGAACACCGGCGCCGTGTCGGTCGGCGAACCACTGATCGCGCGCAGCACCTCGCTGGTTGCGGTTTGCCGCCCGAGCGTCTCCTGAAGCTCCTGCGTGCGTTCCTCGACCTTGCGCTCGAGCCCCGCGTAGGAGGCGGCGAGCTTGCTGGCCATCTCGTTGAAACGCTCGCCGAGTGCTTCGAGCTCGTCCCCGGTGCGCACCTCGATGCGCCGCGCAAGGTCACCTTCGCCGAGCGCGTCCGCACCCGCCTGCAGCGCGCGGATTGGCTCGACCATGCGGCGCGCGAAGATGAAGCCGGCGATCATCGCGAGCAGCAGGCCGGCAATGAGCAGGCCGCCAGTGCGCAGCAACGAGGCGTACAACGGCCGGTAGGCCTCGTCGGCCGATTGCTCGACGAACACCGTCCAGCCGAGCGACTCGATGCGCGCCGAAGCCGTCAGCACCGGCTTGCCGGCAAGGTCACGTGCTTCGCTGACGCGCGGCACGGCGCTTGCCGCGACGCCCTCCCGCGGAAGCGCTGCCCCCACCTGCGGCAGCGAAGACAGATCCGTCTTCTGCAGCACCAGGCTGATATCGGGATGTGCGATCAGGCGCCCCCGCCGGTCGACGACGTAGGCAAAGCCCGTCTTGCCGACCCGGATGCGCTGGATCACCTCCCACATGAATTTCAGGTTGACGTCGACTGCGGTCACTCCGCCACCGGCATACTTGTCGATCGGCACGGCGATCGCCATGTACGGCTCGGTCTCCTTGCGGAAGATGACCGGGCCGAAATAGGTCTGCCCGGTGCTTGCGGCCTTGAACCGCGGGTCATCGCTCAGGTCCGCGCCACTGCCGTAGGCGGACATCCCGATGCGCGACTCGCGCACCTGCTCCTGGCCCTGCGCGTCGATGTAGGTCGCCTCGGTGATCTCCTTCACCTGACGCAGGAGCTTGATGTAGTCGAACCGCCGCGTTTCGAGCTTATTGGCATTCGCCACGACCTGCGGCAGCGACGTCCAGCCGATCTGCCGCTCGATGTTCTCGACGAAATTCTCGATCCGGATTGAGGCGGAGACCGCGTGCTCGCGCTCGACCGCAAGCAGTGCGGCCCGCGTCTCGACATAGGTGCGGTACATGCTGGCGAGCCCGCTCACCAGCAGCGCGCCGCCGACCAGTGCGACGACCAGAACGACGTACTTGCGGTAGATGCTGCCGCGCTTCTTCACTCGATTACCCGGTCGGCGTGCAGCAGGATGTCGGGCGGCAGCGTGATGCCCAGCCTTCGCGCCGTCGCGAGATTGACCACCAGCTCGATCTTTGTCGCCTGTTCGATCGGCAGCTCACCGGGTTTTGCGCCCTTGATAATGCGATCCACATAGTAGGCGCTGCGGCGGAACATCGCCTGGATATCGGGCGAGTAGCTCAACAGTCCGCCGGCCTCCGTCATGAATGTCCAGCCGGAGACCACCGGCAGGCGATGCCGCAAGCCGAATTCGGCAATCGTCGTGCGATTGCGCGCGATCACGCCTGCGGCGAAGCTCATGTAAATCGCATCCGGTCGCGCGCGCGCAATGCGCTCGAGGCCCGCGTGCAAGCTGGACTGTGAATCGACCGGCACCGGGTCGGTCCGGATGCCGAGCTTCACCGCCGCGGCCTGCGCAACCTCCGCCTCGATCTGCGCCTCTCGATTGGTCAGGTCCCAGACGAAGGCGACCCGCCGGGCGGCGGGCACGGCAAGGCGCAAAAACTCGATTCGCTTGCCCGCCAGCTCGCTCAGGATGTAGCTCACGCCGGTCGCGTTGCGACCAGGGCGTGCGAGTGACTCGGCCGCCCCGATGCCAATCGGGTCGCCCGCCGCGAGAAAGACGATCGGCACCGTGCCCGTCGTCTGCAGGCAGGCCAGCGTCGGCAGCGCGCCCACGGTGGCCAGGACATCGACGTTTTCGCGCAACAGCTCTTCGCACATCGGACGCAGAAATTCCGGCTCGTTCTCCGCTGACCGGTAGACGATGTCGAGCGACTTCCCCGCGACCAGCCCGAAACTGTGCAGGCCGTCGAGAAAGGCCTGCCGCTCCCTGGATGGAGCCTCCCGGATCGACTCCAGCACGAGGTAGCCGATCTTCGGCCGGCGCGCGCCCTCTGCGCGTAGCCAGCCGGGCATTGCGGTGAGGGCGAACAACGCGGCGAGTGTCTTCCGGCGATTCACTCGACTATTCGGTCTGCCAGCAGGGTCAGCGTCGCCGGCAGCTCAAGCTTCAAAGCACGGGCGGTCCTCATGTTCAGCACGAGGTCGAATTTTGCCGGCCGCTCGACCGGCAGGTCGGCCGGCTTTGCGCCGCGCAGGATGCGGTGCACATACGAGGCGCTACGCCGGAAGATCGCCCGCACGTTGGGACCGTAGGACATCAGGCCGCCCGAGACCACGTAGGGCTCAAGCGGCATGCTCGTCGGCAGCTTGTGCTTGAACGCGAAGTCAATGATGAACTGCCGGTAGCTGAGCGTGCGCACGTCCCAAAGGACGAAGACCGCGTCGGGCGGGCGTGCTCCCAGCGTGCGCAGAACACCCAGCAGGTCATCGGTTACATCGTACGACTCCAGCACGAGGCCCAGCGATTGCGCCGTTTTTTCGACGACCTGAATTTCGGCCTCATGCGACGGGTGAAAGCGCGTCCAGAATGCCGCGACGCGCCTTATGTCGGGCTTGATCTCCTTCAGCATCGCGAGCCGCTTGGGATCAAGCTCGGTCTGAATCGTCGATACGCCGGTGACGTTGCCACCAGGCCGCGCAAGGTCGTCAACCAGGCCGGCGATCACGGGCTCGGAGGCAAAAATCATGACGATCGGAATCGTCGCGGTCGCCTTTTTTGCGGCGAGCGCTGGGACCGTACCGGCAACTGCGATGACATCGACCTTTGCCTCGACGAGCGACTGCGCCGCAAACCCGAGAATCTCGAGATTCATCTCGCCCGAGCGATAGACGATCTCGACGGTCTTGCCGTCGACATGGCCCAGCTCGCGCAGCCCCTCCAAAAACGCCAGCCGGTCGCCCGAGGGTTTTTCGCCGAGCGGGGCAAGCGTCAAGTAGCCGATTCTCGGAATTCGCGCGCCCTGGGCGAGCGAAGCGGCCGGGACTACGAGCGCGCCGAGCAGAGCCGCGAGGCCGTCGCGCCGATTCATTCTTCCCCCTTCCCGGCGCGCCATCGCCCCGGGCTGAACACTAAGCGGATCGATTCTACGCGCCGGCGAAGAGCAGCGTGATCAGCGCCGCCGCGGCAACGACCCAACTCGGAACGGTCATCAGCAACAGCATCACGGTTTCTTGGACGTTCATCGTCTTCTCCAAGGCGCGTTGTCCATGGCTCCACAGTAGGCCTTCGGGCGCGATCGGCGAAGTGAAGCGTGACGCACGCTCGCGCGGGAATATTCACATTCGCGCTTGCGGTGCCGCAGGCGCTGCGATGCAGCATTCGCGGCAAATTACCAGTGCAGCGGGGGTCGGCGATGTAACACGATGCCCGCGCGGGACTGGGTGATGTACCCACCGGTCGTCAGGTCCTTCAGGATGCGGCTCACCATCTCGCGCGAGGCGCCGATGCGGCTGGCGATCTCCTGCTGCGTGAGCCGCTCGCCGATCATCAGCACGCCATTGCGCTCTTCGGCCAGCTCGAGAAGCAACCGCGCCAGACGGCCATAGACGTCCATCAGGGCGAGGCTCTTGACGTTGTCGGTCAGCGCCCGCACGCGCGCAATGAGCTTGCCGATCAGGCTAGACGCGAACGCCGGGTTGCGCTCGACGAACTCGCGGAAGTCCTCTTTCGGCACGACAAGCAGCTGGCAGGGCTCGAGGGTGACCACCGACGCCGAGCGTGGCCCCGCATCGAGCGCCATCTCGCCGAAATACTCGCCGGGTCCGTGCGTGCCGAGAACCACTTCGTGCCCGTCTTCATCGCTGACGAAAACCTTGACGCGCCCATCGATCACGATGAACAAGCCGTCGGTGCTGTCGCCCTCGCTGACGATGATGGTGTTCTTAGGATGCTTTCGCGTGATGGCATGCGCGCGAATCGCCGCAAGCTCGGCGTCGCTCAGGCGGAATACCCGCGGACCCGCATGCGCGGCCATCGCGTGTCTCAGCGCGGCAGTTCCGACGACCCCATGAGGAATTCGTCTACTGCGCGGGCGCACTGGCGGCCTTCGCGGATCGCCCACACGACGAGCGATTGGCCACGTCGCATGTCACCCGCGGTGAACACCTTGGGCGCAGAGGTGACGTAACAGCCTTCGCCCTCGGTCGTCGCCTGCGCATTGCCGCGGGGATCTTTCGCCACGCCGAAGGCGTCGAGCAGGGTCTGAACCGGGGAGACGAACCCCATCGCCAGCAGCACGAGATCCGCGGGCAGCGTGAACTCCGAGTCGAGAATCTCGTGCATCTTGCCGTCCCTCCATTCCAGGCGCACGCCCCTGAGCGCTGTTACGCGCCCGTTCTCGCCGATGAATTCCTTGGTCGCCACCGACCAGTCGCGCGCAACGCCTTCCTCGTGTGAAGAGGAGGTGCGCAGCCGCGTCGGCCAGTAGGGCCATACCGGGTTGCGTTCCGGATCCGGCGGCATCGGCAGCAGCTCGAACTGGGTGACTGATTTTGCGCCATGCCGATTAGACGTGCCGACACAGTCCGAGCCGGTATCGCCGCCGCCAATGACGACGACATGCTTGTCGGTCGCCCAAAGATCCTTGACCCCCGTGTCCCCGGCGACACGCCGGTTCTGCAACGGCAGGAACTGCATGGCGAAGTGAACGCCGTCGAGGTCGCGCCCGGGGATCGGCAGATCGCGTGGCTGTTCAGCGCCGCCGGCAAGCACGACGGCATCGAATTCATCGATGATCGTCGCCGGATCGAGCGCCACGGCGTCCGCGTTACCGGCGCCGACGGGTGCCTCGCCCACCACGTGATTGGTCCGGATCGAGACGCCCTCGGACTGCAGTTGGGCAAGGCGGCGGTCGATCAGCCATTTCTCAAGCTTGAAGTCCGGAATACCGTAGCGCAGAAGCCCACCCGGGCGGTCGTTCTTCTCGAACACCACGGCTTCGTGCCCTGCGCGCGCAAGCTGCTGCGCGCAGGCCAGCCCCGCGGGCCCCGAGCCGACGACGGCGACCCGCTTGCCGGTTTTGTGCGAGGCCGGTTGTGGCGCGACCCAGCCCGCCTCCCATGCCTTGTCGATGATCGCGTGCTCGATCGACTTGATGCCAACCGCATCATTGTTGATGCGCAGGACGCAGGCCTCTTCGCAGGGCGCCGGACAGACGCGCCCGGTGAATTCCGGGAAATTGTTCGTCGAATGCAGCGTCTCGATCGCCTGCTGCCAATCCTGCCGGAACACCAGGTCGTTGAAGTCGGGGATGACGTTGTTCACCGGGCAACCCGACATGCAAAACGGGGTGCCGCAATCCATGCAGCGCGCGCCCTGGACTTTCGCCTCCTCGTCGCTCAGGTGAAGGACGAATTCCCGGTAGTGCTTCTTGCGCTCCTCAATCGGCTCGGCAGCCTCAGCGAGGCGCTGATACTCGAGAAATCCGGTGACTTTGCCCATGTTTCGCTTCCGTTCCTATCCGCCTGCGTAATTCCTTCGAAGGGCCCCGGGCTCCGGCGGTACCGGAAGGATCCGGAATCCCGAGGGGTCCGCGCTCGCCGTTCCGGCTATGCAGCGGCCTTGCGGTGCGCGGCGAGCTCGCCGAGCGCGCGCCGGTATTCCTTCGGAAATACCTTGACGAACTTCGCCCGCGCGTCCGGCCATGCGTCAAGCAGCGACTGCGCCCGGCGGCTGCCGGTATGCCGCGCATGATTCTCGATCATGCGCCGCAAGATGGTCTCGTCCGCCTCGCCCAGATGCCACAGATCGCGCGGCACCTTGGCCTGCTGCTCGGACTCGGCAAGCACCGGCTCGAGATCGACCATCGCCGTATTGCAATAGCGCCGGAACTCGCCGTCGCTATCGAGCACATAGGCGATCCCGCCCGACATGCCTGCGGCGAAGTTCCGCCCGGCGCTGCCCAGGACCGCGACAGTACCGCCGGTCATGTATTCACAGCCGTGATCCCCCACCCCCTCGACGACGGCATGCGCGCCCGAATTGCGCACCGCGAAGCGCTCGCCCGCCACGCCGCGGAAGTAGGCCTCGCCCGCGATCGCGCCGTACAGCACGACGTTACCCGTGATGATGTTGTCAGTCGGCTCGCCACGGAACTTGGGTGAAGGCTGGACCGAAATCCGGCCACCGGAAAGGCCCTTGCCGCAGTAGTCATTGGTGTCGCCGATCAGGTCCAGCGTGACGCCACGCGCGAGGAAGGCGCCGAAGCTCTGTCCGGCCGATCCCGCGAAGCGCACGTGGAGCGTATCGTCGGGCAGGCCCTCGTGGCCGTAACGCTTGGCGACCTCGTGCGAGAGCATGGTGCCGACCGTGCGGTTGATGTTCCGGATCGGCATTTCGATCGAAACCGCCTCCCTGCGCTGGAGCGCGGGCTGTGCGAGCTCGATCAGACGCCGGTCGAGCGCCTTGTCGAGTCCGTGATCCTGCGTCTCGCAGTGGTGGCGCGCGACCTCATCCGGCATCTCCGGCATGTGGAAGATCCTCGAGAAATCGAGCCCCTTCGCCTTCCAGTGCGAAATGCCCTTGCGCATGTCGAGCAGATCCGTGCGGCCGATCAGCTCGTCGACGCGGCGTACGCCGAGCTGCGCCATCAGCTCGCGCACTTCCTCGGCGACGAAGAAGAAATAGTTGACCACGTGCTCGGGTTTGCCGCTGAACTTGCGTCGCAGCGCAGGATCCTGCGTGGCCACACCCACCGGGCAGGTGTTGAGATGGCACTTGCGCATCATGATGCAGCCCTCGACCACCAGCGGCGCGGTGGCGAAGCCGAACTCGTCTGCTCCGAGGATGGCACCGATCACCACGTCGCGCCCGGTCTTGATCTGCCCGTCGACCTGCACCGCGATGCGCCCGCGCAGGCGGTTCAGCACGAGCGTCTGCTGCGTCTCCGCCAGGCCCAGCTCCCAGGGCGTACCGGCGTGCTTGATCGAGGACAGCGGCGACGCACCCGTGCCGCCGTCGTGCCCTGAGATGGTCACATGGTCCGACTTCGCCTTCGACACCCCCGCGGCGACGGTGCCGACGCCGACCTCGGAGACCAGCTTGACGCTGATCGATGCCGTGGGATTGGCGTTTTTCAGGTCGTGGATCAGCTGCGCCAGATCCTCGATCGAGTAGATATCGTGGTGCGGCGGCGGGCTGATCAGCTCGACGCCCGGCGTCGAGAAGCGCAACTCGGCGATGTACTCCGACACCTTGCGGCCCGGCAGCTGCCCGCCTTCGCCCGGCTTCGCCCCTTGTGCCATCTTGATCTGGATTTGCTGGGCGCTCGACAGGTATTCGGCAGTCACCCCGAATCGTCCGGAGGCGACCTGTTTGATCTTCGACTTGAGGACGTCGCCTTCGCGCAGCTCGATGTCGGTTTCCACCCGTCCCGCGCCGAGGCGGGTGCGCAGCGATTCGCCAGCCTGCACCGGCGCGAAGCGCCGCCGGTCCTCGCCGCCCTCGCCGGTGTTCGACTTGCCGCCGATGCGGTTCATCGCGATCGCAAGCGTGGTATGCGCCTCGGTCGAGATCGACCCGAGCGACATGGCGCCCGTCGCAAAACGCTTGACGATTTCCTTGGCCGGCTCCACCTCCTGGATCGGCACCGACGTGCGCTCGCCGAAGCGGAATTCGAACAGACCGCGCAGCGTCATGTGACGACGCGCCTGGTCGTTTATGAGTTCGGCGTAATCCCTGTACGTCGCATAGCTGTTGCTGCGCGTCGACTGCTGCAGCTTGGCAATCGCATCGGGCGTCCACATGTGCGCCTCGCCGCGCACCCGCCAGGCGTATTCGCCGCCCGCCTCGAGCGCATGCGCCAGAACCGGGTCTTCACCGAATGCCGTGTGGTGCACGCGGAGCGCTTCTTCGGCGAGCTCGAACACGCCGACGCCTTCCACGCTCGACGCCGTGCCGGTGAAGTACTTGTCGACCAGCGCCTTCTGTAGGCCCACCGCCTCAAAGATCTGCGCACCGGTGTAGGACATGTAGGTCGAGATGCCCATCTTCGACATCACCTTGCGCAGGCCCTTGCCGACGGCCTTGACGAAATTCTTGACCGCCTTGCTCGCCGCGGCGCTGTCGTCGGGATGCATCGCCAGCAGCGTCTCGAGCGCCAGGTACGGATGCACGGCCTCCGCGCCGTAGCCGCCGAGCAGCGCAAAGTGGTGCACCTCGCGCGCGCTGCCGGTCTCGACCACGAGGCCGCTCGTCGTGCGCAAGCCCTTGTTGACCAGGTGCTGGTGGACCGCCGAGAGCGCGAGCAGCGCCGGTATGGCCACCCGGTCGGCGTCGACGAGGCGATCCGAAATCACGATGATCGAGGTGCCGGCGCGCGCCGCGTCCTCCGCCTGCGCACATAGCGAGGCCAGACGCGCTTCGATCGCCTCCTTGCCCCAGGCGACCGGGTAAGTGATGTCCAACTCGCAGCACTTGAACTTGCCGTTCGTATAGCGCTCGATGTGCCGGATCTTCTCCATTTCGTAGAAATCGAGCACCGGCTGCGAAACCTCGAGGCGCAGCGGCGGGTTCATCTCGTCGATGCCCAACAGGTTCGGCTTCGGGCCGATGAAGCTCACCAGGCTCATCACGAGCTCTTCGCGGATCGGGTCGATCGGCGGGTTGGTGACCTGCGCGAAGAGTTGCTTGAAGTACTGATACAGGGTCTTGTTCCGGTCCGACAGCACGGCAAGCGGCGAATCGTTGCCCATCGAGCCGGTCGGCTCCTCGCCGTTCGCGGCCATCGGCGTGAGCAGGAACTTCACATCCTCCTGCGTGTAGCCGAAGGCCTGCTGCCTGTCGAGCAGCGCCACCGGGCTTTTCAGCGGCGGCGTCTTCTCGCTCTCCACCTCGTCGAGCTTGACCCGGATCCGATCGATCCAGTCCGCGTACGGCCGACCGCTGGCGAGCGCATCCTTCAGCGTCTTGTCGTCGACGATGCGGCCCTTTTCCAGGTCGACGAGGAACATCTTGCCGGGCTGCAGGCGCCACTTCTTGACGATGTTCTCCTCGGGCACCGGCAGGCAGCCGCACTCCGAGCCCATGATTACCAGGTCGCCGTCGGTCACGATGTAGCGCGAGGGCCGCAGGCCATTGCGATCGAGCGTCGCGCCGATCTGCCGGCCGTCGGTGAAGGCGATCGACGCCGGTCCGTCCCAGGGCTCCATCATCGCCGCGTGGTACTCGTAGAACGCGCGCCGGCTCGGATCCATCAGAGCGTGGTTCTCCCAGGCCTCCGGGATCATCATCATCACGGCGTGCGCCGCCGAGTAGCCGCCCATCACGAGCATCTCGAACGCGTTGTCGAAGCACGCGGAGTCCGACTGGCCGTCGTAGATCAGCGGCCAAATCTTGCCGAGGTCGTCGCCCAGCGCAGGGCTGGAGATCGCGCCCTGGCGCGCGCGGATCCAGTTGACGTTGCCGCGCACGGTGTTGATCTCGCCGTTGTGCGCGATCATGCGGAACGGGTGCGCCAGATCCCAGGACGGGAAGGTGTTGGTGGAGAACCGCTGATGCACCAGCGCCAGCGCCGACTCGACGCGTGGATCCTTCAGGTCGAGGTAGTACTCGCCCACCTGGCTCGCCAGCAGCATGCCCTTGTAAACGAGGGTGCGCGCCGACATCGACGGCACGTAATACTCCTTGCCGTGCGCGAGCTTGAGCGCCTGGATGGCGTGTGCGGCGACCTTGCGGATGATGAACAGCTTGCGCTCGAGCGCGTCGGTCACCATGACGCGCGCGCCGCGACCGATGAACACCTGCCGGATGACCGGCTCGACGGCGCGCGCCGCGTCGGCGATGTCGCTGTTGTCGACCGGGACGTCGCGCCAGCCGAGCAGCACCTGCCCCTCGTCCTTGATCGCGCGCTCGATCTCGTATTCGCAGGCGAGGCGCGAGGCGGGCTCGCGCGGCAGGAAAACCATGCCGACGCCGTACTGTCCGGGTTTCGGCAATGTCACGCCCTGCTTGGCCATCTCCTCGCGGAAAAAGCGGTCCGGAATCTGAATCAGGATGCCCGCGCCGTCGCCCAGTTTCGGATCGAAGCCGGTCGCGCCCCGGTGCGTGAGGTTGCGTAGCACCGTCAAACCCTGATCGACGATCGAGTGCGATTTCCGACCCTTGATATGTGCGACAAAGCCGACGCCGCAGGCATCGTGCTCCTGGCTGGGGTGATACAGTCCTTGTGCTGCCGGCGGAAGTCGCTTTTCCACGTGCAAGTCCCTGATCTTAATATCTTTAATTCAGATTACGCCGCTCTGCACAAAAGTGCAGGGCGAACCGCGAAATATACGCGCGGACCTCAGCGCTTACAAGGGCTTGGAGGCTGCGACGCGCTTACTGCGCCGCAGCGCGCGCGGGACTGCAGCAGGCGATGGCGGCACGTACCGCGGCCGGATCGAGGTCGTCGCGCAGCGCGGCGCGTCCGATCGCCTCGAGGGTCACGAAGCGGATCCTGCCCGCGGTCGCCTTCTTGTCGACCGTCATCAACTCGAGATAGCGCGCGGCCGCAAGGTCGGGGCCCTCGACCGGCAGCCCGGCGCGCGCGACGAGCGCGCGCACGCGCGCAACCGCAGAGGCATCGAGCGGACCGGCGCGAGCCGAGAGCTCGGCGGCCATGACCATGCCCGCCGCCACCGCCTCGCCGTGCAGCCAGCTGCCATAGCCCATACCGACCTCGATCGCATGGCCGAAGGTATGTCCGAAATTAAGCAGCGCGCGCAGGCCCGCCTCGCGTTCGTCCGCGGCGACCACCTGTGCCTTGAGCTCGCAGCTGCGCACCACCGCATGCGTCAGCGCCTGCGGGTCGCCGCCGAGCAGGCGCTCCATGTGCGCCTCGAGCCACTCGAAGAATGCCGCATCGAGCACCAGACCGTGCTTGATCACTTCGGCCAGCCCGGCGCGCAGCTCGCGCGGGGGCAGCGTGGCGAGCGCACCGACGTCGGCGATCACAGCCAGCGGCTGGTGAAACGCGCCGATCATGTTCTTGCCCAGGGCGTGATTGATTCCGGTCTTGCCGCCGACGGACGAGTCGACCTGCGCGAGCAGCGTGGTCGGCACCTGGATGAAGGCGACGCCGCGCTGGTAGATCGCTGCGGCGAATCCCGCCAGGTCTCCGATCACGCCGCCGCCCAGGGCGATCACCACGCTGCGACGATCGCAGCGGGCCTCGAGCATCGCGCCGATGATCGCGTCGAGCGTTTCCCAGCGCTTGGCCTGTTCGCCATCCTCGACGAGGATCTCCACGACTGACGCGCCGCACGCAGCGAGCGCGGACCGCAGGCGCTCGAGATACAGCGGCGCGACCACCGCGTTGCTGACGATCGCTGCGCGCCGGCCCTCCAGGAGCGGCGCGTAGAGCGCCGCGTCGCCGAGTATGCCGGCGCCGACGTGGATCGGGTACGCCTGCGCGCCGAGCGCTACGCGGAGGCTTTGCACTGTTCCTCCACTCGCGCGAGCAGCGTGCGCGACAGCGTGCGCGCGCTCTGCGAGCCGGTTTCGACGATGACGTCGGCGATTTCGCGGTACAAGGGGTCACGCACCGCGTACAGTTCGCGCAGCCGGCCGAGCGGGTCCTCCGTGGCGAGCAGCGGCCGGTTGCGATCACCGCGCACCCGTCGGTAGAGCGCCTCCGGCGGCGCATGCAGGTAGATCACCAGGCCCCGGGCGGCAAGCCGCCTGCGATTGTCGGCGCGCAGCACCACGCCGCCGCCCGTCGCGAGCACCACGTCCTCGTCTGCGGTGAACTCCTCGATCGCGCGCGCCTCGCGCTCGCGAAACCCGGCCTCGCCCTCGATCTCGAAGATCAGCGGAATGCCCACGCCGCAGCGCGCCTCGATCTCGTGATCGGTGTCGATGAAGCGCCGCCCCAGCCGGCGTGCAAGCAGCCGCCCGGCTGTGGTCTTGCCAGCACCCATCATGCCGACCAGGAATATGTTGTTGGCCTGGCGTCCCACGTGCGCCATTCTACGCGGCGCGGCCATCAGAGGCGCGCCACGCGACGGAAACGAAAAGGGGGCTTGCGCCCCCTTTTCTCGACCGCCACCGCGGGGCCTGTGCCCCGCGCCGCGGATCAGCGTACCGTCAGCCGCTCGTTGACGATGCGCGGGGTGATGAACACGAGCAACTCGGCCTTCTGCGTCGTCGTCGTGTCGTTCTTGAACAGCCAGCCGACATAGGGCAGCGAGCCGAAGAACGGTACCCGCGTCGTGTCGGTGCGGTCCTGTTGCTCGAAGATCCCGCCGATCACCACCGTGCCGCCGTTCTCGACCAGCACCTCGGTCTTGACGTGCTTCGTGCTGATCTGCACGCCGGCCGGCGTCGTCGCGCCCGGCGCATCCTTGTTCACGTCGAGCGTCATGATGATGTTGCCGTCCGGCGTGATCTGCGGCTTCACCTTGAGCGCCAGGTTGGCCTTACGGAACGAAACCGAGGTCGCACCCGACGAGGTCGCTTGCTGGTAGGGAATCTCCGTACCCTGCTCGATCACCGCCTCGACCTGGTCCGCGGTCAGCACCCGCGGGCTGGCGATGATCTTGCCCTTGCCGTCGGCCTCCAGCGCGGAAATCTCCAGGTTGAGGAACTTGGTCATGGCCTGATTGAACAGCAGGAACGAGAACGTGCCCGCGTTGAACGCATTCAGGCCCGCCGCCGGCAGGTTCACGCCCAACGAGTCGCCGGGGAACGCCGGCGCAGTACCCGATTGCCCGGTGTGGAAGCCGGTGTCGTTCACGCTGCCACCGACCAGGCCACGCAGGCCCGAGCTGTTGGTGGGGACGCCGAACCCGCGACCGGTCATGTCGTGATAGCCCAGACGCACGCCCAGGTTGCGGCTGAAGGTGTCGGCTGCCTCCACGATGCGGGCCTCGATCATGACCTGGCGCACCGCCACGTCGATCTGGGCAAGCAGCTTGCGCACCTCCTCGAGCCGGCTCGGCACGTCCTGCACGAACAGCGTATTGGTGCGTGCGTCGACCACCGCGCTACCGCGCTTCGACAGGATGCGCTGCGTCTTGTCCGACAACAGCTTCTGCACGTCCGCGGCCTTCTGGTAGTTCATCTGGAAGGACTCGGTCCGCGTCTGCTCGAGCTCGGTGATCTGCTGCTGCGACTCGAGCGCAAGCTTCTCGCGCGTCGCGAGCTCGTCGCGCGGCGCAATCCAGATCACGTTGCCGTTACGCCGCTTGTCGAGGCCGCGGGTCTGCAGAATGATGTCGAGCGCCTGGTCCCAGGGCACATCCTTCAGGCGCAGCGTGATATTGCCGCTCACGGTGTCGCTGGTGATGATGTTGAGGTCCGTAAAATCCGCGATCACGTTCAGCACCGCGCGCACTTCGACGTTCTGGAAGTTGAGCGACAGCTTCTCTCCCGTGTAAACGCCCTTTTTCGCGCGCCCGGATTCGTCCGCCGCAACCGGCTTGACCTCCACCACGAACTGCGACTCGGACTGGTAGGCGTTGTGCTCCCATTGTCCGCGCGGCGCAATCACGAGGCGCGCGTTCTCGCCCTGCTGAATCGCGCTGACGGTCTGCACCGGCGTCGCAAAATCGACCACGTTGTAGCGCCGCCGCAGGTTGTCCGGCAGCTGGGTCTTGAGCAGGTCGACGACGAGGTTCTGTCCCTGCTGACGGATGTCGATCCCGGTCGACGCGTCGGACAGGTCGATCACGACGCGACCTTCGCCGTTCGGGCCGCGACGGAAGTCGATATCACGCACGGCGTGCTTGGCCTCCGCCGCACCACCCGCGAAGTGCGCGACCTTGTCGTCGGAAACCGCCGCCGACGTTGCCGGCGTGGACAGCGTGATCATCAGGTTATTGCCATCGATGCTTGCCTGATGGGCCACCGGCCGTCGCAGATTGAGCACCAGTCGCGTACGGCCGGCGCCCTGCACGAGGTTCATGCTGCGCAGTTCGCCCTGGCCGATATCCTGGCTCGAGCGGCCAAGCGCGTTCACCGTACCCGTAAAGTCGAAGGCAATGCGCGCGGGGTTCGCGACCGAAAAGTTGGGCGGCACCGATTCAAGCGGGGACTTGGTCGTGATACGCACGATCACGTTTCCGCCCTGTTCGGAGACGTCGAACGCGTCGATGCTGTTGGCTTGCGCAGCAGCGACACCGAGACCCGCGAGCCACAGTGCGAGCGTATAGATTGCGGTCCGCATGTTCATTTGGCGCTTCCCCCTTCCTGCAGTTGCAGTGCGCTGGTCCGTTCGTTCCATTCGCCGCTGCCGTCTTGGACCAGTTCCTTGAGCTCGATCTGGCCCTCGTTGATTGCAACAATGACGCCGAAGTTCTGGCCCATGTAGTTCCCGGTCTTGACGCGATAGAGGTTCTGGCCAGCCTTCACCAGCCCGAAGGTTTCCTTCAACTGCGTGATGGATCCGACCATCTGGATGGACTCCAGCGGGAACGCCTCGAGCGGTTCCTTCGGTCGGTCGAAATCCGGCTTGCGGCCGCCGCCGGCGTCGGGCCCGCTGGCCGCGTCCGCCACGATGATGCGATCCGGCCGGAAGGGATCGACCTCCGCTTCGGCCGTGTACGGGACCGATTCGTAGGTCTTCACCGCGGGCAGCGGATCAACGCGTCCGCGCAGATCCTTGGTGAGCGTCCGCAGCTCTTCCTTCAGGTCGCTGTACTGTTCGCCGCTGCATGCGGCGAGGAGGCTGGCACAGGCCAGCAGGAGCAGCCATCTCATCGCCGTTGTCCTTTCCGCGCGGCCTGTTGCGCCCTGCGCTGCGCCGCGATTTCCTCTTCGTCGAGGTAGCGGAACGTGCGCGCCGTCGCTTCCATGACCAGGCTGCCGTCCTTCTGCGCATTGATACGAACGTCGTTGAGCGTCACGATCCGCGGCAGCGCTCCGACGTCGGCGGCAAACGCGCCCATGTCGTGGTAGTTGCCGAGGACCTTCACTTCGATCGGCAGCTCCGCGTAGAACTCCTTCTGAACTTCCGACGCCGCCGGCTTGAACAGATCGAACTGCAGCCCGCGGCCGAGACCGGCCTGGTTGATGTCGACCAGCAACGCATCCATTTGCGACTTGTTCGGCAGCTGGCGCAGCAGAGCGCCGAACTGGGTGTCGATCTCGCGCAACTGCTGCTTGTGCAGATCGAGGTTGACGGCCTGCCGCTTCTTGGCGACGTAGGAATCCTTCAGCTTCTGCTCCTCGCCGCGCCCGGCATCGATTTGCTCAAGCTGCCCCTGCCAGTCGAGGAAATAGCCCGCCACCGGCACCGCGATGAGAATCGCCAGCAGCACGGCGACCTTCGGGATGAGCGGCCAGGTGCCCGGATCCTGCCAGTTGAGTCGCCTGAAATCCTCGACGATCTCATTGATGTTCAGCGCCATGACCTATCCCCCCTTCGCCGCCGGCTTGGCGCCCTTGCTGCCCTTCGCGCCGTCTTTCGCTTCTTCCTTTTCTGCGCGCTTGACCGCCAGGTTCAGCTCGAACTGCGAGACCCGCTTTTTGTCGACGACGCCGGCCTTGACCTCGACCAGGCCCGGGCTCTCCAGCCACGGCGACGCTTCGATGTTGCGCATCAGCGTCGAGACCCGTGCGTTCGATTGCGCATACCCCTCGAGCTTCACGTTCAGGCCCTTCTGGGTCACCGCCTTGAGGTACACGCCCTCGGGCATCTGGCGCACCAGCTCGTCGAGCAGATGCACGGTCTGCGCGCGGTCGGTCTGCAGCGTCTCGATGATCTTCTTGCGCTCGAGCAGCGCCGTGATCTCGTCCTTGAGCTTCCTGATCTCGGCAATCTGCTTGTCGAGTTTGTTGATCTCGTCCTTGAGGAATTTGTTGCGCGCGGTCTGAGTGTCGATGATCCCGGCGAAGTACAGGTGTACCGCCCCGACGATGACCAGGCCGAGAACCGCAGTGAGCACCCCCAGCACCATGAAGTGCTGGCGTGCGCGCTTGCGACGCTCCTCACGATGCGGCAGCAGGTTAATGCGTGTCGTCATACCGGGTCGAACCTCCGCATGGCGAGTCCGCAGGCCACGATCAGCGAGGGCGCATCAGCGATCAGGCGCTTGAGCTGAACGCGCGGCGAGGTCTGCATCGCGACGAATGGATTGGCGACGATCGCAGGCACCTGTGTGTGGTTGTTCACCACCTCGTCCAGGCCCGGGATCACCGCCGACCCCCCTGCGAGCAGGATCTGGTCCACGGTGTTGTATTGCGTCGAGGTGAAGAAGAACTGCAGCGCGCGCTGAATTTCCATGGAGAGGTTTTCCATGAAGGGCCGCAGCACCTCGGAATCGAAATCATCCGGCAGGCCGCCCGAGCGCTTCGCGTTCTCGGCCTCTTCCGGGCTCATGCCGTAGCGGTTGACGATGTCCTGCGTGAGCTGGCCGCCGCCGAAGGACTGTTCGCGCGTGTAGACCGACTGGTCGTTGCGCAGCACCGTGACGTTCATCAGGCTCTGCCCGATATCGACGATGGCGATATTCATGTCGCGGCCGCCGCTCGGCAGCTGGCCAATCACGATCTCGAGCGCGCTCTGCTGCGCGAAGGACTCGACGTCCATGACGGCCGCCTTGAGACCCGCGGATTCGGCGACCGCAACGCGGTCCTCGACCTTTTCCTTGCGGGTGGCGGCGATGAGAACCTCTTCCTCGTCCGGGTTGGCCGGCGAGGGGCCGACGGTCTGGAAGTCGAGATTCACCTCGTCGAGGGCGAAGGGAATGTACTGATTGGCTTCCGCCTCGACCTGAACCTGCATCTCGTCATCGCGCAGGCCGGCGGGCACGATGATCTTTTTGGTGATCACGGCGCCCGTCGGGACGGCCATGGCGACGTGTTTGGTGCGGGTACCGAGACGTTTGTAGGCACGGTTGACCGAGTCGGCGACCGCCTCGAGGTTGTTGACACTGCCGTCCACGACGGCATCTCGAGGCAGCGGCTCGATCGCGTACCGGTCGACACGGTAGCCACCCTTGCCGGCCTCGACGATTTCCAGCATCTTCACCGAGGAAGAGCTGATGTCGAGCCCGAACAGGGGCGGTGCTTTCGGCGTAAAGAAATCGAAGGCCATCGTATTTTCCCTTGCGCACCCGCCCTTTAGGCGCAATACGTAGAAATCGCGTTAGATGCTAGCAACAACTATCCCCAGTGTCTAGCAAATTCCCCGTGCAAAAGTTCACGGTCGTGTTACGTTTGCGCCCTCGCCCGCAACCGTTCCTCGCGGCGCCGGTCTAACCCCTTTGATGTGGCTTCGTTTTTTCTTGCTGTACCCGATCGCCCTATTGTTGGGGGTCGGTGCCGCAGGTGCGCTTGTGGCGGGCCTGATTTTCGTGCTCGCCTATCCCAACCTGCCTTCCCTTGAGACGCTAACCGACTACCAGCCCAAAATACCCCTGCGGGTCTACTCCGCGGAAGGCATTTTGATCGGTGAGTTCGGCGAGGAACGCCGCTCGGTAATTTCGATCCGGGACGTTCCCAAGCCCCTTATCCACGCGATCGTTGCGGCCGAAGACGAGCGCTTCTACCAGCACGCCGGGATCGACTATCTCGGCGTCATGCGCGCCGCCTACACGAACCTGGTCGCAGGCGGGCGCCGTCAGGGCGCGAGCACCATCACCATGCAGGTGGCGCGCAACTTCTTTCTCTCCTCGGAGAAAACGCTGACGCGCAAGGTTTTTGAAGCGATGCTCGCCTTCAAGATCGAGCACAACTTGTCCAAGGACCAGATCCTGGAGTTGTACGTCAACCAGATCTACCTCGGCCAGCGCGCCTACGGTTTCGCAGCGGCGGCGCGCACCTACTACGGCAAGGCGCTCGGCAGCCTGTCCCTGGCCGAAACCGCGATGCTGGCCGGCCTGCCAAAGGCCCCCTCCAGTTACAACCCTGTTGCGAATCCGCAACGCGCCAAGCAGCGGCAACGCTACGTGCTGCGCAGAATGCAGGAACTTGCCTACATCACGCCGGAGCAGTACGCCGAGGCGGTCGAGGCCCCGCTGCGGGTCCAGCGCGAGAAAGCACGCGAGTACGCGTTCCCGGCCGACTATGTGGCGGAAATGGTCCGTGCGGCGGTCTACGAGCAGTACCCGGACGAGGTCTATACGAAGGGCTTCCGGGTCTACACGACGATCCGCAAAGCCGACCAGGAGGCGGCCTATGCCGCCCTGCGCAGCGGTCTGCTCGATTATGACCGGCGCCAGCGTTACCGCGGCCCGGAAGGCCGCGCCGAGCTGCCGGCGGGCAGCGGGGACGATGCCATCGAAGACGCGCTGGCCGACTACCGCGACAGCGAGGCCATGCTGCCCGCCGTCGTGATCAGCGCGAATCGCAAGGAAGTGGAGGCCGCCCTGCGGGACGGCACGCGCATCCACGTTGCCGGAGAAGGCCTGCGTTTCGCCTCGAGTGCGCTCGACGCCCGCGCGCCGGCCCGCCGGCGCATCGAGCGCGGCTCGATCATCCGTGTGCGCCGCGACGAGAAGCGCAACTGGCACATCACCCAGCTGCCGGACGTGGAGGGTGCCTTCATCTCCCTCGACCCGGAAGACGGCGCAATTCGCGCATTGATCGGCGGCTTCGATTTCGGGCGCAGCAAATTCAATCACGTGACCCAGGCCTGGCGTCAGCCCGGCTCGTCGTTCAAACCTTTCATCTACTCTGCGGCCCTGGAAAAGGGGCTCACACCGGCGACGGTGATCCCCGACGAGCCGATCGTGATCGACGCGGAGATCACCGGTAGCCAGCGCTGGGAGCCGAACAATTACGACGGCAAGTTCGAAGGGCCGATGCGGTTGCGCCGCGCGCTCGCCAAATCGAAGAACATGGTCTCGATCAGGGTGCTCGAGACGATCGGTCCGCAATACGCTCAGGACTATGTGCGGCGTTTCGGCTTCGATGCCGCGAAGCACCCGCCGTACCTGACCATGGCACTCGGCGCGGGCTCGGTCACTCCGCTGCAGACGGCGCGGGCCTACGCGGTATTTGCGAATGGCGGCTACCTGATCGAGCCGTATTTCATCAAGAAGATCGTCGACGATCGCGGCAACACGCTCGGCGAGGCACTGCCCGCGCGCGCCGGCGACAAGGCGCTGCGAGTCATCGACCCGCGCAACGCCTTCATCATGGACAGTCTGCTCAAGGACGTGACGCGCTACGGCACGGCGGCACGCGTCGCACGCCTCAAGCGGCAGGATCTCGCCGGCAAGACCGGAACCACCAACGAGTTCGTCGATGCCTGGTTCGCCGGCTACCACCCGAGCCTGGTCGCCGTCGCCTGGATCGGCCACGATCAGCCCAAATCGCTCGGCCGTAACCAGACCGGCGGCGCAGTCGCGCTGCCAGTCTGGCTCGCCTACATGGAAAAAATGCTGAAAGGCGTACCGGAGGTCTCGCGCAGCACGCCGCCGGGCATCGTGGTGGTCGATGTGGTGGACTTTGTCGAAGCCCCCAGGCCGGACGACCCGGCCGCGGTCGACCTCAAGATCGTGCCCGAGTTCTTCTACCGCGAATACGTGCCGCAGGAGCAGCCGCCGGCGGAAGACGCGGCCGGCAGTGCGTTCCCGTTCGATCCCAACGCGTCGACGTTCTCGCAGTAAGCGGCGCTCAGGCCCCGGCGGGACGGGTCAGTGCAACCGCCTCGCCGCTCTGCTCGGAGGCCAGCCGGGACAGCGCCGCGTAAAGCTCACTGCCGTCGCGCGTGTTGCGCCAGTGCGCGCCATCGTTGCGAAAATGGAACCCCCCCGAACGCGCCGCCACCCAGATCTCGCGCGCGGCGCCGTGCCGATTGATGATCATCTTCGAGCCATCGCCGAACTCGATCTCGAGCACGCCCCCGGCCTTGGCCTCGATGTCGGCGTCCACACCGCTCGTCTCGAACGCCTGCTCGATGCACGCAAGCTCCGCTTCGGCGAGCGCTTCAAATTCGCTCTCGTTCATGGTGGTTATCCGTCCGTGCTAGCATGAATATTTTAGTGATGACGCGATGACGCGCGCCATTTCGATCGTCGCTGCAGCGGTCGTGATCATGGCTGCGCTTGCGGTGTCAGGCTGCGGGCAGAAGGGCCCGCTCTATCTGCGCGACAACCCGCCACCCGGCGTCAAGCCGCCCAAGCCGGCGCCCTACGAGCCCGTGCCCTACCCGAACGAACCGCGCGACGGGCCGGACGCGCCGAATCGGTAGCCGTGCCGTGACCTTCGCCTATCGCGACGGCGTGCTATGCGCGGAAGCCGTCCCGCTCGACGACATTGTGCGAGCGCACGGCACGCCCTGCTACGTGTATTCGCGCGCTGCGATCGAGCAGGCGTACGCCGAATATGCGGCCGCGCTCGCGGGTCGCGACGCCCTGGTCTGCTTCTCGGTCAAGTCGAACTCCAACCTCGCCGTGCTCGCGCTGCTGGCGCGGCTCGGCGCGGGCTTCGACATCGTCTCGGGCGGGGAGCTCGCGCGGGTGCTGGCCGCCGGTGGCGATGCGCGCAAGACGGTGTTCTCGGGCGTCGGCAAGAGCGAGGCCGAGATCGTGCAGGCGCTCGAGGCGGGGATTCTCTGCCTGAATCTCGAGTCGGAGGCCGAGCTCGAGCGCGTCGCCGCCATCGCGACACGGCTCGGCCGTCGCGCACCGATCGCGTTTCGGGTCAACCCGGACGTGGACGCAAAGACCCACCCCTACATCTCGACCGGCCTGAAGCAGAACAAGTTCGGCGTCGCGCAGGAAGACGCCGAACGTCTCTATCGGCACGCAGCGTCTCTGGCTGCGGTCGAGGTCGTCGGCATCGGCTGCCACATCGGCTCGCAGCTCACGGCGGCCGCGCCGCTCATCGAGGCCGCGACACGCATCACTGCGCTGGCGACGCGCCTCGCCCAGGCCGGCATTCGCCTCGCCCACATCGACCTCGGTGGCGGCATCGGCATCCGCTATCGCGACGAATCGCCGCAGCCCATCGGCGCGACCATCGCCGCGATGCTCGAGCGCCTCGGCACGCAGCGTGCGAAGCTGATTCTCGACCCGGGCCGCTCGATCGTCGGCAACGCAGGCGTGCTGCTGACGCGCGTCGAATACCTGAAACCCGGCGCGGCGAAGAACTTCCTCGTGGTCGACGCGGCGATGAACGACCTGATGCGCCCGTCGCTCTACGGCGCCTGGCATGAGGTCATGCCCGTACGGGCACAGCAGGCGGCGGGCGCCCCGGTCTACGACGTCGTCGGCCCGGTCTGCGAAAGCGCCGACGTACTCGCCAAAGACCGTACGCTCGCGGCGCAGCCGGGTGATCTTCTCGCCATCATGTCGGCCGGGGCCTACGGCATGGCGATGAGTTCCAATTACAACTCACGACCGCGGGCCGCCGAGGTGATGGTCGACGGCTCGACCGCGTACCTGGTGCGCAGGCGGGAAACGCACGAGAGCCTGTTCGCCCTCGAATCGGTGCCGACCTGGTAGCCCCTTGCTCTCAAGGCTGCGCTAGATCCGGAATTCGATCAGGAACGGGCCGCGCCGGGAAGCGGCGGCGCGGAATACGTCGGCGAATGCTTCGAGCGTCTCGACGCGCACGGCTTCGACCCCCATGCCGCCGGCAAGCTGGACCCAATCGAGCGCCGGCGGCGCGAGGTCGAACAGGCGGTCGGCGGCGGGTCCTCGCTTCGCGCCCACGGCGGCGAGTTCGCCCTGCAAGATCCGATAGACGCGGTTCGCGAACAGCACGGTGATCACGTCGAGCGCTTCGCGTGCCTGCGTCCACAGGGCCTGCAGCGTGTACATGCCCGCGCCGTCCGCCTGCAGGCAGACGACCTTGCGATCCGGACAGGCGAGCGCTGCACCGGTCGCGGCCGGCAGGCCGATGCCGATCGCGCCACCGGTGTTCTGCAGCCAGTCGTTCGGCGCCGCGGCGAAGGTCGGCGCGAACAGCGCGCGCCCGGAAGTCACCGCATCTTCGACGACGATCGCGTTCTCCGGAATGAGCCCAGCAAATGCATGCGCGAACGCCAGCGGCTCGAACGCACCCTGCGCGCCGCCCGCGGGCGGCGCGAGCGCGGGCAGCGCAAGCTCGCGCGGCGCACCGAGTTCATCGGCCAGCGCCTCGAGCGCGGCGAGCGCGTCCTCCTCGGGCCGCGCGAGTACATCGACCGAACAGTCCTTCGGCCACAGGGTGCTCGGCTTGCCGGGATAGGCGAAGAAGCCGACCGGCGGCTTGGCCGCCACCAGTACGAGCTGTTTCACCCCGGAGAGCACCTCGAGCGCCAGATCCACGACGTACGGAATGCGATCGACCGGCACGCGCCCACGGCCGCGCGCCATGCGCGGCACCTGGGTCGGCGTGCGCAGCTGGGCGCCGGTCACGTGGGCAATGCGATGGGCCGCGCGCAGTCCCGCCTCGCTCAATGCCGTACCTGAAAGCAGAAGCATCGCCGGCTGGCCGCGGCGCAGCGCGATGGCGACCGCGCGCACCGTGTCCGGCGCAACCTGCGGGCGCGCCGGGACCGGCAGTGCCGGCGCCGGCGTCCCGCCCTCGCTCCAGGCCGTGTCGGCGGGCAGCACGAGCGTTGCGATTTGACCGGGCGCGGTGCGCGCCGCCTGGACCGCGGCCGCGGCATCCCCGGCCACATCGGCGACCGAGGTGCTGGTCCGCACCCAGTGCGACACCGTGCGCGCCAGGCCGTCGGTGTCTGCGGTGAGCGGCGCGTCGTAGGGCCGGTGGTACGTCGCCTGGTCGCCAACGATGTTGACGATCGGCGCGTTCGCGCGCCGGGCGTTGTGCAGATTGGCGAGCCCGTTCGCGAGCCCCGGCCCGCAATGCAGCAGTGTCGCTGCGGGCTTTCCCGCCATTCGGCCATACCCGTCGGCGCAGCCCGTGACCACCGTTTCGGCCAGTCCGAGCACGCAGCGCAGCCCGGGCGCGCGATCGAGCGCCGCCACGAAATGCATTTCCGACGTACCGGGATTTGCAAAGCAGGCCTCCACCCCGGAGGCCAGCAGCGTTCGCACCAGCGCTTCGGCGCCGATCATGGTCTTCCCCTCAGATTCGCCCAGGCAAGATCATACGTGCGCGCGCCGCGTGCCCGAACCGCCGTTTCACCGTTCTGCTAGCATGACGCGCATGGCCATCAACCCCGACGCACGCAGTCTCGCGGTGTTCTGTGATTTCGAGAACATCGCACTCGGCGTGCGCGATGCCAAGTACGCCAAGTTCGACATCGGCAGGGTACTCGAGCGCCTGCTGCTGAAGGGCTCGATCGTGGTGAAGAAGGCCTACTGCGACTGGGAGCGTTACAAGGAGTTCAAGTCGACGATGCATGCAGCCTCGTTCGAACTGATCGAAATTCCGCACCTACGCCAGTCCGGCAAGAACTCCGCCGATATCCGCATGGTGGTCGATGCACTGGATCTCTGCTACACCAAGGAACACGTCGACACCTTCGTCATCATCAGCGGCGACTCGGATTTTTCGCCGCTCGTGTCGAAGCTGCGCGAGAACGCGAAGACCGTGATCGGGGTCGGCGTGAAGAACTCCACGTCCGACCTCCTCATCGCAAATTGCGACGAGTTCATTTTCTACGACGACCTGGTGCGCGAAGGGGAAGCCAAGCGCCGGACGGCGCGGCGACGCAAGGAGGCGAAGCCCGCGGATGCCGCGGCTGAACCGGGCACAAGCGAAGAAAAGCAGCACGAGGCAATCGAGCTCGCGCTTGAGACCTATGAGGCGCTGGTCGCCGAGCGCGGTGAAGGCGAGCGCATCTGGGGCTCGATGGTCAAGCAGGCGCTGAAGCGCCGCAAACCCGGCTTCAACGAGTCGTACTACGGTTTCCGCGCGTTCTCCGACCTGCTCGAGGAAGCCGAGAAGCGCAAGCTCCTCGCGCTCGAACGCGACGACAAATCCGGCGGCTACGTCGTGCGGCGCGCCTGAGGCGCGACGTGATCAGGCGCTCAGCCGCTCAAGGATTGAGCTGCCGGTAGACCGCGTTGGCGACCTCGGACAGGCGCTTGCGATCGATGTCGGCCGAGGACAGCGCGTAGCCGAACGTGCGGTCAACCCAGTAGAAGACGTGCACGTTGCCCTCGTCTGCGTAGCGGAATGCGGTCTCGCCATGGTCCGGTGCTTCGGTACGCACGTACAGCGTGACCCGCGTGCCCTTTTCGCACTGGTACATGAAGTGCGCCACCGGCCCGGACTCGCCCGGTAGCAGGCGTCCACCCATCAGTCGATAGCCGACGCTTTCCAGCTTCGGCGCACGCACCGGTGCACCGAGGCGTTTCGACAGCCAGGCCACCAGATGCGCTTCCTGGTCGGCACCGACCTCGACGGGGTGGCGCACTTCGGGCGAATACACCGCGTGCGCGACTGCCGCACGCACCGGCAGCGGTGCCTCGGCGTAGCGCGTCCGCTCGGCCGGCCGGTAGGCTTCGCTCACCGCCCAGCCCGCGATGCCGCCAAGCACCGCCCACAGTAGACCTGCCGCGATCGCCCAGTTGCGGCGCCGCGGCGGGCGCGTTGCATCGAGCAGGCGAACCGGAATCGCCTCGTCGAGCACGGGCTGGAACGCGGCCCGCAGCGCCTCACCGTGCGCGCGGTAGGCCTCGATTTGCGCTGCCAGCTCGGGGTTCGCCGCAAGCTCGGCCTCGACCCCGGCGCGATGCGGCTGCGCCAGACGCCCGTCGACGAAGGCCTGCAGATCCGCTTCGGAAATTCGCGTTTCGCTCATTTGACGACCTGCAAACGCGTCGACGGGGACGATCCTTCCATTGCGACACGCAACTTGTCTCGTGCCCGAGACAGGCGTGACATCACCGTGCCGATCGGCACCTCGAGCGCCGCGGCAACCTCCTGGTAGCTCATGTCCTCGAGCACGACGAGCAGCAGCACCTGGCGCTGCTCCACTGGCAGGCGCTCGAGTCCGCGCTGCAGGTCGCGTGCCGCCAGTGCGCCTTCCTGCGCGGCGCGCACCGGGAGTTCCTCGGCCTCCTGATCGAGCGCCGCCACCTCGCGGCGCCGGCGCACTTGATTCACGTGAACGTTGTGCATGATCGCGAACAGCCATGCGCGCAGATCGGTCCCGGGTTTCCAGAGGTGGAACTTGCCGAGCGCCCGCTCCAGGGTGTCCTGGACCAGGTCGTCGGCCGCACCCGGATCACCGACCAGCGCGCGCGCGTAGCGGCGCAGCCGCGGTATGAGCGCAACGACCTGATCGCGGTCCATCACCCTGGCATTCCGTCTGCCGGCACAGCCGGTATGCTAGCGCGGCGGAAGGCCAGGGGCCGACCGCCGGCCCCGCGGGCGCCGCACCGGGCCGCCTAGGGCTTGGCCTGGAAATCGTCGTGGCAGCCCTTGCAGGCCTTGCCGACACCGCCCGCCGCAGCCTTCATCGCGCCCTCGTCCCCGGATTTGACGGCGGCAGCGAGCTTGCCCACGGCCTCCGTCATCGTGTCCTGGGCCTGCTTGAACTTGTCCGGCTGGGACCAGATCTCCGGCTTCGCCCGGGTGAACTCGGCGATCTTCGAACCTGCCACGGGCTTGTCGCTGCCGGCCGGGAAGAAGGCCGCGACGTTCATCGCCCAGACCGACTCCAGCCGCAGCGCATTGGTCGCGAAGACGTCCTTGTTGAACGCGATCTTGCCCTGTGCCATTCCCGCCACCGGGCCGAAGTTGAGTGACATCACCCGCATGATCGACTGGCGCGCGCGGATCGCCGCCTCCGGTTTCATCTGTGCGTACGCGATGCCGGTTGCGCTGGCCATCAGTCCGAGGGCGATGCCGTACTTGACGAAGCTTTTCATAGGGTGTTCTCCAGGTTCACAGTTTCAGGAAGGTTTTCGAAACGAGCAGCCAGACGAGCAGTGCGGCCACCACGAGCAACGCCAGCGCGCGCCACGGACTGGCGAAGCGCAACGCGGCAGATTCCTGTGCGAGCTCGGCCGGCAAGCGCTTGACGCCGGTGAACATCGCGCCGACCAGGTTTTCCTTCTTGACACGCCAGTGGTACAGGACCGCGCCAAGATGCAACGCAATCAATGCCAGCAGGCCCTTGTGGGTCCAGTGATGAACCGCCGTCAGGCGATCCGAGGTCGCCTTCGACACCAGCGCGGCCAGCGGCCCCTCGGTGGCGATGTCGTCGTTGGCGAACAGGCCGCTCCCCGCCTGGAGCGCCAGCGCCACGAGCAGCGCGACCACCATCCATCCGCCGAGCGGGTTATGGCCGGCGTACGGCGCCGGCGCGCGCGATAACAGCCGCCGGGCGAACGCCAGCGCCGCGCGCGGACCGGCAAGAAAACTCGAAAAGCGTGCCGTGGTGCTCCCGCCCACGCCCCAGGCCAGGCGAAACAGAACCAGGACGAGGATCGTGTACCCGCCGAGCATGTGCCAGCGCATCAGGTTTCCGCCGACATTGCCGCTGAAGAACTGAAACGCGACGACCAGCGCGAGTGACCAGTGAAACAGGCGCACAGGCAGATCCCAGATTCGGGCCGAACGGTCGGACACGCGCTTTACCCCTTGGCACGCGCCGAACCGGCGCGTGGATGCCTGGACAACACCCGACCTGCGCGGTTATTCCCCGCCCGGCGCGAATCCCCGTGGCGCAATCAGTGAATCGGCGGCCTCGAAAAGCGTCTCGCTGGGGCTCGGGGGGTCGGAGTGCTGCCGCAGAAACGACAAAGGGGTGAGCTTTCGCTCACCCCTTCGACCGCTGAGCCCGGCCAGCGCCGCGGCGTGCGCAAGGACTGGCTAACGCAGGCCCGCCGTGTATTCGGCAACCGCCTTGATTTCCGAGTCCGTCATGCGCGCGGCGACGCCGCGCATCATGCCGTTCGGATCGTTCGCGCGCGCGCCGGAACGAAATGCCTTGAGCTGCGACTCGACGTACTGCGCAAACTGGCCCGAGATGCGCGGGTACTGCTTCGGCATGCCGGCGCCCGCCGGTCCGTGGCATCCGGCGCAGGCCGCCACACCGGTCTTGGGATTACCGCCGCGATAGATCTTCTGGCCCAGCGCCACGAGCGCCTTGTCCTGCGCCGCCGCAGGTCGCAGCGTCTGGGCCGCGTAGTACGCGGCAACGTTGCGCATGTCCGCGTCCGACAGGTTTGCCGTCATGCCCGCCATGATGGCATTTTCGCGCTCGGGCTTTGCACTGCCCTGCGGCTTGAAGTTCGTCAACTGCTTGTAGAGATACTCCGGAAACTGCGCCGCGAGCTTGGGATTTTCGGGCTGCGCGCTGTTGCCGTCCGCCATATGGCAGGCCACGCAGACTTGTGAAGCGACGGCCTGGCCCTTGGCGACGTCGGGCTTGGCGGTGTCCTGCGCCAATGCGTGACCCGCGGATACCACGGCCAGGCAGGCGCTCATCGCCACGACTCGAATCATGCTCGAACTCCCCGCATCGAGGTCAAAGCCCGCAATTTTATTACAATTTCTGCTTCTTCCAGAGTCTCGGTGCGACCGGCGCGCGGTGCGCGGCGGCACGCCACACGGCATGCGCCCATTCGATCAAGCCCGATACGTTGCCTCGATCGGCAAGCTTTCGCAACTGCCGGACGAGGGGCCGCCCGAGATCGCGTTCTGCGGCCGCTCCAACGTCGGCAAGTCGAGCGCGATCAACGCGCTCACCGGTCGCAAGCGCCTCGCCTTTACGAGCAAGACGCCGGGGCGCACGCAGACCATCAACTTCTTCGACATCGGCGACGGCGTGCGCCTGGCCGATCTTCCCGGATACGGTTTCGCGCGCGTGCCGCAGGCCGTGCGCGCGCAATGGGATCGCCTCGTCGGCGGCTACCTTGCGGCGCGTGCTGCGCTTGCCGCACTGGTCATCCTCATGGACGCGCGCCGGCCGTTTACCGAGCACGACGTGCGCATGCTCGACTGGGCACAGCCGCTGGGTCGCCCCGTTCTGGTTCTGCTTTCCAAGGCCGACAAGCTGAGCAAGCGCGAGCGCGCGGCTGCGCTTGTACAGGCGCGCGAGGGTCTTGCGGCGCGTGGCATGCCGGGCGAGGTACGGCTTTTTTCGAGCGTCACGCGCGAGGGCGTGGACGACGCGCGCGCCCTGCTCGCGGCCTGGGCCGACGCCTGGTGCGCTGAACACGGGAATAAAAAAGCCCCCGGTAAAGGGGAATAAACCGGGGGCTAAAACGCCTTAATGGGGATTAAGGCACCCGCTCAGGGAGGAGAAGCGGGAGACGATCTACATCGCCTGACGGTAAGATTCTCGTTCCCGCCGAAAGTTCCAACTTCAAATCCATCAAAAAAATCAGGCACTCGCGCAAAAATCCCTCAATTGGTCAGGGGTTTTTTGCCCCGCCTGCCCCGATATAGGCCAGCCATGAACGTTTACGGCAGTTTTCCCGCGGTGCGCATGCGCCGTATGCGCCGCAACGAGTTTTCGCGTCGCCTGATGCGCGAAACCGTGCTCACCGCAAACGACCTCATCTATCCGGTGTTCGTGCTCGAGGGTACGCGCCGTACGCAGAAGGTGGCCTCGATGCCGGGCATCGAACGCCTGAGCGTCGACAAGCTGCTCCCTGTCGCCGAGCAGTGCCTCAAGTTCGGCGTGCCGGTGATGGCGCTGTTCCCCGTGATCGATCAGCGCTTGAAAAGCCTGGACGGGCGTGAAGCCTACAACCCGAAGGGCCTCGTGCCGCGCGCCGTAAGCGCACTGAAAAAGCGCTTCCCCGAGCTCGGCATCATGACCGACGTCGCGCTCGACCCCTACACCTCGCACGGTCAGGACGGCGTTGTCGACAAGACGGGGTACATCATCAACGATGTGACGCTCGACGTCCTCGTCAAGCAGGCACTCGCGCAGGCCACCGCCGGCGTCGACATCGTCGCCCCCTCCGACATGATGGACGGCCGCATTGGACGCATCCGCCAGGCGCTGGAGAAAGCCGGCCACATCCACACGAAGATCATGGCCTATTCGGCGAAGTACGCCTCCGGCTTCTACGGTCCGTTCCGCGACGCCGTCGGCTCGGCGAGCAACCTCGGCAAGGGCGACAAGAAAACCTACCAGATGGATCCGGCGAACAGCGACGAGGCGCTGTGGGAAGTCGGCCTCGACCTGGCGGAGGGTGCCGACATGGTGATGGTCAAGCCGGGCATGCCCTACCTCGACATCCTGCGGCGCGTGAAAGAACAGTTCAAGGCGCCGACCTACGTCTACCAAGTGAGCGGCGAATACTCGATGCTGCGCGGCGCGGTCGACCGCGGCTGGCTGGGCGAGGGCGTCATCATGGAGGCGTTGCTCGGCATGAAGCGGGCGGGCGCCGATGGCATTTTGACCTACTTCGCGCTGGAGACGGCGAAGGCACTGGCAAAGCAACGCTGAGGCTGGAGTTGCGGGCGCGGAGCAATCATCGAGCGCTTTTACGAACGCGCAGCGTCGCTACCCAAACACCAACGTCACCCCGCAGGCCTCGTGCGCATGCACCGCGTACGAGCCGTCTTTCAATGCGATCGGCGCGAAGCCGCCTCTACGCAGCGTCTCCACCGCGGCAAGGCGGTCGGCGACGCGGATGAACAGCGCCGCGACAAAGGGTCGCGGGCGCACCGGTAGCTCGACGCCGGCCAGCCTGCGCCCGAGCTTGCCGCGCGCGGTGAGCGCGATCGGCGTGCTTCCGGTATCGATGCGCAGGCCCTCAGCGATCGCCTGCGGCCTGGCGTCGAAGATCTTCGCGTAGCTTGGCGCATCGCGCGCCGGATCCTCGACGATCACCGCGATGCCTGCGAGGCCGATCGCACCCAGCGCGTGCCGCTGGTACTCGGGGCGCCAGACGACGTCGCGCGTGAAGTGCTGGCAGAGAAAGGTCCGGCATCCGGGGGTCTGATCGACCGGCAGCTGGACGATACGGAACGCCGCGTCGCGCGTGCCCTCGGGCAGCGCGACCGGACGCGCGAAGTCGAGCGGCGCGTCCGCCTCGATGCCGTTCGCACGCAGCGCGGCATGCGCGGCGTTGGCATCCTCGGTTCCGAGCGCGATTGCGGCGAGACCGTCGCCCCGACCGAGGAAATCCGCGTAGTACTGCATCGCCGGGTGCGTCCTGGGCGGCGCGAGCAGCTCGAAATAGTCACGCTCGAACATGACGCAGTGGTTCTGCGAGCCGAGCGTGTGCACGCCGCGCGGGGTCAGCGTAAAGCCGAGACGCGAGTACACCGCCTGCGCATGATCGAGATCGCGCACCGCGATAACGACATGGTCGATGCCCGAGATCGGCGCGCGCATCGACTGCCTCAGCGCGGGTTGGCCTGAGCGAGCGTCTTCAGGAAGCGATCGCTGTCCTGGTAGCCGACGACGCGCAGCCCCTTGATCTCGCGTCCCTTGGCATCGAAAAAGATGATCCCCGGTGGGCCGAAGAGGGAAAAGCGCTTGAGCAGCAGCTTGTGCTGGGCGGTGTTCTCGGTCACGTCGGCCTGCAGCAGCAGCATCTTGTCCATGACCGCACGCACGCCCGGGTCACTGAACGTGAACCGTTCCATCTCCTTGCAGGACACGCACCAGTCGGCGTAGAAATCGAGCATCACCGGTCGTCCCGCGGACTGCAGCCGTTGCTCGAGCTCGGGCACCGAATTCACGCGTACCCAGTTCACCGGCGCGGCAACCGTCTGTGCACCGCCCATCACGCCCCCCAGCGGCTTCAGCGGATCGCGCGCGCCAGCAAGCACGCCCACCAGCATCGCGATCCCCGCGACCAGCGCCAGCATGCCGACGCCTTTCCACAGCCGCGCCCAGCCCGACGCGGTCGCCGGCAGCGGATCGATCGCGCGCAGGAACATCGCGCCGCCGACCAGCAGCGCGGCCCAGGCCAGCATCTGGACCGCAACCGGAACAATCGGCGAAACGATCCAGATGGCGACGCCGAGCAGCAGCACGCCAAAGAACTTCTTCACGCCCTCCATCCAGGCGCCCGATTTCGGCAGCAGCGCGCCTTCGGAAACGCCGACCGCGATGAGCGGGATGCCCATGCCGAGCGCCATCGCGAACAGGGCGGCGCCGCCGAGCGCAACGTCCTTGGTCTGCGAGATGTAGAGCAGCGCGCCCGCGAGCGGCGCCGCGACGCAGGGGCTGACGATGATCGCCGAGAACATGCCCATCGCCGCGACCGATGCGATTTTCCCGCCCTCGAGGCGACGGTGCGCCGAATGCAGCCGGTGATGCAGGAAACCCGGCAGCTGCAGGTCGTAGAAGCCAAACATGGACAGCGCCAGCCAGACAAACACCAGCGCAAAGCTGCCGAGCACCCATGCGTTCTGCAGCGCCGCGGCGAGTAGGGTGCCCGAGTACGCCGCCGCCACGCCCGCGGCGGCATAGGTCACCGCCATGCCGAGCACGTACGCCAGCGACAGGATGAACGCACGCGCCTTGTTCAGACCGCGGCCTTCGCCGGCAATGATGCCCGACAGAATCGGCACCATCGGCAGCACGCAGGGCGTGAATGCCAGCAGCAGGCCGAAGCCGAGAAAGCTGAGCAGCACGATCACCAGGTTGCCCTCGAACAGCTTCGCGATGTCGAGGTCGCTGGCAAAGATCGAGAAGCTCGCCGACGGCTCGATCGCGCGCGGCGCCTCGCTGAGCACCGGCGCGCCGCCCGCGCCACCGCCCCCGTCGCTGGCCGACAGGGCCGCGAGCTGCAGCGTCGCGCTCGAATCCATCGGCGTGTAGCACACGCCGATGTCGGCGCAGCCCTGCGAGGTCACGTTGAGCTTGATACTCTGCGCGGCCGGGTTGGCGCGCTCGAGCGGCAGCTGCACGCTCACGCTCTTGCGATAGGTCTCGACTTCGCCGAAAAACTCGTCCTTCTTGCGGATCCCGGGCGGCAGCTGCGGCACGCCGAGCACGACACCGTCCGTGCCTTCGAGCGCAAAACGGAACTTGTCGCGGTACATGTAGTAGCCGTCGGCGATCGTGAAGTTCACTTCCAGCGTGCGCGCGTCGATCGCGCGCGCCGCGAACTGGAACGCCTTCTCGGGTTCGAGCAACGCGTCGCCCTGGCCGAACAGCTTGAACTGCGCAGCGGCGGGCAGCGCAACAAAGGCGATCAGGAAGAAAGCGAGGGAGCGAAGCGCAGTGTGCATAGTGGCGGGCGGATCAGGGCGTGGTTTCGGCGTCGACCCAATCCAGGTAGGCGGCGAGCCCGCACTCGACTGGGACCGCAATGATCTCGGGAAGTTCGGCCGGGTGTCCACCGCGAATCGCCACCTCGAGAGCCGGGTAGCGCGTGCGCGTCGTCTTGATGAGCAGCGGAATCTCATCGTCCTGCTGCACCGCACCTTCCCAGCGGTAGAAGGAACGGCACGGCGCGAGCACGTTCACGCAAGCCGCCAGCTGCTGCTCGACAAGCAGGCGCGCGAGCCGCTCGGCCGTCGCGCGATCGGGAACGTTCGTCAGGACCACCAATGCGCTCACCCTTCAGGCCCCCTGTCAGTGCCCGCGCCATGCGGAAAACAGCCGATCTTTATACTCTGCGCGCGCGCGCAGCGGCAAGCACGGGCGCAGGACGCGCACTTCACTCGGCGCGCGCCGCTTCGCCGGCGCGCCGTGCCAGGTCGGCGGGCACCCCGTCGCGCACCGTCGGGTAGCGCAGCCGTACGCCGAGGATCGTCTTCAGGCGCCGATTGTCCAGGCGGCGTGATTCGCGCATGAACGAGAGCAGCGCCGGCGAGACCCGGCCCGCGGCGTCGCTGCGCGCGATGCGCGGCGGGCGCGGCAACCCGGCGCGGTCGGCAAGGAAGTCGAACCATTCACCCATCTTCAGCGTCGAGTCGTCGCTTGCGTTGTAGACGCCGGCCGGCGCGTCGTCCTCGAGCGCGCGCAGGGCGCAGGCGGCGAGATCAACGGCATGAATGTGGTTGGTGTAGACGTCGTCCGCATCGCGCAGGACCGGCGTGCCCGCGCGCAGGCGCTCGAGCGGCAGGCGATCCGCCGCGTAGATGCCGGGCGCGCGCAGGACGATGAGTCGCACGCCGCGCGGTCTGCACCAGGCGGCGAGCCGTTGTTCGGCGTCGAGCCGGCGTTTTGCGCGCGCGGTCTGCGGGTTCGGTGCGCGCGTTTCGTCCACCGAGGCACCGCCACAGTCCCCGTACACGCCGCTCGTGCTGATGTAGACGAAGCGCGTTGGTAGAATGCGTCCCTTTTCAAGCATCGCAAGCAGGTTTGCGGTACGGGGATCGATCTCGCCCTCGGCGGGCGGCGGCGCGGCGTGAAGTACGCTGTCCGCCCAGTCGAGCGCGGCCTCGAGCGTGTCGGGCTGGTCGAGGTCGGCCCCGAGTCGGCGCGCAAGCGACCGCAACTCCACCGTGGCGGGCAGCTGCGGGACGAGGCGGCGGGCGACATCGCCGTGCCCCGCGATCAGCAGGCGTTTCATCGGGGCGATTTTACGATCATGCACAACGTTACCCTGCAGCCGAGCGGCCACCAGTTCAGCGTCGAAGCCGGCGAATCGATCCTCACCGCGGCGTTGCGCCAGGGCTTTGTGCTGCCCTACGGCTGCCGTAACGGCGCCTGCGGCAGCTGCAAGGGCACGGTGCTCGAGGGCAAGGTCGATTACGGCGAGTACCAGGCCAAAGCCTTGTCCGAGGCCGAGAAGGGGGCGGGCAAGGCGCTGTTCTGTCAGGCCAAGCCGCTCGGCGATGTGGTGATCGAAGCGCGTACAGTCGGCGCGGCGAAGGACATCCCGGTCAAGACGCTGCCCTGCCGCGTGCAGAAGCTCGAGCGGCTCACCGACGACGTCATGGTCCTGTACCTGAAACTGCCGGCGAACGAGCGGCTGCAGTTCCTCCCCGGCCAGTACCTCGAATTCCTGCTGCGCGACGGTTCGCGGCGCAGTTTTTCCATGGCGAACGCACCGCATGACGACGAACTGGTGCAGCTGCACGTTCGCCATGTGCCGGGCGGGCAGTTCACCGACCATGTCTTCGGCAAGATGAAGGAGCGCGACATCCTGCGCTTCGAGGGGCCGCTCGGAACCTTCTTTCTGCGCGAAGACGCCGACAAGCCGATCGTCTTCGTCGCCTCGGGCACCGGCTTCGCGCCGATCAAGTCGATCCTGGAAACGGCCTTCGCCAAGGGCATCGACCGCTCGATGGTGCTGTACTGGGGCGGGCGCCGGCCGAAGGATCTCTACATGAACGCGCTGGCCGAAAGCTGGGCGGCGGCGCACGACAACTTCCGTTACGTGCCCGTCGTTTCGGACGCACTGCCCGAGGATGACTGGCACGGCCGCAGCGGCTTCGTGCACCGCGCGGTGATGGAGGATTTTCCGGACCTCTCCGGTCGCCAGGTTTATGCCTGCGGGGTGCCGGTGATGGTCGATTCCGCGAAAAAGGACTTCATCGGGCAGTGCGGGCTGCCCGAGGACGAGTTCTACGCCGACAGCTTTACCACGCAGGCCGATCTGGCAACCGGCGCCCCGACCTGACGCGGTCTTTACGCCGCTCTCCGCGGCGCGCAGACTGTTTCATGCTCGCCCATGATCTCGCCGCAGCACGCCCGCACGATGGCGGCCTACAACCGCTGGATGAATTCGCGCGTCTACGCCGCCTGCGCACCGATTCCGGACGCCGAGCGCAAGCGCGACCGCGGCGCGTTCTTCAAGTCCATCCACGGCACCCTGAACCACCTTCTGTTTGGTGACCGCATCTGGCTCGGTCGGTTTCTCGGTGCCGATCGCGACGATCCGAGCGGGCGGTTCTATGCGCCGCGCACCGACGCGATCCTGTTCGACGACTTCGAGGCGCTGCGCACGGAACGCGCCTGGCTCGACGGCGAGATCGTGCGCTGGGCGGATAGGCTGACTGAGGCCTGGCTGGCGGCCGACTTTACCTGGACCTCGGGTATCGACGGCAAGACGCGGACATTCCCCGGCTGGCTGCTCACGACGCATATGTTCAACCACCAGACGCACCATCGCGGGCAGCTGACCACGCTGCTCTCGCAGCTCGGCATCGACCCGGGCGCGACCGACATCCCCTGGATGCCGGGCGCGCTCGAGGGGACGCGCGCCGACTGACGCGGGCGCCCTATCCTGCGCTCAGGCGATCTCGCCGGCGCGCACGCTGCGGCGGAATTGCTCCAGGTCGTCGATCGGCGCCAGGCAGACCGTGCCGCGACACAGCCAGCCGGTCACCGGCGACGGATGTGCGGGCTTGTCGAGCACAGGCGGGAGGTCCGCGAGCCCGTCCGCGAGCGGAACGATGAGCGTATCGGGCCGCGCCTCGCGCGACAGCGCGCGGGCCCACGCGCCCAGCGCCTCGGGCCTGCCGCGCAGCACGGCCGTCGCGGGCGGCGTGAGCAGCTCGTCGAGCGCGAGCGCCATTGCGCCGAAGCCCGAGGGATGCTCGCGCATCGCCGGGTAGAACAGCGCCACGGTGCGCTCCGCGGCGTCGCTGTAACGCGTTTCGCCGGTCAGCGCCGCGAGCCGGTTGAGCGCCCAGGCTGCCACCGCATTGCCCGAAGACGTCGGGTTGTCGTGTCCCGGCTTGGGACGGTGAATGAGCGTCTCGTGGTCGCGCGCAGTGAAGAAGAAGCCGCCCGCCGCGCGGTCCTCGAACTGCTCGAGCAACACCTCGGCGAGCTCTTCGGCGAACTCCAGGTCGCGCGGCTCGAACTGGGCCTGCATCAGCTCGATCAGCGCGGTGAGCAGAAAGGCGTAGTCGTCGAGGTAGGCGTTCAGGTGCGCGCGGCCATCCTTGTAGGTCGCCCGCAGCCGTCCCTCCTGCCACATCGCGGTGCGGATGAATTCCAGCGCGCGGCGGGCCGAGGCAATCCATTCGGGACGATCGAAGACCCGTCCGGCGTGCGCCATGCCGCGGATGGCGAGCGCGTTCCAGGACACCAGGACTTTCTCGTCGCGCCCCGGGCGCAGGCGCGTCTCGCGCGCCGCGAAGAGCTTGGCGCGCGCGGATGCAAGACGCCGTTCCGCTTCCTCGACGGGGATGTCGGCCCGCCTGGCGACGGCTTCAAGCGGGCGCGCCACCGCAAGGTGCCAGTGCTCGCCCTCGAAGTTCGGTCCTCGATCGAGCCCATAGTACGGTGCCGCAACCGCCCGCTCCTCGGGTGAAAGCAGCACTTGGGCGGCGTCGCGTTCCCAGACGTAGAACTTGCCCTCGACATGCTCCGAATCGGCGTCCAGCGACGAGTAGTAGCCGCCCTCGGGCGACTGCATCTCGCGCTCGACCCACGCCGCGGTCTCCGCGGCGCAGCGCGCGAAACGCGCGTCGCCGCCTGCAATCCACGCATCCGCAAGCAGCCCGAGCAGCGGCCCGTTGTCGTACAGCATCTTCTCGAAGTGCGGGATGGTCCAAGTCGCGTCGGTGCTATAGCGGCAGAATCCACCGCCGAGCTGGTCGTAGATGCCGCCCTCGCACATCCGCACCAGCGTGGTCTGCGCCATCTCGAACGCGCTGCGGTCGCCGCGCCGCGCAAACTCGTGCAGGCAGAACTCCAGGTCGCTCGCATGCGGAAATTTTGGCGCGCCGCCAAAGCCACCGAAACGCGAGTCGAAACGCTCGCGCAACATTGCGCGCAGGGCATCGAGCGGCGCAGCGTCGAGCTCGGAGCGGTGCGCACCGCCACTCGGCACGGTGCGTGCCAGCGCGCCGCGAACCTGCTCGTTCTGCAGGCTGATTTCGTCCGGCTTTTCCGCCCACACCGCGGCGATACGCGCGCACAGGTCGGCAAACCCCGGCAGGCCGTAGCGTTCGATCTTGGGAAAGTAGGTGCCGCCGAAGAACGGCGTGCCGTCCGGCGAAAGGAACATGGTGAGCGGCCAACCGCCCGGGCGGCGCGCGAGCATCTGGTGGGCGACCTGATAGATCTGATCGAGGTCGGGACGCTCCTCCCGGTCGACCTTGACGTTGACGAACAGCCGGTTCATCACGTCGGCGACCGCAGGATCCTCGAAGCTTTCGTGCGCCATCACGTGGCACCAGTGGCAGGCCGAGTAGCCCACTGAAAGCAGGATCGGCCGGTTCTCGCGCTTGGCGCGCTCGAGCGCCTCCGGCCCCCAGGCATACCAGTCCACCGGGTTGTCGGCGTGCTGCTGCAGGTAGGGGCTGGTCTCGGCCGCGAGTCGGTTCGGCATGGGAGAATCAACGCGCCGCGCCGGTGCGCATCGAAGGCGGCGCGGTCCGTGCGATGAGCGAACCCCAAGTGTACCGGCCCGAAGAAGCCAAAGACCCCCGCGCCGCGGAGGTCTTGCGCTTCTGGTTCGGGGAGCGCGACGAATACGGCAAGCGCCGGCAATGCTGGTTCAAGAAAGACGCTGCCTTCGATGCCGAGATCCACACCCGCTTTCTCGCGCTGCACGAAGAGCTGTCAGGCGGCGGCCTCGAGCACTGGCAGATGACGGCACCCGAGTGTCTGGCACGCCTCGTCGGGCTCGACCAGTTCTCGCGCAACCTGTTTCGCAACGATGCACGCGCGTATGCCGCCGATCCGCTCGCGCTGGCCGCGGCGCGCGAAGCGATCGCCCGCGGACTCGACCAGCCGCTGCTGCCCGTCGAACGGCAGTTCGTCTACCTGCCGTTCGAGCACAGCGAGTCGCTCGAGGACCAGCGGCTCTGTTGTGAACTGATGGGCCAACTCAAGGATTTCCCGGAAACGCACGACCTGCTCGAGTGGGCGCTCAAGCATCTGAAAGTCATCGAGCGCTTTGGCCGCTTCCCGCATCGCAACGCGGCGCTCGGGCGACCTTCGACGCCCGATGAGCGGGCATATCTCGCGCAGCCGGGCGCAGGGTTTTAGGGGTCAGACCCCTGTGGATAAGTCCCCAGCAACAACGCCACGCGATCCGCTGCGCGACTTATCCACAGGGGTCTGACCCCATGGTCGCTCCGATCATTCGCCGTCGGTGATCGCGCCTTTCGACGCGGTCGATACGAGCCGCATGTACTTGGCGAGCAGTCCCTTGGTGTAACGCGGCTTGGGTTGCTTCCACTTCTTCTTGCGCGCCGCAAGCTCCTTGGCCGAAACGTTGAGCTGGACGAGGCGCTTTTTCGCGTCGATGGTGATCGAGTCGCCTTCCTTCACCAGCGCGATGGTGCCGCCGACGTAGGCTTCGGGCGCGACGTGACCGACCACCATGCCCCAGGTCCCGCCCGAGAAACGTCCATCGGTCAGCAGGCCAACCGAGTCGCCGAGCCCCTGGCCGATGAGCGCAGAGGTCGGCGCGAGCATCTCCTGCATGCCCGGCCCGCCTTTCGGCCCTTCGTAGCGGATGACGAGCACGTCGCCGGCCTTGATGCGCTTGGCCATGATCGCCTTCATGCACGCGGTCTCTGAATCGAACACGCGCGCGGGGCCGGTGATCGACAGTTCTTTCAGGCCGGTGATCTTCGCCACGCAACCTTCGGTGGCGAGATTGCCCTTGAGAATCGCGAGGTGGCCCTGCGCGTACATCGGCTTGGACCAGGGGCGGATGACCTCCTGGTCAGCGCGCGGCTCGTTCGGCACGGCTTTCAGCATTTCGGCCATCGTCTTGCCGTGGATGGTCATGCACTCGCCGTGCAGCACGCCGTGATTGAGCAGGATCTTGAGGACCTGCGGCACGCCGCCGGCGCGATGGAAATCGACCGCGACGAACCGGCCGGAGGGCTTCAGGTCGCAAAGCACCGGAACCTTCTTGCGCATGCGCTCGAAGTCATCGATCGTCCAGCGCACCCCGGCCGCCGCCGCAATCGCCAGGTAATGCAGCACGGCGTTCGTCGAGCCTCCGGTCGCCATAACCAGCGCGATCGCATTTTCGATCGACTTGCGCGTAATGATGTCGCGCGGCTTCAGGTTGTTGTGAATCGCCTGCACGAGCGCGCGCGCGGACTCGTCGGCAGAATCCGCCTTTTCCGCATCGGGCGAGGCCAGCTGCGAAGAGCCGAGCAGGCTCATGCCGAGCGCTTCAAAGGAGGATGACATCGTGTTCGCGGTGTACATCCCGCCGCAGGCGCCGACCGTGGGGCAGGCATTCTTCTCGATGCCGATGAAATCCTCGTCGCTCATCTTGCCCGCGGTATAGGCGCCAACCGCCTCGAAGGCAGAAACGATGGTCAGGTCCTGACCCTTCCACCGCCCCGGCTTGATGGTCCCGGCGTAGACGTAGATTGCCGGCACGTTCATTCGCGCGATGGCCATCATGCCGCCGGGCATGTTCTTGTCGCAGCCTCCAACCACCAGGGCCCCGTCCATGGCCTGGCCGTTGACCGACGTTTCGATCGCGTCGGCGATCACTTCGCGCGAGACCAGCGAATACTTCATCGCCTCAGTCCCCATGCCGATGCCGTCGGTGACCGTGGGCACGCCGAAAACCTGCGGCTTGGCCCCGGCCGCCTCCAGCGCCACCATTGCCCGGTCAACCAGCGGCTGGATCCCCGCGTTGCACGGATTCATCGTGGAATGGCCATTGGCGACACCGACGATGGGCTTGTCGAAATCACCGTTTGTGAATCCGACCGCGCGCAGCATCGCGCGGTTGGGCGAGCGCGCGACGCCCTGGGTAATCAGGCGGCTGCGGCGATTGTCTGCCATACGAAATCTCCAAGTGATAAAGCGCCCGCCGATGCCGTCCACGGTGGCGGGGATGCCGATTTTAGCCGAGCCGCCCTTGGGGACTCCTGCCCTCCCGGTACGAGGGGATAAAAGGGGCCTCGCGCACGGTGCGTCCCCAGAGAATCTGGTCAAGACTAGTACTTCTGGGTGATGCTCCTAGTCTGTTCAGGTGATTTAGTAACGACAGCTGGGTTCGGGGGAGGGTCACTAGATGGCGCCGCGTGAGCGACACGCAGCAAAAAGGGGTGCGCGCGCATGAGTGGCGCGCGCATCTTGGTGGTCGACGACCACCCGCTCATCATCGCGGCTGTGCAGGGAATTCTCTCGGGCTCCGGCGTCGCGTCGGTGGTCGATCAGGCGTCGTGCTTGAGCGACGCGCGCACGAAGTTGCGCACGCCTGGCGGCTACCAGCTGGTGGTGCTCGATCTCGGCCTGTCCGACTCGCAGGGCATGAACGGGCTGCTCACCCTGCGCGAAGATTTCCCGGACATACCGGTCATCATCCTGACGAGCGACTCGAGCATCGAAACCGTGACCGCGGCATTCGAAAACAACGCCCGCGGTTTCGTCGTCAAAGGCGAATCCCCGCACGTGCTGGTCAGCGCGGTGCGTACGGTGCTGTCCGGCGGCACCCACATCCCCGAGCTCACCGGCGTGGCCCTTCCGCCCACGCTGCCCGCGACACCGCTTTCGCCGCGCAAGCTCGACGTGCTTCGGCTGCTGCTCGAAGGCCTGCCCAACAAGACCATCGCCTCACGGCTCGGCCTGTCCGAGAACACCATCAAGGTTCACATTGCCGGCATCTACGCCGAGCTCAACGTGCACAACCGCGTACAGGCGGTGATGCGCGCACGCCAGCTCGGCCTGAACTGAGCGCAGCGTTAGAATCGCGGCGCGTCCGGCGCCGCCATGCTCGTTCATCCCGAAATCGATCCCATTGCCATTTCGATTGGCCCGCTGGCAATACGCTGGTATGGCCTGATGTATCTCGCCGGCTTCGGCGCCGGCTGGTGGCTCGGCCTGCGGCGCATTGCCAAGGCGCCGCCTGAGCGTCCCGCTGCGGTGACGCGCGGACAGTTCGATGATCTGCTGTTCTTCAGCGTGCTCGGCGTCATTCTCGGCGGTCGCCTGGGCTACGTCCTGTTCTACAAGCCTGCGTACTACGCCAGCCATCCGCTCGAGATCTTCGCCATCTGGCAGGGCGGGATGTCGTTTCACGGCGGATTTCTCGGCGTGCTGATCGCAATGTGGCTGCTTGCGCGCCGGCACGGGATCGACTGGTGGCGGCTGATGGACTTCGTCGCGCCGCTGGTTCCGCTCGGCCTCGCTGCAGGACGCATGGGCAACTTCATCAATGGCGAGCTTTATGGTCGTGTCACCGACCTGCCCTGGGGCATGGTGTTCAGAGGCGCCGGGGACGCACCGCGACACCCTTCCCAGCTGTACCAGTTCGCGCTCGAAGGCGTCGCCTTGTTCGCGCTGCTGTGGTGGTTCTCATCCAAGCCGCGTCCGCGGGCGCAGGTCTCCGCGCTCTTTCTGCTCGGCTACGGGAGTTTTCGCTTCGCCGCCGAGTTCGCGCGCGAGCCCGACGCATTTCTCGGCATCCTTGCATTCGGCATGACGATGGGCCAGTGGCTGAGCCTGCCGATGATCCTCGCGGGCCTCGCGCTGTTTGCCTGGAGCGCGAAGCGCGCCGGCGCGAATTAAGCGAGCGCTTGTTCGAGCACTCGCGCAACGTGCAGCGCGGCGCGGTCCGCGCCGTCGGCGATCTGGTGGCGACAACTCGTGCCGTCGGCGACCACGATCGTATCCGCCGGCGCGCGGCGTACTGCGGGCAGCAGCGCCGCCTCGGCCATTTTCATCGAGACCGCGTAATGCTCGGCCTCATATCCGAAGCTGCCGGCCATTCCGCAACAGCTCGACTCGACCGTCGACAGCTTGAGCTGTGGCACCAGCCGCAGGGCGCCTTCCACCGCGCCCATCGCGCCGAAGGCCTTCTGGTGACAATGGCCATGCAGCAGGACGTCGGCCGCCAGCGGCCGCAGAGCGAGCCGTAGCCGCCCCGCGTCGGCCTCGCGCACGAGGTACTCCTCGAACAGCAGCGCGCTCGAAGCGAGCGCCGTGCTGCGCGCGCCCGGCAGCAGCGCGGGGAACTCGTCGCGCAGGCCGAACAGGCACGACGGTTCCAGACCAACGATCGGCACGCCGCGCTCGACCCAGGGCGTAAGCGCCTCGAGCGTGCGCGTCGCCTCGCTACGGGCCTGGTCGACGAGGCCCGTGGCGAGGAAGGTGCGCCCGCAGCACAACGGGCGCCCGCCGCCCGCCGGCTCGGCGAGATGCACGTTGCAGCCGGCCGCCTGGAGTACGCGAATCGCGGCGCGCGTGTTTTCCGGTTCGAAGTACCGATTGAAGGTGTCGACGAAGAGCACCACGTCGCGGCCCTCCGACGCCGGTCCCGCCGCCGATTCATCGCGCCCGACGACGTCGCGCCGAAAGCGCGGCGGCCTGCGCTCGGGCGCGAAGCGCGCGATGCGCTTGCCCAGGTCCTGCGCCAGGTTGGCGAGCGGCGCCATGGCCGACGCCAGTCGCGCATAGCGCGGCAGGTAGGCAATCAGCCGGTCGCGCAGGGACAACGCGCGCTGCTTGCGGTAATGCGCCATGAACTCGACCTTCATGCGCGCCATGTCGATGCCCGTCGGGCATTCGCGCTTGCAGCCCTTGCAGGAAACGCAAAGATCAAGCGCGGCCTTGACCTCATCGAGTGCGGGGAAGCTCGCGTCTTCGGGGTCTGACCCCATTTGCCCCAGCTGTCCCGACAACGCCAGGCGCAGCGTGTTCGCGCGCCCGCGCGTCAGATGCGCCTCGTCGCCGGTCGCGCGGTACGACGGGCACATCGTGCCGGCATCGAACTTGCGGCAGTGGCCGTTGTTGTTGCACATCTCCACGGCCTTGTCGAAGCCACCCCATTCGGACCAGTCGAGCACCGTTCGCGGTGCCTGCGTCGCGTAGCCGGGCGCAAAGCGAAACAGTGCCTTGTCGTCCATGCGCGGCGGATCGACGATCTTCCCGGGATTCATCAGCCCCTTCGGGTCGAGCCAGGACTTGATTTCGCCGAGTGCGGCGGTGAGGCGCGGGCCGAAGAACGGCGCGATCCACTCCGAGCGCACCAGGCCGTCGCCGTGCTCGCCCGAGTAGGCGCCCTTGAATTCCTTCACCATCGCGCAGGCTTCTTCGGCGATCGCGCGCATCTTTGCGGCACCGTCGCGCCGCATGTCGAGCACCGGGCGCACGTGAAGCGTGCCGACCGAGGCATGCGCGTACCAGGTGCCGCGCGTGCCGTGCTTTTCGAATACCTGCGTCAGCCGCTCGGTGTACTCGGCAAGGTGCTCGAGCGGCACGGCACAATCCTCGATGAAGGACACCGGCTTGCCGTCACCCTTCATCGACATCATGATGTTGAGGCCGGCCTTGCGCACCTCCCAGATCGCCTTCTGCTGCCGGCTGTCGGTCACCTCGACGACGCTGCCTGGAAGGCCGAGTTCGCCCATCAGCTCGCCGAGCTGGCGCAGTTTCGCGGTCTGCTCGGCCCGATCGTCGCCGGAAAACTCGACCAGCAGGATCGCGTCCGGCTCGCCCTTGATGAATGCGTCGACCGTCCCGCGAAACGCGGCATTGGCACGCGCCAGCTCGATCATGGTGCGGTCGACGAGCTCGACGGCAGAGGGGCCGAGCTTGACGATGTGCTGCGCACTGTCCATCGCGCCATAGAAGCGCGGGAAATGCGCCACGCCGAGCACGCGCTGCGCCGGGATCGTCGACAAGCGAAGGTGCAGGCGCTCGAAGTAGGCCAGCGTGCCCTCAGAGCCGACCAACAGGTGCGCGGCGTTGGCGTGCGGCGGGCCCAGATGATCGAGGTTGTAGCCTGCGACCCGACGCAGCACCTTGGGGAAGCGCGCGGCGATCTCGTCCTTTTCACGCTCATAGAGCGCGCGCAGCCGGCCGAGCAGCTCGATATAGCCGGGCGGGCCGGCGCGTGCATCGAGCGTTTGCGGAATCGGGCCAAAGCGCCAGCGCTCGCCGCCCGTTGTCACCGCGTCGATCGCGAGCACGTTGTGCACCATGTTGCCGTAGGCAATGGAGCGCGAGCCGCAGGAATTGTTGCCCGCCATGCCGCCGAGCGTGGCCTGCGCCGAAGTCGACACATCCACCGGGTACCAGAGCCGGTGGCGGCGCAGCTCGGCGTTGAGCCGGTCGAGAACCAGCCCGGGCTGCACCACCGCGGTGCCCGCGTCGACATCGAGCTCGAGCAGCGCGTGGAGGTGCTTCGCGTTGTCGATCACCAGCGCTTCGCCGACGGTCTGCCCGCACTGCGAGGTCCCGGCGCCGCGCGGCAGGATCGGCACGCCGGCCTCGGCCGCGACGGCGAGCGCCGTGCGCGCGGCCTCCTCGCTGCGCGGTACCACCACGCCGATCGGCTCGATCTGATAGATCGAAGCGTCGGTCGAGTAGCGGCCGCGGCTGGCCGCGTCGAACAGCACCTCGCCGTCGACCTCGCGCCGCAAGCGTGCGGCGAACGCCGCATCGCCCGCACGCCGGGTGCCGCGCAGCGGTCGAACCGGCGCCTGGGGCGCGTTCATGCCACCCCGCAGGGAGCGGTCGGGCGAACGTGAATTGCCCGAACCCGCCGCGACTGCCGATAATTCGCCTTCCTAGCGCCCACAGCCCATTCTACGAGGCATCCCCATGGCGAGAACCCCCGGCCGGCATTTCCTCCAGATTCCCGGTCCGACGAACGTGCCCGATCGCGTGCTGCGTGCGATCGACATGCCCACGATGGACCATCGCGGCCCCGAGTTCGCCGAGCTCGGCAAAGCCGTCCTCGCGGGCATGAAACGCGTGTTCAAGTCGACCCAGGGCGAGGTGGTCATTTACCCCGCCTCCGGCACCGGTGCCTGGGAGGCGGCATTGGTCAACACGCTGTCCGCAGGCGACCGGGTACTGATGTGCGAGACCGGCCAGTTCGCCGCGCTGTGGCATAAGCTCGCCACGCGCCTCGGTCTCGACATCGAGTTCATCGCCGGCGACTGGCGCCATGGCGCCGATCCGGCGGAGATCGAAAAGCGCCTGCGCGCCGACGCCGGCCGGCGGATCAAGGCCGTGTGTGTGGTGCACAACGAGACCTCGACCGGCGTGACCTCGCGCATCGCCGACGTTCGCAAGGCGATCGACGCGGCAGGGCACCCGGCGCTTTACATGGTGGACACCATCTCCTCGCTCGCCTCGATCGACTACCGTCACGACGAATGGGGCGTGGACGTCACCGTCGCGGGATCGCAGAAGGGGCTGATGCTGCCGCCGGGGCTGTCGTTCAACTGCATCTCGGCGAAGGCGCTTGCGGCCGCGAAGACCGCGAAGCTGCCGAAAAGCTACTGGGCCTGGGACGAGATGCTCGCCAACGGCGCGAAGGGCTACTTCCCCTATACCCCGGCGACCAACCTGCTCTATGGCCTGCGCGAAGCGATCGCCATGCTCGAAGAAGAAGGACTCGAAAGCGTGTTCGCGCGCCACCAGCGCCACGCCGAAGCGACGCGACGCGCCGTGCGGGCCTGGGGGCTGGAAGTCCTCGCCCTCGACCCGCGCGAGACCTCAGGCTCGCTCACCGCGGTGCTCGTGCCGGCTGGCCACGATGCCGATCGCGTACGCAAGGTCATCCTCGAGGCCTTCGACATGTCGCTCGGCACCGGCCTGGGCAAGCTCGCCGGAAAGATCTTCCGCATCGGCCACCTTGGCGACTTCAACGACCTCGCGCTGATGGGCACGCTCGCCGGCGTCGAGATGGGCCTTGCGCTCGCCGGCGTGCCGGTCAAGGCGGAAGGCGTTCAGGCGGCGATGGCGTATCTCGCGGACTGCCATCGCAGCGGCCGCCGCGCTGCGGCCTGAGTGCCGATGAGCGAGCCGATCCTCATCGCGCGCGACGGCGCGATCGTCACCGTCACCCTCAACAACCCCGAGAAGCTGAACGCGCTGTCGAAGGCGATGTGGTCCCGGCTGGGCGAAACGATGCGTGCGCTCGACGCCGACGACGCAGTGCGCTGTATCGTGCTGCGCGGCGCGGGCGGGAAGGCGTTCGCCGCAGGGGCCGACATTTCCGCGTTCCATGCCGAGCGCGCAAACGCCGCGCAGGCGAAGACCTACAGCGAGCAGGGCATCGGCTGGATGCACGCCGTCGCCGAGTGCCGGCACCCGACCCTGGCGCTCATCCAGGGGGCCTGCGTCGGCGGTGGGCTGCTGATCGCCTCGCAGTGCGACCTCAGGATCTGCAACGAAGCCGCGCGTTTCGGCGTGCCGGTGAAGAATCTCGGCCTCACCGAGTCCTACGACGAGCTGGAGGGCATGATGCGCGTCATCGGGCCGGCGGCATCGCTCGAGATCCTGCTTGAAGGACGCATCTGGGGCGCGCGCGAGGCCTACGAAAAGGGCCTGGTCAATCGGGTGGTGGCGGACGACCGCATCGAAGAGGAGGCCTACGCCACCTCGCGCCGCATCGCCGAAGGCGCGCCGCTGGTCGCGCGCTGGCACAAGAAATTCATCCGTCGCCTGCAGGACCCGCGCCCACTCACGCCGGCCGAGCGCGACGAGGGCTACGCCTGCTTCGACACCGAGGATTACCGCGAGGGCGTGGCCGCGTTCCTCGCCAAGCGCAAGCCGCAGTTCAGCGGCCGATAGGACAGCGCGATGGATTTCAGGCTCACCGAGGAGCAACGCCTGTTCGCCGACAGCGTGCGCGGATTCGCGCAGAAGCATCTCGCCGCCGGCGCGGTCGCCCGGGCGCACGACCCCGCGCACCCCTTTGACGTCGCGCGCTTGATGGCAAAGCAGGGCCTGCTCGGCATCACCATGCCGGAAGCCGACGGCGGTCAGGGCGGCAGCCTGACGGATGCGGTCATTGCGATCGAGGCGGTCGCGGCGGTCTGCCCGAGGAGCGCCGACGTGATCCAAGCGGGCAACTTTGGCCCCGTGCGGGTGCTGGCTGAATTCGCCAGTGCGGAACAGAAAGCGAAGTACCTGGCGCCGATCCTCGCCGGCGAGACCGTGGTCTGCCTCGGCATGAGCGAGCCCGAGGCGGGCTCGGCGGTCACCGACCTGAAGACCACGGCGACCCCCGACGGCGATGGCTTCCGCGTGTCCGGCAGCAAGGTGTTCTCGACGCACGGCCCCTACGCTTCGGTGATCCTCGCCTACGTGCGCTACGGCCCGGGCGTCGGCGGCATCGGTTCGATGCTGATCGAACCCGGCTGGGACGGGGTGTCCTTCGGCAAGCACTCGAGCTTCATGTCCGGCGAAGAATGGGTACAGATCTACTTCGAGAACGTGTACGTGCCGCCCGAGAACGTGTTGCTCGGTCCGGGAGGCTTCAAGAAGCAGATTGCCGGCTTCAATATCGAGCGGATCGGCAACACCGCGCGCTCGCTGGCGCTCGGCCGGTATTGCTTCGAAGCAGCTCGTGGGTGGGCGCTTACTCGGCAGCAATTCGGCCGCCCGCTTGCCGAGTTTCAGGGGCTGCAGTGGAAGTTCGCGGACATGAAGATGAAGCTCGATGCCGGCGAGCTGCTGCTCTACCGTGCTGCGGCGAACGCCGACCAAGGCTTCCCCTCGGCGCAGGAGACCGCGATCGCCAAGGCGTTCTGTAACCAGGCCGGCTTTGAGGTCGCCAACGACGCGCTGCAGGTGATGGGTGGCACGGGCTACAGCCAGGAAGTGCTCGTCGAGTACTGCCTGCGCCGCTGCCGCGGCTGGATGATCGCCGGCGGGTCGATCGAAATGATGAAGAACCGCATCGCCGAGGGCATTTTCGGGCGCAGCTTCTCGCAGCGCCCGGAGCGTGAAGGGCGCAGGCCGGCGTGAGCGCTGCGTCGCGCGAAGCGCTGTTTCGCGCGCTGTTCGCGCCCCGCGGCATCGCGCTCTACGGCGCCTCGGGAGACGCGGCGAAGAACACCGCCCGCCCGCAACGCTACCTGCGCAAGCACGGTTACACCGGACTGGTGGCGCCGATCAACCGCAGCCGGCGCGAAGTGCTCGGCGTCGCGGCCTATCCCAGCCTCGCCGAAGCGCCGGGGGAGATCGACCAAGCGTTCATCATGGTGCCGCCGGCGGACGTTCCCGCGGCCTGCGACGAATGCTTCGCGCGCGGCGTGCCGGTGGTGACCATCTTTACCGACGGCTTCGGCGAGACCGGAGCCGCAGGACGCGCGATCGAGGCCCGCCTGGTCGAACGGGCCCGCGCCGCGGGGGTGCGGCTGCTCGGCCCGAACAGCATCGGCCTGATCAGCACCTCGCCGCCGACGGCGCTGTCGGTGAACGCCGTGCTCGAGCTCGACCGGTTGCCGGTGGGTCCGCTCGGCCTGGTGTCGCAGTCGGGCAGCCTGATCGGGGCGTTCCTGTCGCGCGGCGCGGCGCGCGGCATCGGCTTTTCCAGGCTGGTGTCGGTCGGCAACGAGGCCGATCTCTCGGTCGCCGAGCTGGTCGAGCTGCTCGTCGACGATGCGCAGACGCAGGCGATTCTGCTGTTCCTGGAAACCCTGCGCGAGCCCCAGCGCATCGCGCGCGCGGCGCGCCGGGCGTTCGAGGCCGGCAAGCCGGTGATCGCCTACAAGCTCGGGCGCTCGCGCGCGGGCGTCGAGCTGGCGCGCTCGCACACCGGGGCGATCGCAGGCGATGACCGCGCGGTCGACGCATTCCTGCGCGCCTGCGGCGTGCTGCGCGTGCACAGCTTCGAGGCCCTGATCGAGTCCGCCTATCTCGTCATCGGCCAGCGTCCGCAGCAGCAGCGCAGGGTCGCGATGATGACGACCACCGGCGGCGGCGCCGCGCTGGTCGCCGACCCGATCGGCGCTGCCGGGGTCGAGCTCGTCGCGCCGCCACCGGATGTCGCCGATACGATCCGCGCCCTCGGCGTACGGGTCGGTGATTCTCCGCTTATCGATCTCACGCTGGCCGGCGCGCGCGGCAACGTTTACGGACCGGTGCTCGAGGCGCTGCTTGCATCCGGGCACTGCGACGCCGTGGTCGCCGCAGTGGGCTCCTCCGGACAGTTCCACCCGCAGGTCGCGATCGAACCCATCGTGCGCGCGCGGCGCAGCTACCCGGACAAGGCGCTCGCGGTATTCATCGCGCCGGAGGCGCAAACCTCGCTCGAGCTGCTCGCAAAGAACGGCGTCGCAGCGTTCCGCACGCCGGAATCCTGCGCCGATGCGCTCGCCGCGTTCTTTGCCTGGCGCGCACCGCGGATGTCGCACACCGGGCCCGCGCTCGAGGCGACGCGCGCGACGCATCTGCGCAGCGTGATTGCCGGAGGAGGGCCGCTGCGGGCCGAGCGGCTGTTCGCCGCGCTCGGCGTGCCGCAAACCCCGGCGCAGTGGCTGCGGGACCCGGCCGAACCCATTCGCTGCGCGTTTCCGCTCGCCATCAAGATCGCCTCGCCCGACATCGAGCACAAGACCGAGGTGCGCGGCATCGAGCTGAACCTGAAGACCGCGCGCAGCGCGGCGGCGGCGGCAAAGCGGCTGCTGAAGCGCGTGTCCGCCGCGCGCCCCGACGCGCGCATCGACGGCGTGATAGCCGCCTGCATGCAGGAGGGGCTCTGCGAGGCGATCCTCGGCTACCGCGTCGATCCCCAGGTCGGCCCGCTGGTGCTGGTCGGTGCGGGCGGCACGCTGGCCGAGCTCTACCGCGACGTTGCGCTGCGCCCGGCGCCCGTGACGCAGGACGAGGCGCAGGCGATGATCGAGGAGGTGCGCGGCTTTGCGCCGCTCGCCGGGTACCGCAATGCGCCGCGCGGCGACCTTGCTGCGCTGGCGCAGGCGATCGCCGCCTTTTCTCAACTGGTTGCGCTGCCGGAAGTGCGCGAGGCGGAAATCAACCCGCTCATCGTCAAAGCCGATGGCCAGGGCGTGATCGGCGTTGACGCGCTTCTCGTTCTGGGCGAAGGTGCGCCCCGCAATGACAGCGCCAATACTGCCGCTTGATTCCCTCAAGCAACGCGCCGACGGTGACGCGCTGCTCGCGCGTTTCGGGCGCGACTTGAACCTTGCGCTGATCGTCGGCGACGGCGACCTGGACTGGCTGGTCGAGATCGAACGTGGCGTCGTCGTGCGTGTCACCAAAGGTCCGCTGGTCATGCCGCAGTCCGATCTGCGGTTGCGCGCAGCGAGCGAGACCTGGGCGCGCTTTCTCGAGCCCGTGCCGCCACCCGGCTACCACGACCTATTCGCCATGCGGCGCTACCGGCGCATCCAGATCGAGGGCGACATCCGCCTGATGTCGGCCTACCTGTTCTACATCAAGCGGCTGTTCGCGATGCTGCGGCCGGGCGAGGGGCAGGCGTGAGCACGCCGGGCACGCACACCGAGCCGATCGTCGGGCGCTACCTCAACCTCGAGCTGCTCGGCCGAGCGCATCGGCTGTACGTGGAGGAAGCCGGGCAGGGCATTCCGCTGCTGTGTTTGCACACGGCGGGATCGGATACCCGCCAGTGGCGCGGCCTGATGAACGATGCCGGGCTGCTGCGCGATTTCCGCGTCATCGCCTTCGACATGCCCTGGCACGGCAAGTCCTCGCCGCCCGCGGGCTGGCAGCGCGAGGAATACCGGCTTACCGCCGCCGATTACAGCGCGATGACGCTCGCCGTGGCGGATGCGCTCGGGCTCGACAAGCCGGTCGTCATGGGCTGCTCGATCGGCGGACGCATCGCATTGGTGTTCTCGATCGAATGTCCCGAGCGTTTTCGCGCCATCATCGGCCTGCAGTCAGGCGCGACGATCGACCCGTATTACGAGTTGACCTGGCTGCATCACCCGACGGTGCACGGCGGCGAAGCCTCGGCAGCCTACGTCTCCGGTCTGATGGCGCCGACTTCGCCGGAAGCCGAGCGCTGGGAGACGCTCTGGCACTACATGCAGGGCGGCCCGGGTATTTTCAAAGGCGACCTCTATTTCTACCGCGGCGCCGACGGCGACATTCGCGAGCGGCTCGCTGCAATCGACACCCAGCGCTGCCCGCTCTACCTGCTCACCGGCGAGTACGATTATTCCGTTTCGCCGCAGGATACGCAGCAGGCGGCGGAACGAATTCCCGGGGTCAGGTTCTCGGTCATGCCGAAGCTGGGCCATTTCCCGATGAGCGAGAATCCGGCGTTGTTTCTGTCGTACCTCAAGCCGGTGCTCGCCGAGATCAAGTCGCGCGGCTGAAGCGCATGTACGTCGTCGAGCGCTGTGGCGAGTTCGTCGAGCAGATGCGCGATGCGCCGCTCGCGCCCGAGGTGGTGCACCATGCCAAGCGCGCGGTGGTCGACTGGATGGCCGCAGCGCTGCCGGGCGCGGTGGTGCCGCCGGCCACTGCCCTCGAGACGGCGCTCGCCGAGGAGCTTGATCGCGGCACCGCGCGGCTGCTGCTCGGCCGGCCGGCGAGCATGCGCGCAGCGGCGCTCATCAACGGCACGGCGGCGCACACCGTGGAACTGGATGACATCTTCCGCGATGGCATCTACCACCCGGGCGCGCCGACAATTCCGGCTGCGCTCGCGCTCGCGCAGGCGGGCGGCGCAAGCGGCAACGCCTTCCTGCGCGCGGTGATCGCGGGCTACGAGGTTTCGACGCGCATCGGGCGCGCGATGGGCCGGGCGCATTACCGCTACTGGCACAACACCGGCACGATCGGCGTGTTCGGCGCCTGCGCCGCCGGGGCCCGCGCACTCGGCCTCGACCGGCTGCGGACCGCGCACGCGCTCGCCACGGTGACGACGTTCGCCGCCGGCCTGCAGCAGGCATTCCGCATGGACTCGATGTCCAAGCCTCTGCACGCGGGGCGCGCTGCGGAGGCCGGGGTCACTGCGGCGCTCGCCGCGCGCGAGGGCGTGACCGGTTCGCTCGATGCGATCGAGGGCGAAGCCGGCTTCGGTCGCGCAATGAGCGACGGCCCCGACTGGACGAAGGCGTTCGAGACGCTGGGCAGCGACTTTCACATCACAGGCATGACGTTCAAGAACCACGCCTGTTGCGGCCACACCTTCGCCGCGATCGACGGCGCGCTGGCCGCGCAGGCGGCGCTCGGCGTCGCCGCCGATGACATCGCGCGCGTTCGCATCGGCAGCTACCGTGCCGCGGTCGAGGTGTCGGGCATCGAAGATCCGCACACGCCGGCTGAGGCACGCTTTTCGATCAAGTACGTGGTCGCGCACGCACTGCGTCGCGGCAGCGTGCGGCTCGCCGCATTCGAGCCCGAGCCGCTCCAGGACCCCGCGACGCGCGCGCTGATGCAGCGCATCAATGCGTCGATCGACCCCGAGCTGGACGCCGCGTTCCCGGCGCAGCGGGCAGCGCGTGTCGTGCTCGAAACGCGCGATGGACGCAGCCATGCGCTGCTGCAGCCGACCCGCAAAGGCGACCCCGATGCGCCGCTCAGCGACGCCGCGCTCGAGGCGAAGTACCTGGAATTGGCGGTGCCGGTGCTCGGTGAGGCGCGCGCCCGTGAGCTGCTTGAGCGGCTCTGGGCGCTCGATCGCGCCCCGGCGGGCACACTATTGGAATTGACAGCCACCGCGTTGTGACTAGGATTGCGCTCGGGCCGCATTCGGAGCACGCCGCGTAGGCGCGCATCCGGCGCGGCGCGGAGGAGGCGGCGCACTGCGCGCTGCGAGGAGAACATAACGTGGCAACGCTGCTCGAGGTCGAAAACCTCCAGACGCAGTTTCTGACCTCGGCCGGCATCGTCAAGGCGGTCGATGGTATTTCCTATGACGTCGAGGAGGGCGAAACGGTCGCCATCGTCGGCGAGTCCGGCTGCGGCAAGTCGGTCGGCGCACTGTCGATCATGCGGCTGATCCCCTGGCCGCCGGGCCGCATCATCGGCGGCGCGGTGCATTTCCAGGGAAAGGACCTGGTCAAGCTGAGCGACGCCGAGATGCGCCATGTGCGCGGCCGCCAGATCGGCATGGTGTTCCAGGAGCCGATGACCTCGCTCAACCCGGTGCTGACGATCGGCCTGCAGCTGACCGAGACGATGCGCCACCACCTCGGCGTCACCCAGGAGGACGCCGACAAGCGTGCTGTCGACCTGCTCGGCATGGTGGGCATTTCCGATCCCGCGCGACGCCTCAAGCAGTATCCGCACCACCTCTCGGGCGGCATGCGCCAGCGGGTGATGATCGCCCTTGCGCTGTCCTGCGAGCCGAAGCTGATCATCGCCGACGAGCCGACGACGGCGCTCGACGTCACCATCCAGGCCCAGATCCTGGAGCTCATGAAAGGCCTGACGCGGCGCCTCGGCGTCGCGCTCATCGTCATCACGCACAACCTCGGCGTGGTCGCGCGCTACGCCGACCGGGTGAACGTCATGTACGCCGGCAAGATCATCGAGCGCGGCCGGGCACACGACATCTACCACCGGCCGAGCCACCCTTACACCCTGGCGCTGCTCAAATCGGTGCCGCGCATGGACCAGCCGCGCAAGGCGAAGCTCGATCCGGTCCAGGGGCAGCCACCCGATCTCACGCGGCTCGACGCCGGCTGCGCGTTCCGGCCGCGCTGTGCCTACCGCGCCGAGCGCTGCGAGCGCGAGTTCCCGTCGCTCGACACGGTCGCGCCGGGCCACGTCGCTGCGTGCTTCGAGACCGCACGCGTCACCCGGCTGGAAAAGGTGGCGTCGTGAGCGCGATGCCGGAACGCGCGTTTGCCGCCCCGCACGCGGGGGACATCCTGCTCAGCGTGCGCGGGCTGAAGATGCATTTCCCGGTTTACGAGGGCGCGCTGTTCCGCAAGGTCATCGGCCATGTCAAGGCGGTCGACGGCGTCGACTTCGACATCCGTCGCGGCGAGACGCTGGGGCTGGTGGGCGAGTCCGGCTGCGGCAAGACCACGACCGGGCGTTGCATCCTGCAGCTCGAGCGCCCGAGTGCCGGCGAGATCCTGTTCAATGGCAAGAACCTCGCCGAGCTCGACCGCGACGCGATGCGCGCAATGCGCAGCCGCATCCAGGTGATCTTCCAGGATCCCTACAGCTCGCTCAATCCGCGCATGACCGTCGGCGACATCATCGGCGAGCCGATGAAGGTGCATGGCACCGAACCCGATCGTGCAAAGCGCGACCGGCGCGTGCGCGAGCTGCTGCACACGGTGGGCCTCAACCCGCGCTTCGCGGACCGCTATCCGCACGAGATGAGCGGCGGCCAGCGTCAGCGCGTCGGCATCGCGCGCGCGCTTTCCTTGCAGCCCGAGTTCATTGTCTGCGACGAGGCGATCTCGGCGCTCGACGTTTCGATCCAGGCGCAGATCATCAACCTGCTGGAAGACCTGCGCGACCAGTTCAACCTGACCTATCTGTTCATCGCGCACGACCTGAGCGTCGTGCGTCACCTGTGTCACCGCGTCGCGGTGATGTACCTCGGCAAGGTGGTCGAGCTCGCCGAGTGCGACGAGCTGTTCGACAACCCGATGCACCCCTACACCCGGGCACTGCTCAACGCGGTGCCGATCCCCGACCCCGAGGTCGAAGCGAACCGGCCGCACCAGGTCATCCAGGGCGAGGTGCCGAGCCCGATCAACCCGCCGAGCGGCTGCGTGTTCCATCCGCGCTGCACGCTCGCGGTGGATGGCTGCAAGATGAGCATCCCCGGGCTGCGCGAGCTCAGGCCCGGGCATTGGGTCGCCTGTACCGAGGTCTGACACCAGGTGCATTGTGCAGTGCGATTTGTGTATGCTGGCCGACCGGGCTCCCAGAGGTCCGTGCAACGACAAGGAGGAGGAGAAATGAAAGCATTCGCCATGAAGACTGCTGCGGCGTTCGCCGTCGGCGCTGTGCTCGCGCTGGGCGCGGGCACGCCCGGAACCGCCGCTGCGGCCCCGAAAAAGGGCGGCACCCTGAAGTACGTCGTGCCGGCCGAGCCGCCGAGTTTCGACGGCCACCGGGAGACCACGTTTGCGCTGATTCACCCGATCGCGCCGTTCTACAGCGTGCTGATCCGGGTCAATCCCGACAATCCGGCCTCGACCACCGATTTCCGCTGCGATTTGTGCACGGAGATGCCCAAGGCGGCCGACGGCGGCAAGAGCTACACCTTCAAGATCCGCCGGGGCGTGCAGTTCAGCGACGGCACCGAGCTCACCGCGCACGACATCGTCGCCACCTACCAGAAGATCATCTTCCCGCCGCAGGGCGTTGCCAGCGCGCGCAAGGCCTTCTACGTGATGGTCGACAGCGTCACGGCGCCTGACCCGTACACGGTCGTCTTCAAGCTCAAGTACCCGTCGGGGGCCTTCATTCCCGCGCTCGCCAACCCCTACAACTTCGTCTACTCCAAGGCCAAGCTCGACGCGGACATGCACTGGTACGAAAAGAACGTGCTGGGTTCGGGCCCGTTCCTGTTCGACTCGCGCGAGGCAGGGGCGGTCATCCGCGGCAAGCGCAACCCCAACTACTACGTCAAGGGCAAGCCCTATCTCGACGGCTTCGAAGCGATCTTTGCCAACAAGCAGTCGCTGCGGGTGCAGGCGATCCAGGGCGACCGCGCGGCGATCGAGTTCCGCGGCTTCCCGCCCAAGAGCCGGGATGATCTCGTCAAGGCGCTCGGCAAGGACGTCACGGTCCAGGAAAGCAACTGGAACTGCGTGCTGATCGCGACCTTCAACCACCAGAAGAAACCGTTCGACGACGCACGCGTGCGGCGCGCGCTGACGCTGGCGGTCGACCGCTGGGGTGGGTCGCAATACCTTTCCAAGATCGCGATCGTCAAGGCGGTCGGCGGCGTGGCCTTCCCGGGCCATCCGCTCGCGGCGACCAAGGCCGAGCTGCAGAAAATCGCCGGCTACTGGCCCGACCTGAAGAAGTCGCGCGCCGAGGCGAAGCGCCTACTTAAGGAAGCCGGCGTGCCGGACCTCAAGTTCGAGCTGCACAACCGCGGCGTCGACCAGCCGTACAAGATCGTCGGCACCTGGCTGATCGACCAGTGGAAGCAGGTCGGCGTGACGGTGACGCAGCGCGTGCAGCCGACCGGTCCGTTCTACGACACCCTGCGCAAGAAGAAGGACTTCGACGTCTCGCTCGACTTCAACTGCCAGGCCGTGGTCAACCCGCTGCTCGATGTCGCCAAGTTCATCTCCGACGACAAGTCCGGTAACCAGTACGGCGGCTACCAGGACCGCGAGATGGACAAGATGTTCGACGAGATGAACCAGGAGGCCGATCCGAAGAAGCAGCGCGTGATTATGCGCAAGTTCGAGAAGCGTGCGCTGGACGAGCAGGCGAACGCGATGATCACGCTGTGGTGGTACCGGATCATCCCGCACCGCTCGTATGTGAAGGGTTGGAAGATCAGCCCGAGCCACTACCTGAACCAGGACCTTTCGGGCGTCTGGATCGAGAAGTAACGGCGTAAATCTGAGACGCGCGACCGCCCGCGGCGCTTTTCGCCGCGGGCGGCTCGCCGCCGATCACCACCCCACGCGATGTATCAATACATTCTCAAGCGCCTGCTGCTGCTGTTTCCGACGTTGATCGGCGCGGCGGTTCTCGTCTTCTTCCTGATGCGCCTCATCCCGGGCGACGTCTGCGAGCTGCGCATGGCCGGAACGGGGGCCTACTTCGACAAGGACGCGCTCAAGGTCTGCCAGGCCGAGCTCGGCCTCGACCGCCACGTGATGCTCCAGTTTTGGGATTTCATCAGCGGTCTGTTCACTTTCAATTTCGGCGATTCGATGTATACCGGCCGGCCGATCGTCGAAGAGATCGGGCTGCGCTTCCAGCTCTCGCTGCAGGTCGCGATCATGGCGACGATCACCGCGATCCTGCTGGCCATTCCGCTCGGCACGATTTCGGCAATCAAGCAGAACACCTGGATCGACTACGGCGTGCGCGCCTTCTCGATCGCAGGAATCGCGATGCCGTCGTTCTGGCTCGGCATTCTCATCATCCTCGGGCTACTGATCACCACAAAATCCTGGTTCGGTACGGCGTGGATGCCGCCGATCCAGTACAAGCCGCTGTGGGTGGACCCGATCTACAACCTGAGCATGCTGATCTGGCCGGCGGTGGCGACCGGCTACCGCTACTCCGCGGTGGCGACGCGCATGACACGCTCGGCAATGCTCGAGGTGCTGCGCGAGGACTACGTGCGCACCGCGCGCGCCAAGGGGCTGCTCGAGAAGATCATCATCCGGCGCCACGCGCTGAAGAATTCGCTGCTGCCGGTGGTGACGGTGATCGGCATCGAGTTCGCGTTCCTCATGGGCGGGCTGGTCGTCACCGAACAGGTGTTCAACCTGAACGGGCTCGGCAAGCTGTTCGTCGTCTCGGTCACCAACCACGACTACAACATGACCCAGGCGCTGGTGATGATCGTCGTCGCCGTCTTCGTGCTCACCAACTTCGTCGTCGATGTGATGTACGGCTGGCTGGATCCGCGCATCCACTACCGCTAGACAGGCACCCCCCATGGCCGCAAATCCCGCCTACGATCCTGCGCTCGACGCACCCGCAGAGAAGCCGCCGCTCAGCGCGCGCCTGCTGCGACTCATGCGCAAGCAGCCGCTCGGCACCGCGGGCGCGCTGGTCGTTGTGATCATGATTCTTGCCGCGATCTTCGCGCCCTGGATTGCGCCCTACGATCCGACCGCGAACAACTTCGAGTTCATGCACCAAGCGCCGAGCGGGGCGTTCTGGCTCGGCACCGACCAGTTCGGCCGCGATCTGCTTTCGCGCATCATCTACGGTGCACGCACGGCGCTGGTGGTCGGCTTCGTTTCGGCGTTCATCGGCGGCTCGATCGGCCTGGTACTCGGCGTTGCGAGCGCCTACTTCGGCGGCCGCTTCGACCTGATCTTCCAGCGCGTGATGGATGTGTTCATGGCATTTCCGCTCATCATCATGGCGCTGGCGGTGGTTTCGATCTTCGGCACCGGGATTCAGAACGTGATCATCGCGATCACCATCCCTTTCATCCCGCGCTGCGCGCGGGTGGTGCGCTCGAGCGCGCTCGCACTGCGCGATATTCCCTATATTGATGCGGCGCGCGCCTGCGGCTACAGCCACACGCGCATCATCCTGCGCCACATGGTGCCGAACGTGATGGCGCCGTACCTGATCATGATCACCGCCTTCGTCGGCCAGGCGATCCTGCTCGAGGCGTCGCTGTCCTACCTGGGCCTCGGCGTGCAGGAGCCGACGCCCGCCTGGGGCCTGATGCTGCAGGGCGGCGCCGAGGAGTACGCCGAAAGCGCACCCTGGATCGCAGTCTTCCCCGGGCTCGCCATCACCATCGCGGTGTTCGGCTTCAACCTGTTCGGCGACGCGGTGCGCGACGCCCTCGATCCCAAGCTGCGCTCGCAGTAAACGCTTCGCGGGATGACCGGGCGCAGCGCGGTCCTTCAGGGCGCGCGCGAAGCGGCGGGGGTACCCGCCGCCGTGCTGCTTGCAGGCTACATCGGCTTCGGCGCGCTGGCCGCGGGCCACGGCCTGCCGCTGGGCGCGATCGTGGTCTCCACCGTCGCGGTATGGGCGCTGCCCGCCCAGCTCATCCTCGTCGAGATGCACACCGTCGGCGCCCCGTTCGCCATCACGGTGCTGGCGGCGATGCTTTCGTCGGCGCGCTTTCTGCCGATGACGCTCACCCTGGTGCCGATGATGCGGCATGCGCGTCACCGCGGCTGGCACTACCTCGTGGCGGCGCAGCTCCTCTCGCTCACCGGCTGGGCCATGGCAATGGCGCGCTTTCCCGACATCGAGCCGGCGCGCCGCCTGCCGTGGTTCTTCGGCTTTACCCTGGTCTGCGTCGTGGCGAGCGCGGCCGCCACGGCGATCGGTTATGCCGTCGCGGATGCGATCACGCCGCAGGTCAAGATCGGGCTGGTGTTTCTGGCGCCGGTCTACTACCTGCTCATCCTGCTCGGCAGCGTGCGCGACCGTGCGACGGCCTACGCGCTCGGCTGCGGTGCGGTCGCCGGGCCCGTTGCGTTCGTCTACGCACCGGAGTGGGGCGTACTGATTGCGGGGCTCGGCGGCGGCACGCTCGCCTACCTCCTGCTGCCGAGGCGCGCGTCATGAACAGCCTGATGGCCCTCGTCATCGCCTGCGCGCTCGCGACCTACGTCTGGCGTGCTCTCGGCGCTGCGATCTCGGGGCGCGTGCGCGCCGAGGGGCCGTTGTTCACCTGGCTCGGCTGCGTGGCCTACGCGATGCTCGCCGGGCTGGTCGCGCGCATCGTCATCATGCCGCTCGGTACGCTCGAGGCCACCGCGCTCTGGCAACGGCTCGGTGCCGCGGCGATCGCGCTGGTGGTCTACTTTCTGCTCACGCGCAAGAACCTGTTCGTCGGTGTGCTCACGGGTGGCGTGGCGATCGTCGGGCTTTACCTGCTATAGGGGTCAGACCCCGTTTTTATCTTTTTATGTCGCGATGACCTTGTCGGCTTCGAGCCGCGCGATTTCGGCGTCCGGCATGGCGAGCAGCTCGCTGAGCACCTCGCGCGTGTGCTGGCCGCAGACCGGCGGTGCGCGGCGGTACTCGACCGGCGTGGTGGAGAAGCGCATCGGGCTGGCGACGCCCGGGGCTCGAACGCCGAGCGTATGTTCGAGCTCGACGCGCGTGCCGCGATGCGCGGCCTGCGGATGGGCGACGGCCTGGGCGTAGTCGTTGATCGGACCCGCCGGCACGCCGGCCTTGAACAGGATTGCCTCCCACTCGACGCGCGTCTTGCTGCGAAACACGCTCGACAGCGATTCGTAGAGCGCGTCGTAGTTGCTCATTCGCGCGGCATTGTTGACGAAGCGCGGATCGCTCGACCACTCGGGCTTGCCGATCACCTTGCACAGCGCGACGAACTGCGACTGGTTTGCGCTGGCGACGATCATCTGGCCGTCGGCGCAGGGGTAGACACCGTAGGGTGCTATCGCATAGGAGGCGTTGCCGGTCCGCTTGGGCGTCAGGCCGCACCAGTAATGCGACAGCTGGCCTGAGCTGAGCGCCATGACGGCGTCGAACAGCGAGACATCGATCGTCTGCCCGTCACCGGTGAGGTCACGGTGGTGGAGCGCGGCGAGGATGGCGATGGTGGCGTACATCCCGGTGAACAGATCGACGATCGGCACGCCGACGCGCTGCGGCCCGCCGCCAGGCCGGTCGTCGCGCTCGCCGGTCACGCTCATCAGTCCACCGAGGCCCTGGAACAGGTAGTCGTAGCCCGGACGCTCGGCGAACGGCCCATCCTGACCGAAACCGGTGATCGAGCAGTAGATGATGCGCGGGTTGTGCAGTCGGATCGGCCCGGCATCGAGCCCGAACTTCGCCATGCCGCCGACCTTGTAGTTCTCGATGAAGATGTCGGAATGCTCGGCCAGGCGCCGGATGAGGGCCTGCCCGTCCGGCGTCGAAACATCGATCGCGACCGAACGCTTGTTGCGGTTCGCCGAGAGGTAGTACGCCGACTCCGACGTATCGCGGCCCTGCGCATCTTTCAGGAATGGCGGTCCCCACTGGCGCGAATCGTCGCCAGCGCCGGGGCGCTCGACCTTGATGACGTCCGCGCCGAGGTCGCCGAGGTTCTGCACGCACCAGGGTCCGGCCAGCACCCGCGACAGGTCGAGTACGCGTACTCCGTGCAGCGGTCCTGGCATAACGGTCCTCAGTCGTTCGCGGCCCAGCGCGGCCTGCGTTTTTCGTTGAACGCGGCGATGCCTTCGCGCGCGTCGTCGCTCTCCCAGAGGTCGGCGAGCACGCCTGCCGTATACGCCATCGCCGCCTCACCCTCCTTGCCTGGCACCTCCGCAATCAGCCGCTTGCAGGCGGCGAGTGCCGAAGGCGAGCACTGCAGGATGGCCTCGAGCTCGGCATGCACTGCCGCATCGAGCGCCTGCGCCGAGACGACGCGATCGTACAGACCGAGGCGCAGACCCTCCGCTGCTTCGAAACGCTGCGCGGTGAGAAACAACCGCCGCGCGGCGGTCACGCCGATACGCGCCAGCACGTAGGGCGAGATGTTCGCCGGCGCAATGCCGATGCGCGGCTCGGTAAAGCCGAAGCGCGCGCCCTCCGCGGCGATCGCAATATCGGCGACCGACACCAGCCCAGCGCCCCCGGCATACGCCGGACCGTTGACGCGCGCCAGCACGGGTACCGGCAATGCGCGGATCGCGGCGAGCAGCCTGGCGAAGCGCGTGCTGCGCGCCATGCGCTCGGCCCGCGTGCCGGCGACCATCGCGCGCATCGCCTTGATATCGCCGCCCGCGCAAAAGCTCGCCCCGGCACCCGTGATGACGACCGCGCGCAGCGCGGCATCGCGTCCGAGACCGTCGATCGCGCCCTCGAGCGCCTCGGTCAGTTCGGGGCTCAGCGCGTTGTGCGCGTCGGGGCGGTTGAGCGTAATGCGCACCGTGCCGTTCGCTTCGCGTTCGACCGTCAACACTGCGCTCATGCAAACCCCGCCGGCCGCCGTCGCATGCCGACGCTCAGATCGCGCCGTCGCTGCGCAGCTTGGCGATGTCTTCGTCGCTGCGGCCCAGCATGCTGCGCAGGATCTCCTCGGTGTGCTGGCCGAGGAGCGGCGGCGGTACAGTGTGCTCGATCGGTGTCTCGGAAAACCGCATCGGGCTGCGAATCAGCGAAATGCTGCCGGCCAGCGGATGCTGCATCTCGATGCGCAGACCGCGTGCGACAGCCTGTGGCTCCTGGAATACCTGCTCGAGGCTGTTGATCGGGCCGTTTGGCACGCCGGCCGCCTCGAGCGCTGCCACCCAGTCGCGCGTGCTGCGCCTGAGGAAGATCTCGTTCAGCAGCGCAGTGAGCTCGGCGCGATTTTCGACCCGCTTGCCGTTGGTCGCGAAACGCGGGTCGGTCGCAAGGTGCTGACAGCTGCCGACGTCGCAGAACTTGCGGAACAGATTGTCGTTGCCGCAGGCGAGGATCACGTCGCCGTCCGCGGTCTTGAAGGTCTGGTACGGCACGATGTTCGGGTGCGCATTGCCCAAACGCGGCGGCGCGACCCCGGTGGCGAGGTAATTTGCACCCTGGTTCGCAAGCACCGCGACCTGCGAATCGAGCAGCGCGAGGTCGAGGTGCTGGCCAGCGCCGGTCTCGGCGCGATGCGCGAGCGCGGCGCACACCGCGATCGTCGCGTACATGCCGGTCATGATGTCGGCGATCGGAATGCCCGCCTTCTGTGGGCCGCCGCCCGGCAGCTCGTCGCGCTCGCCAGTGATGCTCATCAACCCGCCCATGCCCTGGATCATGAAGTCGTAGCCCGGGCGGTCGCGATAGGGTCCCGTCTGGCCGAAGCCGGTGACCGAGCAGTAGATCAGGCGCGGGTTCACTTTCTTCAGGTCTTCATAGCCGAGCCCGTAGCGGGCAAGGTCGCCGAACTTGTAGTTCTCGAGCAGCACATCGCTCTGTGCAGCGAGCTCGCGCACGATGCGCTGCCCCTCGGGCGACGACAGGTTGATCGTGACCGATTTCTTGCCGCGATTGGCGCAGGCGAAATAGGCCGATTCGCCGGTTTCCGCGCCGCTCGCGTCCTTTAGCCAGGGCGGACCGAAGGCGCGTGAATCATCGCCTTTCTGCGGGCGCTCGATCTTGATGACCTCGGCGCCGAGGTCAGCGAGGTTCTGACCCGTCCACGGCGCGGCAAGCACGCGTGACAGGTCGAGAACGCGGATGTGGGAGAGCGGGCCTGCCATCGATCACCTCCGGGGAAGCGGCATATTTTATCGGAGCGCTCTCCCGCAACCGCGCCGCAGGCGGCGCTGTTTCACCGCGCCTCGCCGTGCTCAGGCGGGCCGCACGAGCCGCTGCGCGTCGGCCTCGCCCAGGTCCCACCACAGACCGGCCATCAGCCGCAGTCCTTCGCGCGCCAGCGGCGCGAGCAGATGCTCGTTCGGTGCGTGCTGCGAGCAGCCGGCATAGGAATGCGGCACCCAGATCGTCGGCAGTTCGAGCAGCTCGGCAAACACGTCGTTCGGCAGAGAACCGCCCAGGTTGGGAAGGATCGCCGGCTCACGGCCGATGGTGCGGGCGACCGAATCGACCGCCCACTGCACCCAGGGGTGGTCGGGCTCGAGACGCGTTGCCGCCATCGCCATGTCGCCCGAGGGCGCGATCCGCACCATCCCGAAACCGTGGCTATCGAGATGTCTGCGCAGCGCGGGCAGGATGTCTTCGGCATCGATGCCGACGACGGTGCGCAGCTGACAGACGGCTTGCGCGCGCGGCGGGATCGCATTGACCGGTCGCTCCGGGTCGCCGGTGCGGAAGGCCAGCACTTCGAAGCTCGGCCAGCCGTAGACGCGCTCGGCCGGCGTCAGTCCCGGCTCGCCCCAGTCACGATCGATCGGCGGTGCGCCAGGGCCGCCGTCGATGCGCAAGTCGGATATCGCTGCGCGTACCGCGTCGGTGAGCGAAGCCGGCCGCCATTCGGGCACGCGGATCTCGCCGCGCGGCGAGACGATGCAGGCGATGGCATGCGCGAGCTGCACGCCGGGGTTGGCGAGCAGGCCGCCCCAGTTGCCCGAGTGATGGCCGCCCGCGCGATGCTCGATCGACAGCTCGAAATTGAGCACGCCACGCGAACCCAGAAACAGCGTCGCGCTCTCCGGCGCCACGCGCGGACCGTCGGATGCGACGAACAGGTCGGCGCGAAAGCGCGCCTTCTCGCGCTGGCACAGCGCGCGCAGCCCGGGCGAGCCGGTTTCCTCTCCGGTTTCGATCAGCAGCTTCAGATTGAAGCCGAGACAGCCGCGCACCTCCAGCACGCAGCCCAGCGCGCCGAGATTGATCGAGTGCTGGCCCTTGTTGTCGGCGGTCCCGCGGCCGTACCAGCGCTCGCCCTCGCGCGTCACGCGCCAGGGCGCGCGGCCCTGTGCCCACTGCGCGTCCTGGCCGCGGATCACGTCCCCATGGGCGTAGCTGAACACCGTCGCTGACTTCGGGTCCTCGATCCGCTCGGCGTACAAAAATGGCCCGGCATCGGTCACCGGGTTCTGCATCCGCTCGCAGACGAACCCCATGCGTTCCAGCGCCGGCCGCATCTCCCGCTCGAGATACGCCTCGAGCGCCGCGCGGCGCTCGGGGTTCTGGCTCTCGCTCGGGATCGCGACGCGCCGTTCGAGATCGGCGAGGTAGCGCCCGTCGTCGAAGTAGCGCTCGGCGCGCGCGATGGCGTCCGCGCGGCTCACCACAGCGTCCAGAGCATGCGCAGGCCGATCGCGTAGAGCAGCAGCGCGAACACGATGCGCAGTTTCGCAACCGGCATGGCGTGGGCGAGCCGCGCGCCGAGCGGGGCGGCGAGCATGCTGGTCACCACGATCAGCCCGAGCGCGGGCAGGTAGACAAAGCCCAGACTCCACTCGGGCAACGGCCCGACACGCAGCCCGTTCAGCACGTAGCCGATGGTTCCTGCGGCCGCGATCGGGAAGCCGATCGCGGCCGCAGTGCCGATCGCACGGCGCAGCGGCACCTTGCACCAGGTCATGAACGGGATCGAGAGAAACGCGCCGCCGGCGGCGAGCAGGCTCGACAGGATGCCGATGATCCCACCCACGGTGAACAGGCCGCCGGCGCCCGGCAGCTCGCGTGTCGCCTTGGGTTGCATGCGAAAAAACATCTGCGTCGCCGCATAAAACATGAAGGCGGTGAAAAACATCGCCAGGGGGCGCGTCGGAATCTGTGCGGCGATCGCCGGCGCTGCAAAGCCGCCGATCAGGATTCCGGGCGCCATCGTGCGCGCGATCGCCCAGTCGACCCCGCCATGCCGATGATGCGCGTACACGCTGGACAGCGACGTGAACAGAATCGTCGCCAGCGCGGTACCAAGCGCCGCGTGCATCAGGTGCGTCTCGGGGAACCCCTTGGCCGAAAAGACGAACACCAGTAGAGGCACGATGATCATGCCACCGCCGATACCCAGCAGGCCGGCGAGAAAACCCACCACGGCACCGATCAGCAGGTAGGCAAACCACCACTCCATCACCTGCCCCTCAGCAAATGCGTGGCCAGCTCGGCAAAGCCGGCGCCCGAAGCGGCGCGCGTGACGAACTTCGGCGCCGCGGCGAGCCCTGCGCTGAAACGCGCCACGTTGGCCACGCCGACCGAATGCTCGAAGAAGCCGAACATCGGTGCATCGTTCGGCGAATCGCCGACGAACACCCAGGCGCGGTTGTCCACATCGGCGTCGACGCCGAAGCGTTCCGCCAGCAACGCCCGGCACATGGCGAGCTTGTCGTAGGTACCGAACCAGCCGTTGACGTGAATCGAGCTGACCTTTGCCGTGAGTCCCGCTTCGCGCATCAGCGTGGCGATGCGTTCGGCGGCCTCGAGCGGCAACGCCGGCACGTCTTCGCAATAATCGATCGCAAGATCGGTTTCGCGGTAGGCCTGGTCTGCGGCGAGCGCGCAGCCCGGCACCGCCTGGACGATGTCGCGCGCGATCACCTCGAGCCGCGCTCGGCGTGCAGCGCGCTCCGCGGCGGAATCCTGATAGCGCCGACCAAGCCGGCCGGCCTGCGCGTCGTGCCAGAAATAGAACGCGCCGTTCTCGCCGACGACAGCGTCGACCGGCCACATCCGCGCAATATGGTCGCACCAGCCGGCCGGCCGGCCGGTGACCGGCACCAGCATCTTGCCCGCGTGCTTCAGGCGTTCGAGCGCGCGATAGGCTTCGGCCGTCAGCTTGCCCTCGGTCGTCAGCGTGTCGTCGATGTCGAACAGCACGCCGCGGACCGCCCGCGCATCGAGTTCGGCAAGCGGCCTCACCGCTCGCGCCCCATCGCTTCGGCGACCCGCTCGCGCGCCGCCGCGTCGAGCTGCAGGCCGACCTTCGAGCGCCGCCACAACACGTCGTCGGCGCTCTGCGCCCACTCGCGCTCGACGAAGTAGTCCACTTCGCGCGCGGTCAATCCGCCGCCGAAATCTTCGCCGAGATCGGCCAGCCTGCGTGCGTCTCCGAGCACGTCGCGCGCGAGGGTGCCATGGCGGTGGAACAGGCCGCGCAGCAGGGGTCGGGGCAGCTCCGGATAGCGGGCGTAGAAGGCATCGCGCACCGCCGTGCGCGCGCGGTCATCGAAGTCGCTGCCCGGCAGCGCGGCACGCGCCGTCCAGGGCGTGCGCATATCCGGAAAGTACGGCGCGAGTTTCTCCAGGACCTGCTCGGCCAGGCACCGGTAGGTGGTGATCTTGCCGCCATAGACGCTCAGCACCGGCGCCGGCGCACGCGGGTCATCGAGGGCGTCGACGCGCAGCACGTAATCGCGCGTCACCGACGAGGGGTCCTGCGAGCCGTCGTCGTAAAGCGGCCGCACGCCGGCGAAGCGCCAGACGACGTGCTCGGGCTGCACGGGCCTGGCCAGATAGCGGTTGACGGCGCGGCACAGGTAATCCACCTCGGCATCGCTCGCGTGCGGCTTGGTGACGTCGCCCTCGAGCGGAACGTCGGTGGTGCCGACCAGCGTGAAGCGCTCCTCGAAGGGAATCATGAACACGACGCGCCGGTCGTCGTTCTGCAGGATGAAGGTGTGCTCGCCTTCGTAGAGCCGCGGCAGCACGATGTGACTGCCTTGTATGAGGCGCACCGCCTCGTCGCTCGGCTGGCCGAGCCGATCGTTAAGCACCGGCTTGACCCAGGGACCCGCTGCGTTCACCACGGCGCGTGCGCTTACCCGGTGCTCGGTTCCCTGTGCATCGCGCAGCAGTGCATGCCAGCGCCCGTCCCGGCGCTCGGCGCGCAGCAGCTCGGTGCGCGTAGCCACGCGCGCGCCCAGCGCGCGGGCGCTGCGTGCGTTGGCGATCACCAGCCGGGCGTCGTCCACCCGGCAGTCGGCATAGCGAAAGCCGTGCACCAGTCCGTCCCTGAGACCGGCGTTGTACGGCGGCTGGTCGAGCCGTACGGGCGCCGAACCCGGCAGCGCGTCACGCCGCGCGAGATGGTCGTAGAGAAACAGGCCTGCCCGGATCATCCAGCGCGGACGCAGCTCGCGCACGTGGGGCATGACGAACTGCGCCGGCCAGACGAGGTGCCCAGCGATGTGCAGCAGCACTTCACGCTCGGCGAGCGCCTCGGAGACCAGGCGAAACTGGTACTGCTCGAGGTAGCGGAGCCCGCCGTGGATGAGTTTTGACGACCAGGACGATGTCGCGCCCGCGATGTCGCCTTTTTCGACCAGCAGCACATGCAGCCCGCGACCCGCTGCGTCGCGCGCGATGCCCGCGCCATTGATACCGCCGCCGATGACCAGGAGGTCGCATTCGGTCGACGGCGCGGCGGACGACAGTGGGACGGACACGAGCGGAGCCCTGCCGGGGCGGGGAAGCGCGGATTCTAGTCCTTCTGCGTCCGCATGCGCTCAGCGACGGACGAAGCGTGCGCGCACGACAACGCCGTTGCCATCGGGCAGGTTGCGCGCCTCGATCGAGCCGCCGTGAAACTCGGCGATCAAGCGCGCGACGTACAGCCCAAGGCCGAGGTGTGGCCCCTTGCCGCCCTGCGCATCGCGCACCGAGACCATCGATTCGAACAGCCGCCCGCTCATCGACCTCGGCAGGGCGGGGCCCTGGTTTGCCACGCTCAGGACCACGCTGCGCTCGCGCGCCTCGAGCCCGACGCGCACCGCGGTGCCCGGGCTGGCGAAGTCGACCGCGTTCTCGACCAGCTTGTCGAGCAGCTGCGCCGCGAGGTCGGGCGAGCCCGCCACCTGCAGCCTGTCCTCCGGCAGATCGAGCGCGATCTCGGTCTCCGGGTAGGCGATCCGGTAGCCTTCCACACAGCCGCGCACCACGGGCACGAGGTCGTAAGTTTCGCGCTCCGCAGTGCGCAGGCTCTGCTCGAGACGCGAGGCTTCCGTCATGCGCTGCAGGATCATCGTCAGACGCGCAAGTCCTTCCTCCGCGCGTGCCAGGTAGCGCTTGGCTTCCTCGGGTGTCGGTCCGAGCTCGAGGTTCTCGAGCGACGAACGCACGACCGCGATTGGCGTTCGCAGCTCGTGCGAAAGCCTTCCAGCCATGCTTTCCAGGTACGCATGGTGCTGCGCCAGACGGGCGAGCATTTCCGAGAAACTGCGCGACAGGTCACCGATCTCGTCGCTCGCGTGCGAGCCAGTCGCGAGGCGCGAGATGCGCCCGCGTGCATCAATCGCAGATTCCGCCTCGTCACGCAGCATGCGGATCCGGTGGGAAAGCCGCGTTGCGTAGCCGATGAGCAGCGCCGCCGCCGCCGCGAACGCGACGAGCGTGAACAGCAGCAGGCGTTCGAGCGCTTCGCTGCGCAGCGAGGCAATCGGGTTCGTCGTTTCCTCGACGACCACCGCACCCGCCACTTCGTCGCCGCTCCAGATCGGATGCGCAGCCGACACCACGAGCGCGCGGCCGTCCGGGGTGCGTCGGGTGCGCGTGCCCGGCGTGCCCTGGAGCGCGGCAGAGATGTCGCGCCCGGTGGCGAGGACGTCGTCGGGCAGCGAGACCGCGAAATCCTCGGTCGGCTGCTGAATCAGCCAGCGCGCGACGCGTTGCCAGCCCGCGCGCCAGCCGTCGACGGCGGGCACTGCCGCAAGGTCGCGTTTGAGGCTGCCGGCGAGCGCGAGCACCTGCAGCCGGCGGTTGACGACCCAGATGCGCGAGGTCGTGCGCTGCAGACCGCGCAGGATTGCCGCGATGTCCTCCTGCGCGCGCTGGGCCTTGAGCGCGGCCTCGCGCGCAAGCGCGACCGGCGAAGGCTCGCCGGATGTGATGTCCGCCGCTGCGCCGGTCAGGCGACGCAGCTCCGCCTCGGCCTCTCGGCGCAGCAGGTCGTCATGCTCCGGCACCGCGGTAAGCAGCTGCGGGCGCTCGTGCAGGGCCGTGGCGACGGCACGCGCGGTGGCGAGCAGCGCCTGCGTCTGCCCTTCGAGCAGCAGCCGCTCCATCTCGTTGACGTACAGGACACCCGCGAGCGGCACCACGAGCACCGCGAGCCCGGCGAGCGCCAGCTTCGCACGCAGGCCGACGCGCAGCCCTGCCATGGCCTCACTCCTTCCAGCGATAGCCCATGCCGTACACGGTGTCGATCGCGTCGAAGTCCGTGTCGACCGCCTGAAACTTGCGGCGCATGCGCTTGACGTGGGAAGTGATTGTGGCGTCGTCGACCACGAGATTCGCGTCGTGCATCAGCTGATCGCGATTTTTCACGTGCCCCGGGTGCTTGGCGAGCGCGTGCACCATCCAGAACTCGGTGAGCGTGAGCGCGACGGGAGCGCCATTCCAGGTCACGCTGAAGCGCTTCAGATCGAGCGACAGCGGGCCGCGCTCGAGGCGCTCCTCGATCGGCTGTGTCTCGCGCGCCAGCTCGCTGCGCCGGAAAAGCGCCGCAATGCGCGCGGTGAGGTGCGGCAGGCTGACGTCCTTGGTGAGGTAATCGTCCGCGCCGAGGCGCAGCCCGGCCACCACATCGAAATCGCTGTCCCGTGCGGTCAGAAAGATGATCGGCAGGTGGACCGAAAGTGCGCGCAGATCGCGGCAGAGCGCGAAGCCGCCATCGACGTCGCTACCCAGCCCGATGTCGATGATCGCGAGGTCCGGCAGGCGTGTCTTCATCGCCTTGAGCGCTTCCTCCCGTCCCGCGTAGGCGGCGACCTCGTAGCCGTGCTTGCGCAGGGCCTCGGAGTAGTTCGCGCGGATCGCGGGATCGTCTTCAACCAGTGCAATGCGGCGTGCCATCCCCGCTGAGTGTAAGCCGGCGGGCCGCCGCC
>Ga0209536_100000162_pt1 | contig 101254 bp, 80 predicted proteins | sample DeeMarSeWOR28_12_FD_187461 | JGI IMG/M metagenome (GOLD analysis project Ga0209536, IMG submission 187461) | Marine sediment microbial communities from White Oak River estuary, North Carolina - WOR-2-8_12 (SPAdes) (version 2) | ecosystem: Environmental > Aquatic > Marine > Intertidal zone >... | reverse complement strand
ACCAGAGATCTGACCCCTATGATCCCATTTACCAAAATTATTTGTCGAGCCAGCAACGCTATTGCACTTTGAAATCGCCCGATTAGCAAGTTACATGCAGGATTGCCCGCACCTTCTTGCCCTCCTTTTGCGAAACGAGTCTACAGGCCTCATCAGTAGGCACGGCGACGATCTCGATACCACGTTGCTTAGCCTCATCAAAGACTTTAGGCATAATTGGCAACCGCCCGTGCGCGCCTGTGCCAACGATCAGGCGTTTCCCGCCCCAAGGGATTTCCTCGTCAGCCGAAAGTGGTGTATGCCCGTACTGTTCACGATACGCCTTGGAAAGCTTCTTTTTCCGTTTGTGAACCTTGCCCTTGTCGATCATCACATCATAATCGTAGAACTGACCGTCGATCTCGATCTCCCCAAAACCGACAAACCTTGCCTTCATGATATACCTCTGGCTTATATGGGAAAAGTTTTAATTATTTTCGAAACTGTCACTAAAATATGTTGAAAGCCTGCTCTGGTAATTAACTCTTTTCCTATTGCGTTTTCGTTGCCCTGTTATAGCGCGCCCGAAAGCGATGATTTCATCGCTCGCGTGAAGGATTACCTTCATAAACATGTTAGGTTTTGTGATTATCTTCAATCCTTATGACAACATTACCCTTTTTATGTCCCGTTTCGACATACCTGTGCGCCTCGGCAATTTGTTCAAACGGGTAGCTTTTGTCAATAACAGATTGAATTATCCCCTCTTCAACAAGTTCTTTAAGGAAAATCAGATCTTTGGTCCTTTCGCAGGCCGGCCTCAAACCCGTGGCGGCAATCTTTGCTTTTTTTCCGCCGAACTTTGAAGTCCATAACACCGAAGGAAAGATTGCCGGCGTAAAAGCAGCCTGGAGATAGATTCCATTTTGCTTTAACGAACTTTTACAGCTTGAAAAAGAGGTCTTCCCTACCGTGTCAAAAATAATATCATGTGTCTCACCTTTACTGGTAAAATCCTCTTTGGTATAATCAATGACCTTATCAGCCCCCAGAGACTTCACCATTTCCAAATTCGCGGTACTGCAGACTCCGGTCACCTCTGCCCCAAAGTATTTGGCAAGCTGAACTGCAAAAGACCCGATGGCGCCGGAAGCGCCATTGATGAGAACTTTTTGTCCACCCCGGATATTTCCCTTATCTCTAAGGAAGGGCAAAGCTGTTAATGCCCCGTCACAGACGGCGGCGGCTTCACCAAAGCTCATATTGGCCGGTTTTATTGCCAGTGTCCCTTTTTCAAGCAGACAGATGTACTCGACATGTGCGCCAAAACCGCCTTCGGCTGTTCCGAAAACCTGGTCACCTTTCTTAAATGATTTTACATCTTTGCCTAGTGCCTCAATTTCACCGGCCAGTACATCTCCTGGTATTGTACGTTTGGGTTTAAAAAGACCGGTAAAAAGTCTTGCAAACAATGAATCCCCCCTGCGAAAGATACAGTCCGTTGCCGTTACTGTTGTCGCATGTACTTTTATCAATACTTTATTGTCATCGGGAGTCGGTTTTTCAATCTCTTTGAGCTCAAGAACATCCGGTGACCCGTATTCTGTGTATACAACTGCTTTCAAGAGTCTCCTCCTAATATACTCTGTGCCAGTGGTTTTCAGACTGGTTTACTAAAAACATCTTACATGCCTGCAAAACCTATCAAGTTATTATCTAGTTTCCTCCTAATAATTAAAGATTACAATTTTGTTCACTCATTCTCAAGGCAAAACTGACAAATTACAGAAAGGTTGTCAGTATAAGACTTCTGGAAGGGAGGAACTGAGCTTAGCTTACGGATGTCTTGAATTGCTGGTTATCTGGGCGATCTGTCGAAGAAAGATGGGATAGTTGTACAGGTACGTTAGGAGAATTGTGTATTGTACTTCCAAGGGGAATCTCTTAAAGATGTGCCTATTGAAAAACCCCTGTTGTGCCGAGAGGTCGGGAAGTCCTCAGGCCTCTATATCTTAGACATATACTTTTTTAAATATTCCTTGGTGGCTTCAGGACTTTTAAGTGATTTAAGATACTTCTCTATTTTCATTGCTTCACTGCGTGATTCTACCGATAGAAATCCAATTAATTTCCACGGGCCACTGCCTTTGTAGAATTCACACGATTTGTGTTATGACGTCTAACCCTATCCTGTATATTACCAGTATGCCGAATATACAAATAACCGGGTTTTAGTGACTCTATGAGGTAAACATAATATTTTCTTATGAATGCAAAAAGGGCTGTTCAAATGAACAGCCTCTCTCCTGCGCTCCCAAGGGGATTCCCCCGAAGTGGTGCCTGTGGCAGAACCCCTGTTGTCCCGACAAGTCCGGAAGTCCTGGTATCTATTATCAGAAGTTAGGCGTTCCAAAAAGACTGCAGCATCTATTCTTAGCAAATGGTAAATAGATACATTGTGGTTTAGTTTTATGAATATTAGACCAACTTAGATCGAAGTGTTCCGAGATTAGAACCACATAAATTAAGAACTTATTTTGAAGTATTATCGTTGAAGCACATCCTATAATTTGATTTCTGCTTGTTCCCCTATTATAAATTATTTATTTTTTGTATACTTCCATTACTCGGTGCAAATAAAAACCATAAAGACAATTACTGTATATTTTTATGTCGAAATCGACTGAATCTAACGCTGATTACATTTCCAAATTTGAATCATTAATTGAGTTAGCGCATATATTGAAGAAAAAGAATCACTTTGAGGAAATTCTGCAAATTGTTACAGAAAAAGCCGCCTCGTTACTTGCCGCAGATTTTGCCCTCTTAATGATGACAAATCCCCAGACACAAGATACTATTAAAACAATTTTTTCAGGCAAAGAGGAATCCACCGATCATGAAATACACGCTATCAATAGCAGCATAAGTGGATGGGTAATAAAATATAAGAGCATTTTACTGAGCAGAGATATTAGAAAAGATACCCGCTTTAGACAAGATTTGGTAGAAAATTCTCCATATAAGTCTGTGCTTTGCGGACCTCTCTATGCCGAAGGGCTCATCATCGGAACGCTTCTATTAATAAGAGAGAGTGAACTACCATTTGAAGATCAAGAGATGGAATATTTAAATCAATTCTCTGCCATCGTCTCTCCATTTTTGCGCAATGTCCAGAAGATCCAACAATACTTCGATTATAAAATTTCTAATAAGACCCTATTTGATAAATATGAAACAGTGGGATTAATTGGGAAATGCCGAAAATTTGTCGAACTATTACAGTCCATCGAAACCGCTTCAAAATCTGATATCAGAGTATTAATTGAAGGGGAAAGCGGTACCGGAAAGGAACTGGTTGCCAGGGCAATTCATCAATTCAGTCCGAGAAACCAGAAGAAATTTGTGGCGCTGGATTGTGGGACCATTCCAGACAATTTAATAGAAAGTGAATTATTTGGACATGTTAAGGGTGCTTTTAGCGGGGCGACAGAAAATCAGCCTGGCCTAATAAAAGAAGCGAATGATGGAACTTTATTCTTAGATGAAATCGCTAATATACCATTCAATTTACAAACCAAATTGCTTCGATTTTTACAAGAAGGAGAAATTCGCCAAATAGGAAGCAACAGAAATATCAAAGTAGATGTTCGAATTGTATCTGCTTCTAGTAAATCACTCTATCAGCTCGTCAAGGAAAATAAGTTCCGCGAGGACCTCTTTTATCGTCTCTATGTGTATCCGCTTAAAGTGCCATCGTTAGGTGAGCGAAAAGAAGACATCCCCATACTGGCTAATTATTTTATAATGAAATTCTCGAAGCAGCAGAAGAAAAAGTTGAACTACCTTCATGAAGAAATGATACCTTACCTTACATCCCGCAAATGGAATGGCAATATTCGTGAGTTGGAAAACTTTATTGAACGTTTGGTTGCTTTATCGCCCTCTGATGCTGAGATTCTGGACCATGAGATGCTTCCCAAAGAATATCTAAGAGAATGGAAATTGTATCGCCCAAAAAAGAAAACGGACGACATTTCCCTGTTCAGGCGCGTGGCTAATTATGAAGAAGAGCTAATAAGAAAAACGCTGGATGATAATGACTGGAATCAGGCCAGAGCAGCACGAGCATTAAAAATATCTGAGCCAACTATACGCTATAAAATGAATAAATTCGGTATCGTAAAACCTAAAATCTGATTTTTAAGTCGCAAGAATTGACGACATTTAAACTAAGCTTTTGGAAGCATTAAATAAAAAACACGCAAATATTAACGATTAAGACTATGAGAAATATATAAACTTAAAGAATGCCTTAATCGATCCTACCTTTAGCTCTTGCTTTCTTCCCATTATCCCCAAAAAGTAAAAGCTGCTTAACTTTTTGGTTTACAATTTGTTATAATTTAGGCGGAAGTTTAAATGCATACTGGCATGTATTTTGTTCGTCCTCATTTGGAAGTAAACAAATATAATGGTTTAAGGTAACCACATTGTGATTATATGGGAGACTTATTATGAAACACTTTTTAACATTAATATTGTTTATCAACCTAATTTGTACTCTATCATTAATCCATGGACAATGGCATATAACCAGAATCGATAGTAACATCGATGGAACAATTTTAGATGTGGGTGATATTGATGCTGACAATGACCTGGACGTTGTGGTAACCGCCGGTCCGGAAGGTCGAGTTTTCTGGTATGAAAACAATGGTGATAACCTGAACTGGAGTAAACGTACTATAGACGCAGGCCTGAGCTATCCGATTGCTGTATTTATTGCAGATATCAATGGAGATTCGCTCCAGGATGTAGTATCAGGAGGATTTTTTTCGGACAACGTAGTCTGGTATGAAAATCTCGGCGATTCTCCCGTTAATTGGGGAAAAAAAACCATTGACACAAACCTGGATGGGGCATCAAATGTTTGTGTAGCAGATATTGATGGTGATTCACTCCCGGATATAGTCGCATCTGGCCAAGAGGCTGACGATATTGTTTGGTATGAAAATCTCGGTGGTGCTACCATCAGTTGGAAAAAAGAGATTATAGATCCAAATCTGCAAGGAGCCCTATTTGTCTGGATTGCAGATATGGATGGAGACTCGGACTTAGATGTTGTAGCAACCGGACAGGATACCGATGTAGTAGTATGGTACGAAAATGATGGTTTAACACCCCCAGGTTGGAGTAAACACACTATAGACGATAGCCTGGATGGGGCCAGCATTATAATGCCCGGTGATATTGATGCTGATGGTATGATGGATGTGGCAGCTACCAGCACAGATGCCAATGTAATTGTCTGGTATAAAAATAATTTACCGGATACCAACTGGACCAAGTATTTTATAGATGATAATAAGCCCGGTGCTCTGGGAGTAGAACTTGCGGATTTAGATGGTGATATGGATCTGGATGTGATTGCAGCCGGATATGAATCGAGCACCACCTGGTATGAAAATAATCTCCCCGATCCGATTTGGCCAAAATATTCCATTTACTCACCCTTTGACGGCCGCCCTTCAGGTATTGCAGATATGGATAATGACAATGATCCGGATGTAGTTTTAGTCGGAAAAAATGAAGGTATTGTAGGCTGGTGTAGGAACGATATTTGGACAGCAATTGAGCCGCCTTTTGGTGGATTACCAACCGATTATACACTTTCGCAAAACTATCCAAATCCCTTTAATCCAGCAACTACAATTCGTTACTCGCTTCTTAATGCATCAAAAGTAAAAATAGAAGTATTCAACTTGTTAGGAAGCAAGGTAACTACGCTTGTAAATACAAAAAAACCGGCCGGATCCCACTCTATCAATTTCAATGGCTCAAATCTCTCCAGCAGTGTTTATCTATACAGAATTCAAGCAGATGACTTCATAGATGTGAAGAAGATGGTGTTGATGAAGTAAATATCGAAATACTATTATTGTGATGGAATGTTTGAATATTTAAACGACGCTAATCACTCCATCTTCCTAAAAATTCTGAAAGGGAAATATCATCGGAAGATATTGAGATGAAGATCATGGCTTCATTCGCCCATCCCGACGATGAATCTTATGGACCGGCCGGAACTCTGGCAAAGGCATCCCGAGATGAACATATTGTTTCTCTTATTACCCTTACACATGGGGAATCAGGATCACTTACTAATTCAAAAAATTTTTCAAAACTGGAATTGGCTAAGCTAAGAGGGCACGAGTTAAGAAGTGCAGTAAGAAAATTAGGGATTCAGTACTTACAGGTATATAATTTACCTGATAAACATTTAAAAGATATTCCAGAACAAACCGGAATTGAAATAATCAAACAGGAAATAAAAAGATTTAATCCTGATGTCATCATTACCTTTCATGAGAACACTATCTCCGGCCATTCAGACCACTTAACTGTAACTCAATGGACTTTTAATGCGGTAAAATCACTGCCAAATCCCCCTGCACTATTTTTCTTTGGCCTCGATCAAAAACAAACCGCAATGGTTACCTTTCGAAAGTTGATTCCAATTGACCAAAGTGAAATTACCCATAGAATTAATGTAGAGGATTTTATAAAAGAAAAGGTTGCAGCCATCAGGTGCCATAAAACTCAAACCGCTCTTTGGCGACAATTTAAGAGAAGCAAAATTGATTTTAAAGATTTTGCGAAATGGGAGGTGTTTGTTCAAAAATGGCCAAAACCTGAGCGTACTATTATAAAACATGAATTATTCTAGGTGACAATCATTGAGAATATAAACAAACCAAGCATCTTGCAGGCCGAGTAATCATATGATTTAGCGGGGGAAGTTCATCCGGCTTACCAGCTTCTTAAACCTTTCTTCATAATGTAATATTTCCCAATCAGAACTGGTATTCAGATTTGTCATAAGGAGATCGCGCTGCTCATAAGCCTTTTCAAGCCAAACAAGTGTAGGTTCCTTTTCATCACCATAAGCAAATAGTCTGGCTATCCAAACTGGCTGTATGTAAAATTTCTTTTCCAGCTCCACCATTGATTTTGCCAACAGTCTCATTGCTCCCTTATAATCGGATTTAGCGTAACCACTGGAAAGAGTTTCAGCAAATTCGCGCTTACCCGACGAAGAAAAAAAATTTATAGCTTCCTCGATTGCCTCATCGTACATGTGCTGCTGGTGATAACAAATCCACAGGTAGCGATACACAAATGGAAAATCAGATTCCATATCAAGAATTTTCTTGAGCTGCAAAATAGCTTCATCATACTGACGTAGATACAGTAATTGACCAACATAATAGCACTGAGAGAAGGAATTGAGAGGATCCAGTTCCAGGCCTATTTCTGCTTCTGAATTTGCCTGATCCCCGCGTCCCATCGATCTTAAAAAAGCTGAATAAAATAAATGTACATCAGCTTTATTCGGATTAATCTGAATCGCATGTCTGAATTCTCTCTCTGCGCCTTCCCAATCCCATTCATAAAAATACAGGATTCTTGCCAGCACATCGTGTGCTTCCTCTAAGGCATCATCCATCTCCATTGCCCTTAACACCAATGTCTTAGCCTTTGGCATTGTTTCATTTGGTGGGGAGATACCCCAGTACACTCTGGCAAACCAAACCATAGCGGCACCGGCATACGCCAGGGCACACTCCGGATCTTTTTCCAGAGCAAGCGAAAAGTAATCAAGTGCTTTTTGGAAATTTTGGGGAGAAAGTTTATACCAGTGGAATCGACCTTTCAAATAAGCATCGTAAGATTCCGCATTGACCGAGCGGATGTCTGTTAATTGTTTTTTTTCATTTTTAGAGAGTTTTATTTTTATCTCTCTGGCAATTGTCTGTGCGACCTCACTTTGTAAAGATAATATATCCTTAAAATCACGATCATAATTTTCAGCCCAAATATGGGTATCAGTAGTGGCATGGATTAGCTGGGCGGTAATTCTCACCCTCTTGTCTTCAAGAGTCACCGTTCCTTCGACAACGGCATCAACATTTAGTTCCTGAGCAATTTCGGGAATACTCTTACACGTTGTTTTATAATGCATAGCAGAAGAGCGAGATATAACTCTGAGGGAGTGAATTTTTGCCAAAGAGGTAATTAAAGCTTCTGTAATTCCATCAACAAAATATTCCTGTTCGGGATCTTTTGAATAATTAACAAGTGGGAGTACAACAATTGACTGAATTGGTCGTTCACCAGGTTGAAGTCTCCTTCTAGATATAGAAGAAATGCCTATTTGATTAGAAATATTCTCAAGCTCCTCCGAAATATCATCCATATGCTGATATCGTTTAGATCGTTCTTTTTCTAGAGCTTTGTTTACTATTCTTGCTAATGTTTTTGGGACATCACTATTCAACTCACCTATAGGTACGGGCTCCTCGTTAAGTATAGAATAAATTAGGGCAGATTCATATTTTTCCTGAAATGGTCTGCGTCCTGCCAACATTTCATAAAGAACAACACCAAATGAAAAAATATCCGACTTGGGATCTATTTTTTTGCCTTCAATTTGTTCAGGGGACATATAAGCAATGGTACCTGCCATCTGCATAGTTGTCGTGGATACTACCGAACCTTTTATTTTTGCCAGTCCAAAATCCATTACTTTGATTTGATTGGTAGTAGAAACCATAATGTTGTCAGATTTTATATCTCGGTGAATAATCTCCTTGTCATGGGCAGCCTTTAAAGCTGACCCAATTTGGAGAGCGTATTCGATGCTTTGTTCCATTGGTATGGATCCGGATGCAATTTTATCACTCAGCGTTTGTCCTTCAACATATTCCATAACAATGAACTGTTGATCTTCATATTCCTTAATATCATGGATAACACATACATGAGGATGGTTAATTGCTGCAGCAGCTTGGGCTTCTTGTAAAAAACGGGTTTTATCGGTATTATTGATGGTTAATTTAGATGGCAGAAATTTGATGGCAACCTGGCGTTTAAGTTTTTTATCATAAGCAAGGTAAACTTCCCCCATCCCACCTTCGCCAATTTTTTTTAGAATGTTATAATGTGAGACGGTTGCGGTTATCATTTCACAGCTTTACGTTTAAATAAATCTCTATGAAACTGATAGCAATCCACTCATTCGAATGCCAGCCAGTGGAAGAGGTTTAGACATGTACCCAGACCTTTGAGCAAGAGTATAGATTAAACCCTTGACTCAATCCCAATCAAATCTGTCATTAGCCTCAATTGGTAATGAAATATTTATCTAATCCAGAAATAAAATAAGGATTTAGATGAAGAAAATAAAGATATGAAAATAAAAGTATTATATGGTTTTAAGCTTACCCCATCCTTATCATTAAAAATGCCCAAGGTACGAATTGCCGGTTTCCTGGTGACTGTGTTGCGTAAGCATTATATTTTCTCATATATGCAAAAAAGGCTGTTCATCTGAACAGCCTCTCTCCTGCGCTCCCAAGGGGATTCGAACCCCTGTTGCCGGCGTGAAAGGCCGGAGTCCTAGGCCTCTAGACGATGGGAGCAAACACTTTTAAAACATCAATCGCATTTGATTAAATCAAACTATGGGTGGATGATGGGACTTGAACCCACGACCCCCAGGGCCACAACCTGGTGCTCTAACCAACTGAGCTACACCCACCATAAAAGCCACGGAATATAATTAATAGCGGAGAGAGTGTCAACCGCTCGAAAAAATTTTGCAGGCTTTAGAATTAGTGTATCGCGCTCCCTGAGGGATTCGAACCCCCGACCTACGGCTTAGAAGGCCGCTGCTCTATCCAACTGAGCTAAGGGAGCCCATGAAAAAGTATGAAGAAAAAAGACTAAAGATTAAAAAAGAATTGGTGTACACTCAGTTCTTTTTTTTCTTTTTGCTTTGATCTTTAATCATAATTCTGTCGGGGCGACTGGATTCGAACCAGCGACCCCCTGCTCCCAAAGCAGGTGCGCTACCAGACTGCGCTACGCCCCGATTCAATAGTATACCCTTTTTACTGTCTGAAGCTAAAGAATCAAATATCGCAAAAAGGACGAAAAATATATAGCATGAACTTCCAAAAATCAAGCAAACAATAATTCATGATTGGCCCCGTGAAATAGCTCATCCATCACTTCTGCATATCGGATATTACGTGGAAAGAATTTATCAAATCATCAAAACTATCTAAGGAATCAAATGTCAGATATTTCACACCCAACACCTTAAAATACTCTCTCACAACCTGATTGTTCAAATTGTTCGATTTATCTGAATCTTTTCGAGCAGTATGAATATCAAAAACGAAGAGTTCTTCCTGATTTTCTTCGTTTGCCGAAAGAACAGCCCAACCAGGCATGCAATTCGATTTTGGAGCAGGAATTTTATACCAGGGATTCAATTTGATATAAAATTTCACGAATAAACAGGATTCAAAAAATTCTATAAGATCCTTCTCTTCTTTGGTATCAAATGAAAGGTATGGATAAATACTCTTCTTTACTTCAATTAGTTCGTCCTCAAACGATTCAAAGGATTTATTCGCGTTAAAACATCGAATTTCCTCCTCCGGGTAATAATTGATGGCTTCAACTAATGTTGAGGATAAATTACTTTTTATAATTCCAAGGACTTTTGCAATAAATCCAACCGGATTGATAAACAAAGCGTTAAGATTCTTTGATTTCTTTAAGATATCGATGACCGTTCTTCGGGTTAGCGATGTATCGGAAATAATCTGTTCAATCAGGGGAAATATTTTTACCTCTGAAGTTTCGATGATATCACTTCTTTCCTCAGATATCTCTGCGGCAGTAAAGCCCTTTGAATCGGTTGAAAGAGAAGCCTTAGCAATCGTGAACGATGGCGGATGAATTTTGACTTTGGAAATATCCGAGATACAGTTTCTTTGGAATTTCTCTGTATCAAAGTTCAAATAGAAATCTGCTTTCCGGCAAATCTTATCCCAGATCGCCTTAAAATATATGCTTCCCTCAATATTGGGATGTAAATTTATCTTTCTTCTCTTTCGGGCATTTTTTATCGGTGGACGTGGCACGCCTTCTCCATATTCTTGTTCATATTCCGTCTGCAATCTTGATACATATTCCGCATAACTTTCGTTGGCTATCACGGTCAGGCGATTGATATCCCGATCAGAAATCCGCTCTCCATTTTGATTAACACAAAGCCTGATACCACGCCCGATTTCCTGTCTTTTTTTGATCGTCGAAACTGAATAATTTAGGGTACACACATTGAAAACGTTGGGATTATCCCAGCCTTCCCGCAGAGCAGAGTGTGAAAAAATAAACTCCACCGGTTCTTCCAGAGATAATAATTTCTCCTTATCCCGCATAATCAGATCAAAAGCCTCGGAATCATTTTCAATTGCTCCTTCCAATTTCTTTTTCGAAAAATATCCCGAGTGGATAAGTTTGCACTCCGAATTCTCATAAGATGGATAACCCCGTTTAATTTCATCAAATTTTTCTTCAAAATATCTTCGGATCCATCCATCAGGATCCCTGTAATTATTCACCCTGTCAATAAAAAAAAGTGAAAGCACTTTAATACCTGAAGGCCGCAAATTTTCTGCTCGCATCAGATGTTCCGAGATACAGAGTTCAATCTGTTTCTCCATAATTTTGCGCCGATCTGAACCATGATATTCGCCTACTTTTAAAAGCTGGCCTTTTTTAAACCTCACCTCTCTCTTTTTTAAATTAATTTCAGTAACAGTCCAGTCTTTATAGCACGGTAATCTGGTTTTGGGGTAAATGGAATCATCAGGTTTAACAACAATATTTTTCTTTTTTATGCCCCCATGGTTGTCCAAAGCATTCACCCGAATGTCTGCGAAGAATTTCCCGTTTTTTCTGAACACCTTCTCCAATTTCAGGTAGGCCCGGTCGATCTCGCTATCCTCGGTGATGCTGTAAACCTCGATTTGTTTCACCAATCCTGAGCGATAGGCATCGAACGGTGTCAAGCAGTACAACAAGTTGTAATAATGTCTATGAGTCGCTGAATACCGCAGGGTAAAGAGCGAATTGAGACTTCTTATGGCCTGACGAGCTCTTTGGCTCTCCATATTCTGTGGTTCGTCAAGAATCAGGATTGGTCTTACGGAGCGAATTAAGTTAATCGGTTTTGCCCCAGCCAGGCGGTCAGAATAATTATTGATGATGTTGGTATCCTTATTAAAACTATCTATGGTCATTATCAAGATTTCAACGGAACCGCTTAAAACGAATTGTCGAATTGCTGAAAGTTTTTGCGAGCGGTAGACAGAATAGTTGTATGAAAGACCGTCGTAAAGTTCATCAAAATGATCATGGGTCATTTCGATTGTCTTTATTACACCCTCGCGAATGGCGACCGAAGGAACAATGATGATAAATTTTCTGAAACCGGATTGTTGATGCAGTTCGAGAATTGTACGAAGATACACATACGTTTTGCCGGTACCGGTTTCCATTTCTATGGAAAAATCACGGCCCTTCAATTCTCGGGTTTCACTGATGCCATTGTTTCTCTGGATGTTTTTCAGATTTTGAAATATTTCCTCATCGGTAAGATTGAGTACATTCTCTACCCCCGGCATTCCAACCGAAAGTTTGCTGGGCGCCGGATACAAATTTTGCTGTACGAACAAGCCAGTCACACTGTGAATCGCCTGTAGCTGAAAGGGTTGTTGTGATTCAAATTTGAATTTAAGCAAGGTGGTCTTCTCTTTGCAATCGTTGGATCAGTCTGTTCATATTTTTTGCCATTTGAATTGGATATCGCCAGTAAACACAATTCTGAAACTCCCATGTCTTTGATTCTCCTCTCTTGTCCAGGTATTCCAGATATTCTTCGATGTCATGGCGAGTGCAATATCCAAAAAAATAAGGTTTTGTTAACCTTTTTTGGTAATGAATAAGCTCGAGTAGTGAATCGGGGTTATCCTCAAGTTTATCCTTTAACGTTTGATAACTAATCATCTTTTCAATTTTAGAAAATCCTTCTGCATTGTAATAAACCTGAATATGAATATCCGCCATTAGTTGATTGGGAGGAATCATCTTCTCATTTTTGATGGATGCTGTTATTTTTATGTCCAGTTCATCTACAATTTTATTGCTAAATTTTTTTTGCTTTTTTTTCAGATAGGCAGGCGGCAGGGAGGATTTGACTTCAAGAAAAGTTTTCTCGTCAGCGGTACAAATATCCCAATCGGGATCCGGTTTTTTAAACTCATCCGCACGAATTTCATCATAATCGAATAGACACAACTTTTGTCTCCGTAAATACCACAGCAGGCTATTTTTTGCCAGGTCCCCCTGAAAGAGGTTGTCCAGCAATTCCAATGGCATGCGTTTTTTAATACTGTGAATGCGTGTGTAGGAGAATTTTTTAATGACATTCTCTAGTGTCTTTCCAACTATTTCGCGATTGATGGGAAGCTTTAAAACGTCCTGAATAGTGAACAATGATCATTTCCTTGAGGCTAATGGATACGGTTCTGGTCGCCTCGAAAATTAATGGATGAATCTTAATTTCACAACAAAAAGGCTTTTACGAATTCGATTCACGTAATTCGCCGAAGAGAAACACTCTTGACCACGGAACAATTTTTCGTTTATCTCTCCATCTTTCTTTGTGAACTAACTATAGTTTGATATAGAAGCGAAGCAATCTAAATTATAAAGATAGAGATTGACATACCCCAATAAATTGGGGTTCGCAATGAGATAAGTTCTGCAAAAATGACAAGCTTATTTCCTGAAAAAGTAATTACTTTTTTAAATAGTTTTTAAATTAATTTGCCAGGAGAGCTCAATCTTCTGAGCATCGGTGAGTGCGGAATCCAGGAATATATTTGCGGTATTTTCGCCAATCTTTTTTATGTCGGCAAGAGAAGTATCAAAAATTTTGGACTCCAAACAGAGCAACATTTTCCGGCGATTTGAGCTAACCAAGAACAAATGGTTTTTTTCGAGAGGAATTGACTCCGTTTTACAACATAAATCCATCCCTTCCCTTAAAAGCACCTCGAAAAATAAATCATCCTGATCTGCATTTATTTCCTTTTTCATCCGTTTAAAAACACTATTCAGATCTGGTACCGATTTTGCAACCAATTCATTGTCCTGGAATAATGCGGAGGGTATTAATTTAAAAACCTTAAAATCACCGGGAATCCCTTCCCTTCTATCATAGCCTCGAATTACGCGGCGTAGCCGTTCTTTTGCGATATCTGCAATAGTGCATAACTCCACATCATTTGATAGACGATCTTTTTGCTTTAAAGCTTCCGGTAATTGAATGAGAATAAAACGACGGTTTCCATTGTCCTCAAAATTTTGTTGAAGAACTGCCTCCCCGGTAGTGGCGCTGCCTGCAAAAAAATCCAAAACAATATCATCGGAGTTTGATTCAGTGGCGAGTTCCAGCATTCTTTTGATCAACCCCACTGGTTTTGGTGTATCAAAAATAATATGACTGTCGCTAAATATCTTTTTGATATGCGCTTTGGCAGTTTGATTATGACCTACCTCGTTATACAACCAGATTGACTTGGAAACAACCCCCTGCTGCACCTCGCTTAAAAACTGTTTGAGCTGCGGTTTGGCGTCTCCATTTTTCCCAAACCAAATACGATTATCAGCAAGCATTCGCAGATAATTCTCCTTTGAGGTCTGCCAGCAGGATCCTTTGGGGGGAAGAACCACCTTACCGGACGGGGTTTCAATCGGGTAATCGTAATCCTTTGAATAGGTTTTAACCGAAAATCCACCCGGTTTCCAGAGTCCGCGTGGATCGTTATCAGGATTTTTGTAACGACTATTCATCTTTGTTGTGCGATGTAGTAATTGGGGCCGCCACATCTCTTTGTTCTTAGCATACAGCAAAACATGATCGTGATTATCTGAGAGATATTTGGCATCATTTGCCGGGGAATATTTCTTCTGCCAGATAATATTGGCCACAAAGTTCTCTTCCCCGAAAATTTCATTCATGATCATACGCAGATGGTGCACCTCAGTATCATCAATGGAGACAAAAATAGTTCCATCTTCTTTTAGCAGATTTCTGGCCAAATATAAGCGTGGATACATCATGGACAACCAGCGAGAGTGAAAACGGCCGCTGGTTTCGGGATTGGAGATCAGTTTTTGTCCGCCCTCATCTGCCTGTCCGCTCAATTGCAAATAATTCGAAACCGAGTCCTGCCAGTTATCCGGGTAAAGAAAATCTTTCCCGGTGTTATATGGCGGATCGATAAATATCATTTTAATTTTATTAAAATAGGATTTTTGCAGCAACTTTAGGGTTTCAAGATTCTCGCCTTCGATAAAAATATTGCCGGAAGTCTCAAAGTGAATGCTTTTCTCAGGGAAGGATTTTAAAGTAAAAGGTGTCGGGGATTGCAGAATCCGGTTTGCCGCTTTTTTCCCCACCCACGAAAAGTGATATCTCTCCTCACTTTTTGAATCTATCCCTTCAAGAAGTTCCTGAAGCGCCTGATAATCCAATTCACCATTTTCGAATATCTCAGGATATTTTTCTTTCAAGTATTTCAATTCACTGCCTTTGTCGGAGGTCAACTATTCTTGATTCGGACTATTCATTTCAGCATCAATAATTTGGAGATTTTTCTCAACATATTTGGCTCGATGTGTACTAATTGATACGGCACTATGTCTCTATAGAACAAGCCGTTTCAGGTGCTCATCGTTTTGAAATACGATTTTGGGACCTGCAAAAGCGCAATTTCTTTCTTCTCTACATATTCATGAAGCGCCTGAAGCACTTCGTCTTTTGCTGAAAAATAAAGGATTTGCCATCCTTTTTTACAGATATCGACCAGCATGTCAACCTGTCTTTTGAGCCGGGTGGTATCTGCCTTGATAAACGGATCATCCAAAATTAGAAACCCGCTTTTCCCACCCAATAAGGTTTCCCCGAGCGCCAACCGAATGGCAAAATACAATTGATCATAAGCACCACCGGACAAACTTTCCGGTGAAAGGGATACGCCATCTTTGCGTTTTACCTGTAAACCGGAATCCTGCGGTTGATAATAAATTGAATCGTAAAGTGAATTGGTAATCTCCTTAAAATGAGTAGAAACGGCGCTGTCCTGACCAAAAAGATGCGATACTTTTTCCTCTTCCTCTTTTTCAATTTCAGAAAAAATCTCCATGGCTATGCGAACATTTTTCTGCTGATCCCGCATATTTTGAAGAAATGATTTGAGATGTTCTGCAGCAGTCTCCAAATCCAGTATGTTTTGACAAAGGAACGGCTCATTTTGGGACAACAAAGTATCGTTTGTTTCCTTTTCAATCAATGAAAATTGATTTCGAATTTTCTCAAGCTGGGAACGAACACTTTCTATCTCCTGTTGAATATTGTTGTAATTTTCCTTCTTTTTTTCCAGATCCCGCTCGTTAAATCCTACCCCTTTTGCCACCCATTCATAATCCTGTAATTCATTCACCTGTCCTTCCCAAAAGTTAATTTGCTCATCAAGAGATTTTCCCTGCGAGTCAAAATTGTTTTTTAGTACCGAGGAGGCTTCGGCAGCAATTTTTTCGAGATTCATTTTTTCATGGAGGTTTTTTTCATACTCCTTCATTTCCTTTACATTTTTGTCAATTTTAATCTTATAAATCAGATCGACCGCTTTTTGTCTCCGATCCTCTAATTCTGTCAACCGTTTTTGCTGCAACTCTTCGGATGTATGGCGATTAATTTCAATACGGTTTTCTGCCGATATCACTTTTTCCTTTTGTCGAAGAAGTTTATCCTCAATATCCTGGATTCGAATCTGAATTTCAGGAATGCCATCACCAGTGATTCCGAAATTTCCTGCTTGAGAGAATATTTTTAATTTCAACTGTTCCAACCAGGAGGCGGCACGTATATATCGAAAAAAATACCAGAGGCCAAATATCACTAATAGTGACACTGAAATACCACCGGCCAGATAAGATATTAATCCTGGTTTCCAGACAACGCCTATCATAAAAACAATAAACACAACTGTTATCACTATCAGAGAAGATCGAAAAAATTTTCTCGATGATTCGGAAAAAGCGATTTTTTCAGAGGTTTCTGCATGTTCACGCAGCAAGGGTTTTAATAAATCATCAATCCGGGTAATTTTGCTCTCCAGAACTTTCTGCTCCGCTTTTTCTTTTTCTAGCACTTTTTCCAGACTGTGTTCTTCCTCCCGAATAGTTTTTACCCGATTTTTGACTTCTTTCGTTTCGTTCTCTTTTTCCTCAATAATTCGTTTGCATTGCCGCCATTCACCTAATTCGTTTTCATTGAATTTGTCCAGCAACTTCACCTGCTCTTGAAATTCGGCTAACTTTGTCAGATTTTGTCTACCGGTCTCATATTTTTCTCGAAGACGTGCACCTTCCAAATCACCGATTTCCTGCTCCAATATTTTTGAATCTTTTCTCAAATAAACCAGTCTTTCCTCGAGTTTATCGAAATTTTCAGATTTGGATTTTTTAACGATTCCCCGAATTTTTTCCACAAGTTCCTCAGCCTTGGATAGCCTGTTTTTAAGAAACTGGCTTTCACGGGTGTTCACAATTTGGAAAGATTCTGTCAATCCACCAATTTCTCTTAATTTCGATTTCAGATTTTTCAACTGGTTTGTTCGAAGACCAGTCAACCGTTCCGTTACATTTCCGTAAAATTCATTTTCACGGGAAATAGTAAGATCACTGTTTCGAATCACAAAAAGATTGGTAAATTCTTCAGCAGTAATTTCAAAAATATCTGTTAACCTACCATGTTCGGGAATTTTTTTTTCTTTTTTCCCTTCATCCTCTAAAATAATGTATCCATCCGGTTCTTCCGGAACTCTATCAATATTTTTCAGAAACCGGCGGTTTTTGCCAACAAGAAGTTTAATTAATGCCTCGATTGTCAGCGTTTTTCCATCCTCATTTTCCCCCCAGAACAGATTAAAATCATTAAGTCTAATTCTCCCTGTTTCAGAGAGAGGACCATAACGATGCACTTTAAACTCTTTAATACGCATCTTCTACAGCTCCATCATTGCTTTTATGGTGAAGTAACGCACCTCATCCTTTACAGCGGGATCCAGTTCTAGTTTTCTCAACTTTTTTTCAAACATGATAAAAAGATCATCCTCGAGTATATTGTGTATATCCCTAAAACCCAGTTCTAAAAAATCACACCGCTTCGAAGCAGCAGTTTTTATTGACTTGCTCAGTTCTTCTTCGGTTTTTCCCAATTTTCTGCTGTCAAAATATCCATTGACAGAAAGAAGCAATCTAGCATGACGCGGAAGTTGATGTATGGTATCCTGAATTAAAGAAACCGGATCTATCTTTATGAATGGATCCAGGTTTATTTCGAGCGGTTCATAATATGCTGTCTCAAGAACATGTGCCTTTGGAGCTTTCCCGACTTCAAACAAATTCACTTTCCGAGGGGCTATCTCTCTTTTGGTAACAGAGACCGGAGAGCCGGGATAAACAAAATACTTCTTAGGGCTAAACTGGTGCACGTCAAAATTGGTGTGGAAATGACCGGCGAGAACGTAATCCCAGTTCAGCGAGTGGAAATAGTCCAGTTTTATGGGGAAATACCGGCGGTGTCCCTCTTCTCCATAGTTTTCCCAAAACCCGACCGTATCAAGCAACTCTCCATGAATTAACAAAATATGCGAAGCATCCTCCACGGCTAGATTACTGGCTTCATGCAAGCGTCTCAGAATTTCCTCGTCTTTTAAATCTTCATATGGGAAACCCCAGAATACCGCATCGTCTATTTTAACAGGTGTTTGAAAATCCCTGACGATAGTAACCTGATCGCCAAAAAATATGCCTTCCGGATAGGATTTTGCATCGTGGTTTCCTGGAATGATCAGCACCTGACATTCTGCCTTGGAAAACAAATCCCGAATTTTTGTCCGAAGTTTATTTGCATCTGTATCGCTATTAAACAAATCACCACTTATAACAACCACATTTACCTTTTTTGTCCGGGCAAGTTTTATTAAATAATCAAGCGCTTTCCAGCGCTCATCATTATACTTTTGAATATGAATATCCGCTGTATGGAGAATTTTCATTTCTATATACTTTTTAAAACCATTTTAGAAATATTGCCAGTCACTTTTAAAACTCGTCAAGAAGTTGTTAATTATAATTTAATATTGAGATAATCAAAATAAAAAATTAGATGAAATTTCAATGGTCGGGTCTTTATTGAACCAGAAAAAAATAAAGTGAAAAAATTCCTCCCTTACAAAATCAATGCATAATAATTTCCATCGATTAACTATCAGTTTTTTGAAAGTCCATCAGATTCCTGACAATTCCGGTTGACATTTTTGCTGAATTCTCCCCTAAACGATTTTACGCACCTCACAAGATAACCTGTTGTCAATTAATGAATTAATTCCAATCCAGATTCCCAGACTAAGAATATCAAATTGGGGCAAAGGTTTTGGCATCATTTTTGGCTCTTTCAAAATTGTAATTCTTTCAATACGATTAATTTGAACAAAGGAGGCCGAAAATGAACGCTGTGAGACATCAGATTTTATACTCCGTTATTTTATCTTTTTTAATGAGTTGTCTTCTATATGGGCAATATTATAGAGAACAGGTTACCGAAAAAAGCTTTGAGCAATCCGAACTTTATTTTACCAGTCATTTCATGAATCCCTATGGATTACTCCGCTGGAAACAGGTATCAGTCGGATTGTTTGATGATCCGTTCTTGCGTCTTCAATTGAATCCGGCAAACCTGCCAAATTTTGGAGAAAAGCGCAGCCTTGTTTACATGGATTTTCGGGGAGACCGTACGGAACCCTCAATATTTGCAGACTACCGAACTTACAGAGCAGCGGTATATGACTTCGCCCCCATCCCTCCATATTATTACGATCCACGCTGGTATTCGGACACACGAGCAGAGCCTGAGCCCATTTTTTCTTTAGGCATTCTGGTTTATCCTATAGAAAAGCTTCTTCTTGGTGGAACATACCAGGTGATTCATAAAAAGGAGGATTTTTACCGTATTCCGTCGTGGATTTACTATCCACGATTTGGTTACGATGCTATGGGTGAAAGAGTAAGTTCAGATTACAATATTCCAATCATTGATCGCTACTATGGAGAGGATGAGATGACCAATAATGCCCAGCTTTTTTCAGGATTTTTGGGATACAAACTATCAGATAGACTACACCTGGGTGCCACAGTGAACGGAATCACTCAATCGCGGGAAGGATCATACATTCATTCTTCGCGGGATGAATACAATTCCTCAAACGATGACGAGTGGTTTAATTTTACTTTAAGGGAAAAGAATCAAGATTACGATCATATTGATCTAAGCGGAGGAATCCGGTTTTTTTTCACTCACCAATTTAGTGCGGGAGTAAAAGCCGGGTATCTAAATGGCACTGCCAAACAGGATTACCGAAGTGTTGATTCTTCCAAATATCAATATGGAGATTTATCCGACCCCTGGAACTGGAGTAGAAATGCCTCCCAGTCAATTACCGATCAGAACTGGGATCACGATGGAAATTCAACATATGGAAGAATAAGTGGGAATTACCAACTTCCTCAAGGCAACGAGGTTACCCTTTGTTACCGTTATTCAAAAACTGATATTGATTTTCAGAACGCATCCACTATCCGGGACACCGCTTTTTATAAATCCCGATGGACATGGGACACCACCTATTCCATTCACCGACATTTTTCTTCCTTAAAGGACACCCGAGAAGGGAAAGGAAAGCGTGCAATAAAGGACCACCAGATTTCACTAAATTTCAAATGGAATCTGACTCCTAAAAACACAATTTATACAGGAATTTATTATGCCAGCGAGAAGTCAACCATCAATAGTTTGGAACCGGTGATTGCAGATCGTTACAGTGAGTATTTTCATTATCACAGCAAATATGAGCCGGATTCAACAACTCATATTAACCGTTTATACGAAAATAAAATGCTTGATTGGCAATATAGTTCAAATTATTGGACAATTCAGATACCGATTGTGGTTCATTTCCGCTTCAATAAATATTGGGGTTTCATGATTGGTGTAAACCGGATTATGGAAAGCTGGAACATTGAAGAACAGACATTGGCAGTATTCAATCGGCGAGAAAAAGAACAAAACGGCTCTACAACTGTGGAAACTGATTTTGGAGAACGATACACTCAACCGTCTCAGAATTTCACAGAGGATTATACAGACGTGATTGCAAATTTCGAGGTGAATGTGTCTGAACAATTAAAAATCAATCTGCTGCTGGATCCGGGCTTCGATGAAACATTCAAAATTTACCAATGGTGGCTGGGATTCAGAGCAAATCTTTGAATAATAACAAACTACCTGAATGGTGATTTAATTCAATGCAGACTGGAATAAATAGGATCCTATCAAGCTCCTTTATAATCCTTTGGATTTTTATGATTGGATGCATCAAACCTCTCGATTCATTTTCGAATGAAAATACCCTGAGCGTAGATATGAGTAACAATGACATTTACGAATATAGAACCGGTATTTCCGGTGACGAGGAGAGGACCTCGATAATTGTACAAGCGCGACATTTTGAAATCAGTGATATCTTTCGAAACGCTGGTACACAATATGAGGCAGTGTATAAGTACAAACCAGAAGCAGAATTTAGTGGTAGAGATTATGTCGAGATTGAAACAAGAAGAGGATCTGACGGAGCCAGTCCTTCAAACAAAGTTGCGATAATTAAGATCAAAATTCAGGTTTATTAAATATGCTCGGGTCTTTGGCAGTCGCTTATATTTGTTCGACAAGAATCGATTCATATTCAACCCGTCTTCGTTGTGTAGTAACCATTAACTGAAAGGCTTAATTGAACGAGAGGACCACTTTTATGAAATTTATGATTTTCCTTTTGGGTATGTTCTATTTTATGACCTGTGATAGTTCTACGAGTGCAGAACTAGGCTATGTAGTCGAATTACATTATGGACAACGCGTAAATTTTACAAATAACCATTTTTCAATAAAATTTAAGGCTGTTGAAGAAGATTCTCGTTGTCCTGATGGCGCAATATGTGTCTGGGAAGGAAATGCAAGAATTGTGATTGAAGTATCTAATAATGCATTTGAATTAAATACCAACTTGGAACCGAAAGAAACCAACTATAAAGACTACAAAATTCGATTAACTTCAGTGAAGCCTTATCCAAAATTAGATGAAAAAATCAATATTGAGGATTACAATATTAAACTGGTCGTGGTGAAATAGATTTGTTAGCTGATGAGTGACTCAATACCGAGAAAATAGAGCGCCTGGTTCTTTTGAGTGGTATAGTTTTATCAGCATAAATATATGAATGGTCATAAAAAGATGGAAATGTTAAAGATTAAAGGCGCGATTTTGTTTTTGTTAACCACCGACGCATTTCCATCACTGAAAATCCTTTTACTCTTGAAAACAGTCATGGCATCCAGTAATTTACAAGCAACTTATTTCTTAGGTTACCCATGTCCAACAAGGTTAGGCTGGCAAAACGCCTGTCATTTAAACTCCAACTCATTATTACCTTCAGCACAATTACAATTCTGGTGGTAAGCATCATGGCATGGATGAGTTATAGATTTGTGAAGGATATTTACTTGGGGCAGCTTTCAGAACAGGTAATACTGATGGCCCAAATCACGGCACGAAGTCTGGACAGCAGATACCTCCCATTAATACACCCCGCCGATCAGCAATCGCTAGCGAAAGAATATTATCAACAGACACTAAGGGAACAAATTCCGCATATGAATCTGGAGAGCGCTTTTATATTTAATCAGGATTACCAAATTCTAATGCATACCGACGAAAATTACATTTCCACACTTCCAGATGCCCGACTTCTTTTGAACCGGCAGGAAATTCAAAATCTAACAATGGGGAACGCTACAGCTTCAATACCATTCAAGAGTGACGAAGGGCTTTGGTATATGTGGGGATTTTACCGACTTGGCAATAATTACTGGTTAGGCGTCAAAGAAAATGCCAGCCGTTTGAAACAGGTGGAGAATCTGGCATTTACGTTCTGGTTAATCGGTTTTTTCGGAGTGCTCACTGCAATAATAGCCAGCTGGGTGCTTGCCCGCGCCATCGCAAAACCGATCGACGAGCTAGTTTTATTTAGCAAAACTTTAGGGAGAGGAGATTTCGAGGCTTCGGTTCCAAAAAATATTAGAGGAGAACTGATGGTTCTCGCAACGGCGATGGACCAGATGCGCGGCGAGCTGGCCAATAAGCAGAAAGAAAAAGAAGAGATGCTGGCACAGATAGCTCATGAAATTCGTAATCCGCTGGGTGGAATTGAGCTGCTAGCCGGATTAATAAAAGAAGATTTAAGGGATAAAGGTAAAAGTGAGCAGTATATCCAAAAGATACTGGATGAAATTGGCGGACTAAAATCATTAATAACTGCCTATTTGAATTACAGCCGTCCCATTAAAGCAAAACCGGAATGGATAAAAACAAAAACAGTGATTGAGGAGGTCCAAAACCTTTTAAAGAATTCTCTTCTTGAAAAAAATATCCGGTTTTCTCATAACGGAACTGAAGATAATATGTGGTTCGATCCAAATCATATCAGACAGGTTTTACTAAATCTCATCGATAACAGTATTCAGGCGGTGCAAAAAAATGGAGCTATTCATCTGCAAACCTCGAAGAATGAAAACGTTTATAAAATTCATGTTTCGGACGACGGTCCCGGAATCCCGGAAGATAATTTGAAATCTGTTTTCGAACCCTTTTTCACTACCCGTGAAAATGGTACCGGATTAGGACTTGCTATCTGTAAAAAACTTTGTGAGGAAAATAAGGCTGGTATCGACGTAAAAAATAATGAATCCGGTGGGTGCAGTTTTACAATTTCCAAAAAAATTAGTGAGAGTGGTTGATTCAAAAGTGATAAAGCAATATAGATATGACTATTAGTAAATTGCTCAAATTGTCATTTCGAATCTCGATTCATCGGGATGAGAAAACTGTTCCCTCAGAGATATCTGTAGATTTCTCGTCGCGACCTCCACGAAATGACTTTATGATATCTATTTTACCAGGATCCAAAGTGATGAACCTGAAGGAATAATGAAATGGAGTATTTTATATTCATTTTACTAATGATTGCATTTTGTGCTGGCTTCGGGTGCAAAAGGCTAACAGACCCTCTAACCATGACACCCGGTAGTAAAACTGTTTACTACTATCTCTCTGATTCAACCGGCAGTAAAAAGACGGAATTTCTTGTGAGTGAAGATATCTTTTTCCATTTTGGTGTCATTAATAATCAAGATTCAGCGATGAGTTACACAAAAAGTCATGGAGGTCCTCCAATTGCCAGTCTTGTAATCTTTAATAATGATAGCATTATTGGCTATTCTGATTATGGATATGCATATCCGGCTATCGTTGTAAGCGGTAGAATACTACCAAATGATAGACTTGCGTATACCACCTCATGGTATTCAAATCCATATCATACCGACCTTTTGGAAAAAGGAAATTATTATACGACTGTAAGTCCGTATATATGGTTTGCTGATTTTAATCTGACCAGTTTTTTAGATACAGTTTATTTTGAGATAAAATAAGATGAATTCTTTGAAAACATTTTTATTTTTATTCCTGGTATTCTTCTTAATAGAACAATGTTCTCGTGACAAAGCAACCATCGCAGGTTTTGAATCTCAAACCTCCTCTGATACATCCATAGTTGTCAGGAAACCGAATATCTATATTTATCCGGAAGAAAAAATCGATCTAAAAATAGAAGTTTCATTCCCTTTTGGAGGAAAAATCATTACATCGGAACCGGCTTATACAAGTTTGGGATGGGATATTACGGTAGATACGTCAGGATTAATTAACAATGCTTATCAGTACTTGTTTTATGAATGTGAGATCCCAAATCACTTCCAAACAAAGAACGGATGGAAAGTACCTCAAAAAAATCTCAACAATTTTTTACATGAAAGTTTAATTAAGTTCGGCTTAAATGAGATGGAGATATATGATTTCGTTGAATATTGGGTACCAAAGCTAAATGATTTTGAATATTATCTGATCTTTCCACAGAAGAAGGAGATAATCAACCAAATGATTCATTTGAATTTTTCGAAAGAACCAAAAAAATTGCAGAGAATGTTTTATTTATTTAAGGGCATAAATAAAAATTATGACGCAAAAATAAATCCCCCCCAGTATAGTTTGGTTAATCGAAATGGTTATACCATTATTGAATGGGGTGGAATGATCTCAAAATAAAAAATTATCCCAATCTAAATATGAAATCGAACGAAATCATAATCGTAGAAGACAATGATACCATGCGCCTGGGGATGGTAGAGGCGCTGCACCGTGAAGGGTACCAAATTTACGAATTTGATAATGCTACAAAAGCTCTGGAATTCTTCAGAAAAAATAACACCCCCCTGGTGATTTCCGATTTGAAGATGGAGCCTATTGACGGACTCGAACTCTTAAATGAGGTAAAAAAAATTAATCCCTCCACAGAAGTACTGATGGTATCGGCTTATGGTACGGTGGAGACTGCCGTAAAAGCTATGCAACTGGGCGCTACTGATTTTTTAACAAAGCCTTTTTCCACCGATGAACTTCGTATAAGAGTTAAGAAGGTAGTTGAGAAGATCGAACAAAACCGAAACATCAATCAATTGACCGAAGAAAACCGTTTGTTACAAGATGAGCTCTTTAAGGACATCATTGGGGATTCGCCGCCGATGCGGATGCTGTTTGAGCTCATCAAACGGGTAGCTCAGGAAGAAAGTACGGTTTTAATCGAAGGAGAGAGCGGTACCGGAAAGGAACTGGTTGCCCGTGCAATTCACCGGGAGAGCTCTCGCGCCAACAAACCATTTATAAAACTAAATTGCGGGGCACTAAACGAAAACCTGCTGGAAAGTGAATTATTTGGCCATGAAAAGGGAGCCTTTACCGGAGCAATCCGTCAAAAAAAAGGTCGCTTTGAGCTCGCAGACGGTGGAACCCTGTTTTTGGACGAAATTGGTGATATTTCACCTGCAATGCAGGTAAAATTGCTTCGGGTTCTTCAGGAGAGAGAATTTGAAAGAGTGGGTGGAGAGCAAACAATTTCTGTAGATGTTCGGATGATTTCGGCAACAAATACTGACCTAAAGGAATTGATTTTGCAAAACCGGTTCAGGGAAGACCTTTACTATCGCTTGAGTGTGATACCGGTTAAGCTTCCTGCCTTAAGAGAAAGAAAAGGAGACATACCGCTTTTAACCGAACATTTTCTGAACGGCCTGAACAACCGCCGCCCAAATTTTGAAAAGACTATTTCTGGTGAAGGCATTCAACTTTTATGCAATTATCATTGGCCGGGAAATATACGAGAACTGGAGAATCTGATTGAACGTTTGTTTGTTATCTCGCCTGGCTCGGAAATACCGGCTGAATTAATAGCACTCCACCTGAGTGGACATCCCAGGATTTCCACCGATGCGGACGGTCTTCCACTTGACTCCGCTTTGGAATCATTCGAGAAAAAACTCATATTAAACGCTTTGAAGAAATCCGATGGGATTAAAAATCGTGCCGCCAAATTACTAGGCATTCGAACCAGCACTCTTTATTATAAATTGGAAAAATACGGAATTTCAAAATGAGACCTTTATTCAAAATATTTTTGCTGGTTGGTTTATCAAGCCTCTTGATTGCGCAGGGTCCTGCTTCCGTAGAATCCGAATTAATATCGCTACAGGAAGAATTGATAAATACGACGGTTCAACTGGACTCGCTAAAAGGAAGGCTTGAGGGGCAGCTACAGATTGTGGATTTGGAAAAATCAAAGGAAAATGTCAACAAAGACAAAGTTGCAAAATTAATGTCTGAGGCCCTGGAGACTTCGAACCAAATTGAAAAAATTGAACTTGAAATCATAAAATTACAGAGTGCTATTGAACAGGAAAAGAGTCAGCTAGATGAATATTATGCAAAACAAATCGATTCGCTTCAAACTTTAGTTGAGTCAAAAAACTTTGATGGAGGCGAACCAAAAATACGTATGCAAATTCGGCATTTGACCGAAAAGAGATTACTTCTATCCCCCACGATTAAGATGCTATCGTTTGATCCGGAAAAGGTTAAACAAATTCAATTAGATAAGGCAGAAGATTCACTGGAATTTGATTTATTCACAGATTACTTAAAAAATGCATTAGAGGATGTCGATGCCCATCTTGCGATGGTTGAGAAAAATCGCAACGAACTGGAAGAAATAATATTGTTGGAAGAGAAAAAGAGCGAATTTCTGGGGGACGTTATCGAGGATCAATATTCCGGTATATTTCTGGCTGCCGAAGGACAATCTCAATCAATCTCGAATGAAGCATTTGGCGCAACTCGTGAGAGTCCACAAACCGACTATGCTAAAGCCAGCCAATCTTCCTTGTTGTTAACCCAATTTCAAGCCTACCTTAATATTCTTCAACGATTAAATATCAATGAAAAAATTACTATTGAATCCTATCTAACTGCTTCTTATGGATCCGGCAAACCACATTTTACTGCCGAGGAATATCTCAATTTGCTGAAGGAGGTTGAAAAACAATTGCAACAATACCAGGAGATTATTACATATAAATTAAATCGATAGCTAAATCGGACAATGATTGCGGTTTCGAAACTGATAAATATTGAATGAAATTAAATTCCATACTGTTCATTGCCTTCCTTCTCTGTCATTATTCAACCATTACGGCTTCACCCGTTGATTGGAGAATCCAGGGTGAAGCAGGATATTACCGAGCCTCGAATTCAAGCGTATCCTCAACAAATGATCTGATTACTAGATTTGAAGGTTTGTTGGCATATAAGAAAGGGTATAACAGACATTCCTGGTTTTTGGAATTTCGAACCGCTTCGGAATTTTATGGAATTGAAAATATCACTACTGCTTTAAAATTTAGCGGCAAAGGTCAGTTTCAACAACGGTTTTCAAAGGTATCTATCAATTTTTATCTCCACGGACGTAAATATTTTTATAACAATGATTTCCTGGGATTAACCTTTAATGTTTTTCAAATAAGCGGAAACACCTTCTGGTTTTTTCACTCCAAGAGATTTTTGGTTCTCTCTGTCAATTATTTTTACCGAGATCTGGAGAACAACACTGACAATAGTCTGGATGCAGTTGTACTCACTGGCAAACTTTACAACTCATTTTCACCATTTGGTAAAATAAGCGCTGGAATTTATACCGAGAACTTTCAGGTCGGGAGTGCCAGCTTTTTGGGTATCCCCGATATGATGATAAAAAATGTAGGATGGCGGTTTGGACCGGAGATTGGCTTGGATTATAATCATAAAGTTGTTATAAATCTAAATTATCGAGTGTTGTGGCATCAATCGGATTTGATTTCGAATACTTCATGGGAGCAATGGATAAGGCTTCTTTTTGGTAAGTTACTATCGCGCAAATGGTCATTATTTTTCTTGATCGATTACTACTTTCGGGACTTCCCCCAACCGGAAAGAGATAATTTCAACTTACTTTACTCCCCTATTGAAAATGAAAACAGGATATATCTTAACCTCGAACATAACATACGGAAAAAGTGGTCCATATTTTTAAAAATCGGGTATATTAAGGATAATTTGATTTATGACAATTTTTCATTATCCGGATTGCAGTCAACGGTTGGATTAAAGATCAAGGATTAGATTTCACAATATGAACAGGGATCCTGAAAAAATTCGATTTCATATGTTAATTGAAAAATGTTGGAGATTTTTACTTAAGCATGAGGTTCGATCCAACTCTCACCATCTACTGAAATTTCTTTTTTCCAGATTGGAACAGTCTCTTTTAATCGATCAATAGCATATTGACAGGCAGCGAAGGACTCCTTCCGGTGTGCTGCGGAAATAGCAATAACGACAGCGATATCACCAACTTTCAAATGTCCAACGCGATGGGAAATTGCGATTTTCCGCACATCCCACTTCAATCTGATTTCGTCACGAATTTCATTGATTGTTTTTGCAGCCATCTCCTCATAGGCTTCATATTCCAATGCAACGATTTCCCGACCGCGGCTGTGATTTCTTACTGTTCCAATAAATACACATATTCCTCCCGCTTCAGGAGATTGTGCTTTCCGAATCACCTGTTGGACATTAATAGTTTTGTTGGTGATCTCGACCAACTTACCCTCCACTCACCGGCGGTATAATGGCTATAACATCACCATCGCTTACTAGCGTATGGGATTGAGCATATTCCATATTTACTGCAATTAGAAAAGAATTCATTTGTTCCAATTTCGGATATTTTTGTTTCAAATCTTCAATAATCGTTTGTACAGTACAGGGATTTTCAACCTGTATATTTAACTCATTTTTTCCGACAAATTCCCGGGTTGTTGCAAATAGTTTTATCTTGATATTCATGAAATCCTCATATGAAAATAAAAACCTGGTAAAATCTTGAACTCCAAAAAGAGCTTTTTTTCAATCAAAAGAAAAATCATTACTGTAATTTGTGCCAGTAAATGTAATTAGGAGAAAATAAATTGTAAACCAATAAAATAATAATATACGGCAGTTGAGAGACCCGTTTTTTCGATCCGTGATTCAATACTCCTAACCCTCTTTTTCACATTTACAGGATAGTGTTTAATTTAAGCCTTCACTCCTGGTGCACCAGGGGAGCCGCTTTTCTACGAATTGGTAACCGATTGTTATTCTCTCAATTCTTGACTTTTGCAAGGATTTACAGGGGGTGAATATGGATAATCCAAATTTCTTCGTCGGATTAGCCAAAATAAGTGCCACAGAGGAGAATTGATTTTATACTGAAACAGTTTCTTCTTTGTTCATTCTTGAACCGAACTTTTTCGCTGCGCCAAATATCTTCATTGGACCCATCCCACCCATGATCACTCCACTGGTCAATACACCTCCCATCAAGGCCCCAAGAATGCCATGGCTGGCTACATCGGAGCCGGTCAGGTAAAAATTCTTTATGGGAGTTCGGGGTGTCAGCCATTTTTTCTTAAATCTTTCCGGGATTGCAGGCAATCCATATATGTTTCCTTCACGATGCCCTGTAAAAAATTCGGTGCTCAAAGGAGTAGAAAGTTCATGATAATCAATGAAGTCTTTAAAGGGAGTAATTCGTTCACAAGCGAAATTGATTAAAGCTTCTGATATTTTCTGCTTCAGTTCCGCATATTCGGCATCACGGTTTTTCCATGGTTGATTCGCCCAATCTCTGAAAGGAGCCGCATCCGTAAAGGCGATGATTTCCACGGTATGAGCCGTTGCTTTTGGATTTTTTAAAGAGGGAAAAGATACATAGCACGCAACAGCATTTCCGTTTATAAGCTGATTTCTACTTTCGTAAATTTCATCGTGATCGTATGATGAATAAATCCAGTAGTTTTCTCCTTCAAATCCGATTTTTCTTGGATCATCCTTCAATCCAACATAAAGGGTAATGTGAGAAATTCCCGATGGAAAATTCTTAATTTCTTCTTCAAAGGGTAATTTTACTACTTCTGGAATCAATTTATTGTACGTTGTATAAGCCCCTGCCCCCGAAACAATGACATCAGCAAAATATTTTCTATTAACAAAATCATTCCCCTGTTTTTCTTTCACTTCAACGCCTATTGCCTTACCGTTTTCCACAATTAATTTATCGACAAATTGATTAACCAGCATTGCACCGCCTTTACTTTCCACAATTTCGATGACACTATCGGCGATGGTTTTCGAGCTACCAACCGGATACCACCCTCCATTTATATAGTGATTGGCGATCATCGAATGAATTCCAAATGCGCTTAATTTTGGCGGCAAACCATAATCACCCCACTGAGATACCAGCAACGCTTTCAATCTCGGATCTTCAAAATGTGCATCCAAATATTTTTTAGTGGTCATCAAAGCGAGATCTGATCCACCCTTTTTTAACAAAACGGCGAGGGCATTCATGCTTTTTGGAAGTGCATTGGCCATGAATAGCTTTCCCATCCATTTGCTTGCTTTCTTAACATCATCAAAATATGTTTCTATGGCCTCTCTTTCAGTGGGGAACTGTTTAATAACATCTGCTCTTAATTTTTCTCTGCCCACATGCGCTCTAAATTTAAAATCAGGATAAACAAAGACATCATAAAAATCAGGCATTTTGAACCATTGTACTTTTCCGCCGGTAATGTAGTCAAAGAGCGCTCTCGGAATAAAACCTTTCTCCATTTGCCCGATGTAATGAATCCCCACATCCCATTCATATTTTCCCTGCCGTTTGAAAATGTGAGTAAACCCCCCAATCTTAAAATGCCGTTCCAGAACCAGTACCTTACGCTTTTCCATTTGCGCTAAAATGCTGGCACAAGCGAGACTTCCCATACCGGATCCGACAATAATTACGTCATATTTTGAAGATAAATTATTAATTTTCATTCCCGTCTTCCACTCATATAGGTGCTAGAATTTATCGAATCAATTTTTTTCTAATAAACCTCCGGTACAAAAGTTTGATCCGTTATGGGTGGCCTGATATAGCCTTTGTCATCCTGCCGGGGAGGTAGCGTGATTGGCCTGGGTGTTAGATCTTCATAAGGTATCATACTAAGTAAGTGGTGAATACAATTTAATCTAGCCCGGCGCTTATCATCGGCCTCAACCACAAACCACGGTGCTTGCTTTATATCAGTATAAGCGAACATTTCATCTTTTGCCTTTGAATACTCAACCCATTTATCACGAGATTCTAAATCAATTTTGCTCAACTTCCATCTCTTTCGAGGATCATTAATTCGATCCTGAAACCTCCGCTCCTGTTCTTCGTCGCTTACAGAAAACCAATATTTTATCAATATAATTCCCGATCTGATTATCATTCTCTCAAATTGAGGGCAAGATCGCAGAAATTCCTGATATTCTTCCATTGTACAAAATTCCATGACCCTCTCAACCACAGGACGGTTGTACCAACTCCGATCAAAAAGGACCATTTCTCCAGCGGCCGGAAGATGCGCAATATAGCGTTGAAAGTACCATTGGGTTTTTTCCTTTTCGGTTGGAATCCCCAGGGCAACCACGCGAACTACCCGTGGATTTAGTCGCTGGATTATCCTTTTGATCACGCCACCCTTTCCGGCAGCATCACGGCCCTCAAAAATTACGACAACCCTTATTCCTTTGAACTTGATCCACTCCTGCAATTTTACAAGTTCCACCTGCAGTTTTCGCAACTCGATTTCGAAGACCTTCTTTTTCATTCTTTTATTAGTTGAGATAGGCTTTTTCTGTATCGCTTGCAGTTCTTCTGACGGGAGTCTTTCCTTACTTTTTTTCTTCTTCTCTTTAGGTTTCTTCTCTTTATTTTTCATGGAGACCTCCCTGATTTTTTTTCATTCTACAAAATAATTGTGAAAATTGCAACGGCCTGATAGAAATGTTGGGAGCTAAAATCAATGCGTGGCTTAAAACTTCAGTATGAACAATAGAAGGGTAATTAATAAAAATAACATAAAAGCGAGAATCATTTATATTCTCAATCAATTTGAGAGATAATTCCACATCTATTACTAATGCGGGATTACAGGAATATCCTGCATTTTCTCTAAACTAGCATTGAAACCAAAATTCGTATCCCATACCAACAAGGGACCCTGCTCAACATTGTTTACTAATTTTCTCTCTCTTTCCCCCGGATATCCCAGGCAATGAGAAACGTACCAAATACCTTCAAATTGACGAATTCGGTTGCGGTGTTGATGCCCATAAATATGAATTATTGACTGTAATACACGGATTTGCGATTCAAGACCTGAACACCCGGCGACCCGGGTAAAATTGAAGACGGAATGTTCGTTAGACTTGCGGTAAATTTTTAATTCTTCTTCCGTGGGAAATATCAGATCCCTGCGGGGGAGAAAATGGCTGAATGAAATTACAGGAGCGTCATATTTATGTCCGATATACTTCTTATTCAGGTTTAAAAAATAGTCTGCTGCATGCGCATAACCATTAAAGGAGGGCCATTTAATAAAATAATTGTCATTCCACATTTGGAGTAACGGATCATCCCCTGGTCGAGGAATAAATAGACTGCTATACGATTCTTCCGGTTTAACGTACCACGATTGAAGCGGCAGAATCCAGACCGGGGATTGATCACCTATCCCAATTTTTTGAGGACCAATCTTTACACCAATTGTTTTGCAGGTTTCCTGAATCTTATGAAATTTCTTAATTGAATCGTCAAACTGGTTTTTTCGGATCCACAATTCATGATTTCCGGGAACAAAAAATAGCTCCCCGAATTTTGAGCGGAGTACTGAAAGAGTGGTCTTTACTCTGTTTAAATTATCACTGATATCGCCGGCAACAATGATGACATCATTTGTGAAATCAGTTGATGAAAGCGTTTCAATCCAAAGCCTGTTAATTTCTTTCTCAACGTGGAAGTCTGACATTGCATAAATTTGCATGTATGTATCTTTCAAATAAATAATTGTGAAAATCGATTTAATAAGTCTCACGTAAATTTATTTCATCATGTGCCCATTTTAGTGAAAAAAACACGATAATTGTCACAACTAGATACCATATACCAACAAATGGACCGAGATCCATAAAACCCGCTTCAGCCGGGGGTTCCGGAAATGTTATTAGATTTAAAATCAACAGCGCGATTGCGACCAATATCCCGACGCCACCAATTAATTTTCCAAATCTCGGATGGTTTAACATATTGATGGCGAAGAAAAATGTCCCCCCGGCAATAAACATATCCCACGAAACATCCAACCCTAATTGTACCTTATCAACTATATTAAATACCAAATTTATCGTTTCTCTCGTAGTGGCATCGTCGAAATCCTTTAGATATTTAATCACTGAAATTCTAATAGCCATTTGCACCACAAGCATCAGATTGACAATAGTCCCGCCAATAATGTTAAACAGAAGCGCAAGCTGCAAAGTCATTGTTTTGCCATGAATCTTGATTAAGAAATAGAGACCAATACTCGCAATATATAATAGTGGACCAAATAATCCGGCAAAGAGCAGTGCAAGAAATTGCGGCATCTCTATGAGGATTAACGTGGGATAGATCAGGCAGGCGAGCAGACCCGAGACTGCTCCCGCTTTTATCCATTTGATACTTAGTGACGACTCTGCGTTCACTTTATGATAACCATTTTAACTTTGAAAAAAGAGGTAGACCAACCATATTATATCGCGTTAGGTATCTATCTATCGTGCCAAAACCAGTTGCCACATTAGTACCTAGAATTTTTTTATAAAGAATAGAAACTTTATTTTAAGAAGTTAATTCCCAACTATTCAGATCAAAAAGAAAATTCTTGGAGAATGAAATTTCTGAAAAACAAGAATTAAGTCTGACCAAAATCGAAGTCTGGAATGATCTAAAATTCTAACTTGGACTTCTTATTCCACTTGCATCTGATGAAATGACTGATCAAACCTAATCAAAATAAACTCGGAATCATCCGGTAATCCTTGCTTCACATGTCTGCCGATGCTGAAGGGGAAGTTGTTATCATTGAGCACGCCAATAGTAGATGCATCTATCATCGCCAGACTCTCGATGGTCTCAAAGGGAAAGGTAAAATAGTCGTTATTACCGGCAATATTATCGGGGTCAGGGATATTTAATAAATCAATCAGCTCTTTTTTTACCAAAAATCCCTTGTTATCAATCCTGTTAAAATCGACCAAATAAATCTTTTTAAACTTTGCCGTTTTTCCCAGCCCATCATCTCTTTCGATAACCAAGAATTTACTTTCCGTTAGTGCAACAAATTCAGCAGCCGCTTTACCCTGCGGCTCAAGTTTGTATCTCCTCACCGGCTGTTCATTCAGGTATTTTCCGGCGAGTAGATCAAATTCATAAATATTCAAATGTTTCTCCGGCCTTCCAATCAAAGCCTTCTCCAGCATTGGATATAGTTGCTTTCCATCCAAACTCAGAGCCATTCCTTCAAATCCGGCACTCGGCTTGGCATCAGGCTTTTTTTCTCCCAAATACGGATTCTGCGGTGATTGAATCCCGGGCAGCGGTGCAGGGGCTTCAAGAATTTTTCCAGTTGAGTCCGTATGGATTAAAAACGGACCAAACTCGTCACCGAACCAAAAGGTACCATCAGACAGTTGCTGAAATGATTCGGGATCGAAATCTGCCCCGGTTAAAAGCCGCTTCTTTTGGATACGAGTGTCAACCGGGATTCTTATCGTTTCATGAGGATAATGATCCATTTCAGCAACAATCGGGAACGGAACCTTATGATCCGGATCGTGCAGTGAGAAAAACCCTTCCACGGTTATGGATGCCAGACCATTTCTTACAGAGCTAAAATCAGGTCGAATCTTATATACCCGCAGCACATAATCAGCAGAATTTTCTTTTGCGCCAAATCCATTATCGCTCAAAACATAATAGGAATTACCGCCTGCTTTTAGGACAGAGGAAATACCCTGCACTGGTTGTCTATTCAAAAATGGTACTTCAACACCGTTTGCACTTTCAATAAACCGTCCGCAGGTTGGTCCCTCAGTAAATGTAGCTGAAGGCAAAATAGCCAGCCCAGCCAATCTTTGAGCTTCCACTTTTGGGGGAAGGAATAACAAACATACTATAAAGATCAAATTGTTCAAGTAATAAAACCCAATTTTCAAATCAAAATATTTCAGACAGTTGCTATTGCAAATAATTTTTGAATGATTCATGATCCTTTTTCCCAGCCGAGAGTTCGCTAATAAAACTAAGTTGAGTTTTCAAGGGCAAGCAATTATTTTTTTTTGGCATACAGATAGCTTAATATGGCAGGAGGAATAACAATTATAGCCGGTGAAAACGCCAAAATAACGGTTAATGTTCCGTTATTATTCACTGGAAGAAAAGAAGTTATAATACCAAGTGATATTAATATCCATGACCAATTCATGAATTGCTCAGCGCTATGCCGGTTAATTTTATACCAATTCTCATCGGATTCGAAAGATTTCCAAAATCTGACACCATAAAACTTATACATTTCAACTTTCTTTTTGAGGAGTGGCATACACAACAAAATGATTAAACCGCTGTAAAAGATGAACGTAATACCTTAAGCAATATTTAGTGCTTCCACAGGTATGAACTCAATTTTTAGATTTGACATAATTTGATACAGTTTTTTACTTAATTTTTATGTATGTAATTCCACAATATCCCCGTCGTGCAGAACATGATCCCGACTCACCATTTGTCCATCATAGACATTTTTGCCCCATACTCGGGCAGTTTTAAGGTTTTCAAGAAAATCTTTGTGCACTTTTGCAGCCATTTCTTCAACCGTACTGCCTAATTTAAGAACAAAGGGAGCACTCATCTCAGGTTCTTTACCAGGAGGCTTTGAATACACTCGGATAATTTCTAATTTCTCAAATATCATTTTCCTTAATTTATCCAGATGGCTGCCGGTTGTTGCAGATACAGAGATTAGTGGCCAGTCTTTTTCCAACAAGGCACAGAATACTTCAAAATCTTCATCTAAACTTTCATTATCATGCTTATTTACCAGAACAATATGAGGTAAGAACAGAAAGTGTTCCGCACCTTCTCCGCTAATTACTGGTTGTTCAAAAGAAATTTTATGATCCAAAAAGATGGATACCACTTCCTGCAGTTGCTTTACTGCATCCGCCTGCAGGTTGATTACCGGTAATAACAAGTCAGCTGTTCGAATAAGGTCTATCATTTCCGGCTCAATGTGCTCTCTATGCAAAGTGGGTGTATCAATCAACTGGACTTGAATATCTTCTATTTGCATCATCCCGGGCGCGGGAGTCCATGTGGTAAAAGGCGACTCTGATACGTTGGGTTTAGCATTTGTAAGCGCATTAAGTAATGCCGATTTACCCACATTAGCCGGACCAACCATTATCACCCTGCCGGCACCTTCTTTTTCAATATGAAAAATCGATTCATGTCTTGCAGCCGATTTTTTCTCCTCCGCGGATGTCTTTAATCTCGACAACCTTTTGCGAAGATCCGCCCTGAGTTTATCAGTGCCTTTGTGCTTAGGAATAACACTCATCATCTCTTCCAGAATTGCAATTTTCTCATCGGTGGTTCGGGCAGATTTGTACCGTTTTTCAACTCTGAAATATTCCGGGGGAAGGTTTGTTGGCATAAAAATCTTAGAAAATAACCTTATGTCTTTGTTCAAATTTCCAAACTGATACAGGATCAAATTATTATCCTTAATCAGTAATAGCAAGTATGCCTTAAAAAAGATTCAAAAGTTGGGCCAGTAATCCAAAGCAGATTTCTTAACTACATATTCATTAATTTTTGAGAAAATTCCTGGTAGTCTTTCGAATCAATCAAGGAATGAATGAGTTCACTGTCAGAAGCGATTTTGGCAATATCCGCAAGCAGGGTCAAATGTAATTCCGGTTCATTCTGGGGGCTGAGGAGAACAAAAAATAATTTCGAAAGTTCCGCATCTTGTGCTTCAAGGTTTATACCATCGGGATTCAGGGAAACAATACAAATAGGCTCTTTAAATTCCGGTGATTGCGTATGCAAAAATACGATTCCCTGACCAAGAACCAATGGCGGTTTTCCTTTGGTTTCTAACAATTGATTTCGGGTTTCATCAAATGGTACATCCGGATAAATTTCAACCACTTTTTCTAAAATTGAGGAGATAAGCTGCTCCAAATTTGCATCTTTAGCCCCATAAAAAATATTTTCAGGATGGAGATAAAAAGGTAACTGATGTGCGAATTGTTGAAACAATAATACTTCTCCATCTTCTTTCCAATCGAAAGAATTCAATTTAAAATGTTTTCTGATTTGCACAATTAACGGAACTGCTCTTGAAAGCAGATTCTGTGAAATCTTCTCAGTTCTGGTATGAAAGAGAACGACCTGTTTATTTCTTAAATTGAAAGACACTTGGGAGGGTTTTGGCAAGTCGGACCAGATTGGAAGGCCCTTTGCTCTCAACTGGCCTGAAAATTCCGATTCCGGTGGTGACCAGCGGAAAAGCTGATTTTGAGGAGCTACGTCAGACCATTTATCACACACCAGTTGGTTGAGGTCCCGGTTATCAGTAAGGGCAATCACATTACCAATTTTTGTTTTAAGTTCAGCCGGTACTGTTTCATCCGAGAGGGCATTGCCCTGAAAGGCCTGTAATCCTTCCGTTATTGCTTCCTGAACCTCATCACCATTTGTATCCACCAAAATACAAGGATCACTGGTATATTTCGAGATAAACCTTGCAACTTTTCGCGAAAAATAATGCGCCCCAACAATTAACCACCCCTTGTTGGGCGGGGCTTTAACATCCAGAAATCTGGCAAGCGGTCCGGATAGTAAACCCTGCACAACGATGGTAATTCCAATGATAGTAAATGTAAAGGCTTCCAGGAATGTGGAATTAGGTTCCCCCATGCTCTTCAATTCGATAGTAAATAATGAAGCCATTGAACCGGCAACGACACCTCGCGGAGCCAGCCAGGCAAGGAAAGATCTCTCACGCAAAGTCAGGCTGCTACCGATAGTACTGATTACCACCCCTAACGGACGGATCAAAAATAATACGATACCGATTAAAACAGCGACCCGCCAGCCCAACTTGATAAAATCACCCAACCGAAGATTGGCTGCCAAAAGGATAAAGAGAACGCCAATTGCCAATTCGGTCAATTCGGATTTGAATTGTTTAACATTTTTCAAAATAGGATGTTTTTTCCATCCTAAAACTAAGCCGGCAATCACGACAGTAAGAATTCCAGCTTCATGAACCAGAAAGTCTGAAATACCAAATAGCATCAGCGCAGCCGCCAGAGTAAAAATATTAATTTGCTCCTCGGGTATCCAGTTTTTCTTTAACATCCAGTATATGGTATATCCTCCTAAAGCACCTAAACCCAAACCAATAATTAATCGCAAACTAAACTCCATAATATGCTGCCACAAAGCTCCTTCAATGCTCAACCATTCAAAACATAAAATGGCGATAAAGACACCTATCGGATCGATCAGTACCCCTTCCCAGTGCAGTATATGATGGAGTTTCTCTTTCACCCTAATTCTTTGTAATAGGGGAGTTATTACCGTCGGTCCGGTAACAATTATTAAGCTCCCTGCCAACACAGAAAGTGGCAAAGAAAATTCAAATAGCAGATGAATACTGAAGGCCGTCCCCAGCCAAGTGATCACTACGCCTACGGATAATAATTTCGAAATCACCCCTCTTACTTGATCAAAACCTCGGGATTCCAATGTTAATCCACCTTCAAATAAAATGGTTGCGACGCTAAGTGAAATGATTACGCGTAATGAATCACCCAACGACATTGGATTTACCAGACCCAATCCCTCGGTACCCAGAATGATTCCACCAAATAAAAGTGGTGCGATGGCAGGAATTTGCAGACGACGTGAAAGGATGGATAAGACCACGCCAAAGAATATGGCGAGTATAATGGTGGTTAATTGCACATAGGAGATTTCCATAAATTCGCTCGTCAATAGAGTCGCAATTTTTTTCAGTTATTACGATATTCAGAACTGTATGAAATGGTTTTCATGCAAAAGTTAATATAATTGGGATTTTTGAATGAAGAAAATTTATGTTGAAGAAATCTCTGTTCGGACGAGGAACATACTCAATTTCATCTAAATGCTCACTCCCAGCTATTAATGGTCAGACACCTGATAAGAACATTTTTATTCACGGTTTGAGGCCATTTCTTTATGTAATTCTCTTCCGATTCTGCAAATGATCTCCGGGAGTTCCTCAATATCCTTCAACTCAGTGCGAAAATTAACGATGCAGGCACGTAAAAGGTACTTTCCATCAAGAACTGCATTACTCACAAATGCCTCACCGCCTTGTTGTAAACGGGTTAACAACTCTGTATTCAATTTATTCAAATAAGTATCAATGTCTTCAGGATCGATCTTTAAATCCATTGGTCGATAACGAAAAGTGGTGATACTCAAATTATGTGTAAAGGCTTCCAATTCAGGGTGTGCCTCTGCAAGTTGGAATAATTTCCTGGATAATCGAATATCATCGCGGATCATTTCTTCATATCCGGAGCGGCCGACTTGTTTCAAGCACAGCCAGACTTTTAGTGCGCGAAAGCCGCGGGAGTTTTGAGGACCAAAATCAACCAGAGAGGTGGTGGTTTCTCCTTCAACATCATCAAATTTATAATATAGAGGACGGTAACTAAAAGCTTCGACCAGTTGCTGCGGATGTCTTACCAAAGCACATCCGGCTTCCAATGGTGAATAAAGCCACTTATGAGGGTCAACTGCTATAGAGTCAGCTTCTTTCATCCCCTCGAATTCATGGGGAGCATCCTCCAAAACTGCTGCAAAAGCGCCGTATGCTCCATCCACATGAAACCATAAATCATATTGCCTGCAAATATCTGCTAATCCGGATAGTGGGTCGATAGCACCGGTACTTACCGACCCGGCGGTTCCGATTACCAAGAAGGGTTTTTCACCATTTTCCAGATCAGTATCGATCTGCAGGCGAAGCGCATTTAGATCCATTTGCAATCGCGAATCGGTGGATATCCAGCGAATGGAATCGGTACCCAAACCACTGATATCGGTGGCTTTGTGAATCCATGTATGAACCTCTGATGATGCATAAACCCGCATTTTGGACGCTTCCTGGCTAAGCATCCCCTTTTCACGTAAATTCCAATTTGCTTTTGCTTGTCTCGCCGTTAGAAATCCGACGAAGTTTGCCATGTTTCCTCCGCTTACCAACAATCCGCCACAGTTAGTGTGGTATCCAATCATCTCAGCGATCCATTGCACAGTCTGTAATTCAATTTCTGTTGCAACTGGCGATAGAAGCCAGCCCCCTACGTTGGGATTTACAGCCGCTGCAAGTAAATCGGCCAGAGCGCCGATAGGAGCAGCCGATGAAGTGATATATCCCAGAAATTTGGGATGCCCGTTAAAAAGTGAGTGGTCAAATAACAGATTTGTAGTTTTATCCAATAGGCTGGCGCCATCTTCTCCTTTTTCAGGGAGTGAGCCTCTGCCAATTAAATCCCGCACTATGGAAGGCGAATCTCCTGTAGTAACCGGTCTTTCCGAAATCGTTCCCAGAAAGTCAGCAATATTATCAACTAATTTGTGACCGATCGATCGGAATTGCTCGGGTGACATCTCAAGTGGAACATTTCTTTTTACATTGCTACGATCTTCTTTTCTGAAATCCATAATCCTTCCTAGTTTTTATCATAAAATAGTTGATTCCTCAATGATGATAATTATATTTCAATACGACAAATATTTCTGCTTAATTTATTAAATTTTTACCTTCGATTTAAACTGATGATATTCCCGAAACTGGTAGGAAGTATTAACCTCTCAGCATCCCTAAAACAATTATACCACACTTGCTGAGAAGATGAAATTTTACTGCAAATTGAACCTAAATAACTCAAAATTTATTCTGGGTTACAACTTGCATTTATAATTTTCGAAAGCCGTTTTCATGGTTATGTAATAACTGATAAATAAAATATCATCATAAACCGGTGTGCTTATTAACTCATTCGCTGCAGAATCCATGCTGCACCAGAGGTGTACTGATCAATAAACTCACATTCCAGTTCCTGATTCTGGACATAGCCCGTTATCTGTTCCTTCAATTCGGGCATTGTTTGTAGAAGAATTTTTGATCGTTTTTTAATGGATTGCAGGTAAAAGTCATTAATATCGCGGTTCATTTGATCAGATAAGATTTCCTCTTTCACTAAAACATCGCCAAACGATGTCAGTTGTTCTATGGTTTTCAGGTGAGAAGTGTAATGTTCGTATCCTTTTTTGCTGACGCTATCCGATTTCTTTAAGAATCCATCATCAATCAACATGTGTCCTCCCACCTTCACAGTTGAACGCAGCTTACGAACACATTCTGCAAGTTTTCCTAAAACATTCCCTAGTGAAGCATATATAACCAGATCGTAGTCTATTGCGGTTTCCACAAAATCACGGATATCAGCTAAATAGAATTTGCAGAGATCTTGAACCTGATGCTGAATTGCTTTTTTTTTGGCTTCTTCCAAAAATGGAGCACAAGCATCAATCCCCACAACCTTCATTCTGAATTCTTTTGCGAAAGCGATTGAGACAGCGCCTTTCCCGCATCCCAAATCCAGTGCAACCATTTTCTCAAGATCTAGTTGCAGAGATTTCAGCATATCTATATAAAGTTCCGGAGAACTTCCCAATGCCCATAAATCTGCAATAAGCTCCGGAAGATAGGGAAGAAATTCCGGTGTTGTTTCCAGTGACTCAGAAACACTCTTTTTTGTATCTTTCTTAACCATGAAAATTTAATTTAGCATTAAATTCCCCAAAAAAACCATCTAATCATTCACATCGATAAGATCGACAAAAATTGACTCAAAAAATTTCTAATTCTGTATTCAAAAATCAAGAATGTTAATTAGGAGAATACATTTTCATATTTTTAATGTGATTGTCCTCGATCTTTATATTTTTGTCCAGCTCAAATAAAGAGTCGGGATTATTTCTCTTTTCGATTACCTCTAAAGTCTGCACCTCTTGAATCTTATCTCCATCATAGGAAATCACCTTCACTGGAAAACCGGAGAATCCCTTTTCATCTTCAATTTCAGCAGCAAGGTTAAAAAAAGAGTCAGAATCTTTCATAACATCTTTAAAATATGCTTGTGCGGATTTAAACACTTGAAAATCCGATTTGTCTAATCCCAGTTGTTCAGGTTCGACAGCCCACATTTCCTTCGTCTTCACACTTCCTCCATAGCCTTCATATTTGGTTCCAGCCCATTGAGCCACTTTTTCGTTCCCAACTCTTTTCCATACTTTTTTCTCGGCACGTTGGTTTCCCATCTGCCCGGGCATTTTCCCCTTCATATATTTTTGCATCATTTCCTGTTCTTCCTTGGACATATTTTTCATTTGTTCTTCCATCATTTTCATGGCCATATCCATTTGCCCCACCATCTGCTGCATATCCTGTTTGGTAATTTCTGTCGCTGTGTTTTTGTTAACATCCACAATCCAGAATTTATCCAGGTCCGCCCGAAAAATGATCACCATTGGCTGTTCACCACCGGTATTTTCTATTCGAAGCCGATCTTGCTCAGCAAAAATTTCCATATTGGTTTCTTGCTGGTCGTACATTTTACTTTCAATTTTACCTTTCATATAAACACCAGCTGAAAGGGATGAAACAAAAACCACAATGCTTGCGATGACATCAATCGACTGCTTCAATGACTTCATTACAAATTCTCCATTTTGACTTTTAATTCTTTTTTCTGTCTAAAAGCGCATATCCATATAGAGTCCGTTTTTTTGAGCACAGATTTATCCTAAAATCAAGCGTATGAATTTCAAGTTAAATTTAATTAAAAGTTTTTCAAATGAAAATAAATGTGATTGCGCGAAAAAATTCAAACTCGTCATATTCCTTTGCCCATTCCTAAAATATTTTATCCAGAAATCGTGGGAACACCCCAGGGTCCAATATTAGTGTTAAGATCGTACCACCAATCGCCCCCCATAAATGCGCTTCGTGTGCGATATTATCATATTTTTCCTTCGAAGCGTAATAACTATATGCTACAAAAAGTAACGCAAAAATCGGTGCCGGTATTCCGATTGGGATTAGAAAGAGGTAAATTTTACTTGTCGGCTGATACAAAATTGCGCTAAAGATTATTCCGGAAACAGCTCCGGAAGCCCCTAAACTCCTGTAATCAAAATCGTTTCGATATTTGACGATTGTCGGAATGACGCTGACAAATAGACTACCAAAATAAATAATCGCAAAATTTATATGACCCACAAATAGTTCTAAATTAAATGCAAAAAAATAAAAAGTAATCATGTTAAATATCAGATGAAAAAAATCTGCATGAATAAATGCATGGAGAATCAAGCTGTATGGACGTTGGCCCCTTACTAATCCCCAGGGATGTAGAATCAATTTTTCAAAGAATACAGAACTACGATTGAAAGCAATCAGACTAAAGGTAATGACCATTAGCAGAATTGAACCAGCTACAGGCGATTGTTGAAAGAAATTATTCATAAGGGTTTAAAGTGTATCAATTAATCATGTAAACTTGAACCTCAAATTAACAAAATAAAGAAAGAAATTTCAAAATAATTTAATAAGGTGAAACTTGCCTAATTTTGTAGTTTGATTTGGTACATTATTTGTTAAAATTGAAACACTTCTTAATAAAAACAGATGAACAATTATTGATTATGTAGCAATAACCAGCGCAACTAATGGCCCTCATTCAAAATCTTGATTTAGTAACCGCAATAATTGCCGGTGGTAAAAGCAGCCGATTTAGTAAATCGAAATCTCAAGAGTACCTGAATGGAAAGCGGCTGATTGAATATGCCATTGCATTAGCAGAGAAAATTTCTGAGGAAAAAATATTAATCGCTAACGAAGACCAATATTTCTCAAATAAAATCTTTCCCGTTCTCAGCGATATCGTTTCTAATTGTGGCCCCGTTGGAGGAATCTATACGGCTCTGGTTCAAATAAACAAGGGATGGATTGCAACAATACCTTGTGATTTGCCGTTTTTGATACCCGAAGTGTATAAGGTTCTCTGGCGATATCGGCACAGTAAAAAGCCCACAGTTGCAGTTGTCGATCAAAAAATCGAATCGCTGGTGGCATTGTGGCCTTTCTGCCTGAAAACGAACGTAAATCGATTCATTATGAGTGGAAGTTTCAAAATCAATCAAATTCTGGCCAATTTGAATTGCATTGAAGTCGATATGGAAAATGAACTTGAACATTTCAGTAAAACCTATTTTTTTAATATTAATTTCCCGCATGATTTAAAAAATGCAGAGAAACTATTTTTAAAGTAAAGGCATTAGATGGAAAAAGATTGTTGAAGGTTGGTAAATTTTTTTTAAATTAATGCTGATAACTTGCCTAAACTATTTTAGGCACTCCGAGCCGAAAAATCTAAGTCTGGGAGGTAGGATTTGAGGCCGTTGGCAACTTAGACGCCCTTCATAATGGGCAGGGAAATATTGGAAACGGTATTGCCTTCCATGTCTGAAAAGGAGTAAACTATTGAACTTTGATGAGAATTCCCTGAAGCACCAAGATGAAAAAGTACTGAACAACTCGAAGCGCATTCTGGTTGATAACTTCGGACGGCAAATTACCTATTTGAGGCTATCGGTCACAGATCGATGCAATTTGCGTTGTTCCTACTGTATGCCCGAAAAGGGCATCCGATTTGTTCCTCGCAGTGAAATTCTAACCTTCGAAGAAATAGAGCGGATCACAACAATATTGGCTGGTCTTGGGATCACCAAAATCCGCATTACCGGCGGTGAACCATTTGTCCGCAAAGACCTACTGGATATCTTCAAACGAATTAGATTCATTAAAGGGATTGAAGAAGTTCACTTGACTACTAACGGCGTATTAACATCGAAATATCTTCCGGAACTTCAACAAATTGGTATTTCAGGTATTAATTTAAGTCTGGATACTCTGCATAGACAGCGTTTTATTCAGCTGGCAAGGCGAAATGAAATTGAGGCTGTTTTAGATACTTTTCACATTACACTGGATCTTAAAATCCCTTTAAAAATTAATATGGTTGTGACAGATGGAATCAATTCTGATGATATCGTTCCTATGGCAGAATTGGCTAAAACATTCCCGGTAGATGTCAGATTTATAGAAGAAATGCCTTTTAATGGGGGAAATGGAAAACCAAAAAGATTAATTTGGAATGAGATGCAAATTTTTGCAAGACTTGCAGATGCCTTTCCAAATATTCAAAAAATAGACAGCGAACCTTTTTCAACATCCACAAATTATAGAATTCCCGGCTTCAGAGGAAATTTGGGAATAATTGCCGGTTTTACCCGAACTTTTTGCGGAACCTGCAACCGAATTCGAATAACCGCTCAGGGAATGCTAAAAACCTGTCTTTATGATAATGGTGTTTTAAATTTGAGAGATTTACTCCGTAGCGGAGCCTCCGATTGGGAAATTGAAAAAGATTTTTTGAAATGCGTACATAATCGTCCTAAAGATGGATTTGAGGCAGAAAAGAGAAGACTATCCCCTCTTCTCATTTCTGAATCAATGGCGAAAATTGGCGGTTAGGCTTCATTAATATGAATCAATAAAAAATAAATTATAAGATTTTATTGCCTTATTGATTAATACCCGGAAAATTTCTGAATTTTAGGAAACAATTAAACATATGATTGATGTCAGCTCGAAATTTAACACATTGCGATATGCCCTGGCTCATGGAATACTTCTGACCAAAAAGGAAATCATTGAAAAAGTTCGGAATAACCAGGTACCGAAAGGTGATGTCCTTGAAATATCCCGAGGGGCTGGCATTAGTGCCGCCAAAAAAACCTCTGAGATTCTTGTTTTCTGCCACCCCCTTCCGTTGGATTGGGTGGAAATTAAATTTGAGTTGTTAGAAGAGAGCGTTGAAGTGTTTGCAGAGGCAAAAGCCATTTGGAAGACCGGGGTTGAAATGGAAGCATTGACGGCCGTATCCGCTGCACTCCTCAACATGTACGATATGCTGAAACCACTAGACAGAGAAATTGAAATTACAAATATCAAGTTGATAAAAAAGAGTGGCGGTAAAAGCGATTTTACAGATGACTTTAAATCCCATTTGCGAGGCGCAGTTCTTGTCATATCCGATTCCACATTTGCCGGTAAAAGAGAGGACAAATCGGGCAAAATTATTCAAAATTATATATCAAAATTTCCTATAGATGTTGATTTTTATGAAATATTCCCGGACAGCGAAGATATGATTGCGAACCGGCTTATTGAACTGATTGATGATGAAAAAGTTGACTTGATTTTTACTACAGGTGGAAGCGGCCTCGGATCAAAGGATGTTACCCCGGAAGCAACCCGGAAAGTTATTGATATAGAAGTACCGGGGATATCCGAAGCGATACGAATCCATGGAAAGGAACGAACACCTTTTGCAATGCTTTCCAGAGAAATAGCCGGAATAAGAAAACAAAGCTTGATTATTAATCTTCCCGGCAGCTCAAAGGGGTCACAGGAGAGTATCGAAGCATTGTTTCCCGGCCTTCTACACGCATTCTACATGCTATGGGGCGGTGGTCATAAAAATGACAATCCGAATACATAATCCATAAATAAATATCTTATTGTAATGTCAATTATTCCTCATGATCTCGGCCTTTAAATTCATCAGTTTTGTTCAACATAAAAGTCAAAAAATTGGGCATAAATAAATGTATGATAACCATCAAAGAAGCCAAACAGATCATTAATAAAAACCTGCCATCCCCTAAAACAAATACTGTTTCAATTCGCAAAGCATTTGAGAAAATTCTGGCGCAGGATATTCATGCTCCGGAACCTTCACCTCGATTTGAAAGTAGTGCCATGGATGGATTTGCCGTTTTATGGGAAGATGTAAAAACAGTCAGGAAAAATTCACTGGTGGTTCTTCAGATAAAGGGGGAAAGTCGGGCAGGCTCTCCTTACAAAGAAAATATCAAATCGGGAGAAGCGATTCGAATTAATACCGGTGCTGCTTTACCGGAAGGTGCCAATGCCATAGTACCAATCGAAGACGTGAAGGTTAATGATAATTTCGCAGAAATTGTTCACGTCAAAAAGAAATTTCAAAACATTCGATTTCGTGGAGAAGAGTTTGAGGAGGGTGAATCATTATTGAATAAAGGCGAAAGACTAAATCCGGCTCGAATCGGATTGTTAGCTTCATTGGGAATTACAGAAGTTAAGATTTACCAACCGCCAAAAATCTCTATCCTGGTTACCGGAAACGAGCTCATACCCTTTCATCAAAAACCAAACCATGGAAAAATTCGAGATTCCAACAGGATAATGCTCTCAACTGCCATCATTAAAGCCGGTGGAGAGATGGTTTTTGCCGATCAAGTGGACGACAGTCTGGACGCCGCAGTGAACATGATAAGGAAGGTTGAAAAAATCTCGGACATAATAATCTTTTCAGGAGGGGTGTCAGTTGGTCAACATGACCACGTCAAAGAGGCTGCGGGCATTGCAGGATATCATTCCCTCTTTTGGAAAGTAAGACAACAACCGGGTAAACCTCTATTTTTAGCAAAAAAAGCTGAAAAGCTCCTTTTCGGACTTCCGGGTAATCCAGTCTCATCGTATATTTGTTTCTATTACTATATTCAACCCGTTATCCAGAGTCTCCAAGGCAAAGTTGAAGCTCCAAATACAGTCTGGGGCATCCTATCGCGCCCAATCGAGAATAATACTGAAAGGGACCGATTTTTAAGAGTTAAACTAAAATGGCAGGAAAAGAACAACCCGATTGTTTATCCTTTAGAAAAGCAAAAATCCCATATGCTTACCTCAATCTCAAACGCGGACGGATTTGTCTTGATTGATTTTGATTCGGAAATTTCCAAAGATACTTTGGTAGAAGTAACACTCTTTTAGACGAAAGAGAAATTTTGTTATTTTTGATTTTGAAGAAGGTATTCAACGACGGAAATCGAATTCTAAAATTTATAAAGACCAAAATTGATTCTGTAAATTTGTCCTTTGCTTTTCAATTTAAGAGAAATGCTATCTATATAACTCCAAATTTACAGTGGAACCAAATTCAGGAAAACACAAAATTATAGGGAGAGACCCCGATAGGTTTCTTCAATAATATAATCTACAACTTCTCGACCGCTATGATTTTTCTCCCAGACTTTTAACTGGCGATCGGCACCGGTCCCTGTTTCCATTAGCTCATGGACATAATCAATTTCCTTTCGACTACCCAGTTCTTCTACCTCTTCATTTATAAAATCAAGAATCTCATCCATTAAATACCTAAATTCCACTTCCTCCTGTTTCCCAAAATCAATCAATTTCCCGTGAATACCATAACGGGCTGCCCGCCATTTATTTTCAGCAATCAGGGCTCTGCGGTAAAGACGAAATCCCAGGTTTTGGTCAAGTAAGTGCCACAATTTTTTTACGATTGCCTGAAATAAAGCAGCAATACACAAAGATTCTTCAGCCCTCATCGGAACATCACATACTCTGAACTCTAATGTGTCGAAATAAGGATGAAGGCGGATATCCCACCAGATTTTTTTCGCATCATCAATGCACTTTGTTTTAACAAGTAACTTTAAAAAATTTTCATATTCAGATAAGCTGTTGAAATATTCAGGAATACCGGTGCGGGGAAACTTATCGAAAACTTTTGTCCGATAGGATTTATAACCAGTATTTCTTCCCAGCCAAAAAGGCGAGTTTGTTGAGAGCGCTAAAATATGCGGTACAAAGTATCGGGCAGCATTCATTATATGAATCCCACGCTCCCGATCGTCTATACCTACATGAACATGCAAGCCAAAGATAAGATTTGCCCTTGCCAGCATCTGCAAATCGTGGACAATAGTGTGATAACGAGGGTCATCCGTTATCTCCTGATCTTTCCAATGAGAAAAGGGGTGGGTACCCGCTGCGGCAATTTTCAAACCATCGCTGGCGGCAATCTGAGCCAGTTTAGTTCGAATGGCAAGGAGCTCTTTGCGAGCTTCGACAACATCACCGCAAACCTTGGTACCAATTTCCACAACCGATTGATGAAGTTCCGGCTTCATCTGCTCCTTCAGAATATCCTTACCGCCTTCAATCATTTGTTGAATATGGGAACGGAGTTCACGAGTCTCTGGATCGACTATTTGAAACTCTTCCTCAATACCAACGGTAAACAATTTTTTTTCGATCATTTTGAAATCCGTTTAGATCTACAAGAATGAAATATTGATATAGTTTACAAAAATATAAGAATTATTCAAAATTATTATGGATGGCATAGAAAGAAAATACGAGAATGGCAAATTTAATTAGAATTAATTGGAAAGATAACATCGGAAATGACTACAAAACTCTACAATTTGAATGAAATTGTCACTTGAATTATGAGTTGGTGACTATTTTTAACTTTTCACCGGGCTTAATGATATTACTTCGCATGTTATTCCACTTTTTTATATTGCGGATACTCACATTATAATTGAGCGATATATCCCAGAGCGTATCTCCCGCACGAACCGTGTGAATAATTGTACTGGATGAAGTTTCGTCAGGTAGGGGACTATTATCTGATCTTTGGATATTCTGGCTGGCAAGTTGAACACTACCTGGTTTTACCCATATATTTAGCTTTTGAGAGGGTCTAATAATTCGTGTATAGCCCAGTCCGTTCCATTTTCGAATCTGATTAACCGTAACATTATATCGTTGCGCTACATCCCATAGGGTATCGCCCTTTTTTACGATGTATTCCTTTTTTTCTCTTCCCGGAACATTAGACGCAACCTTTCGAGAATATGAACTGGAGGATGCAGGTGCGTAACTTGATTGTGTATACGATCGATAATAACTTTTACTTTGAGGTACCGGGATTACCAAAGAATGCCCGGCACGGATTAATGTACCATTAATTTTATTAAATCTTTTAATTTCGCTGATACTCACATGATACCTGCGCGATATGGAAGAAAGTGTTTCACCGCTACGAATTCGATGGTGAACATAACTTATCTTCTGGTTATCGGGAACAATTTTGTAATTGACCAAAAATTGCTGTCGGCTTCCTTTCGGCAGATTTAAAACCCATTCTTCTCTATCAGGGGGAGTACACCAGCGTAATAATGCCGGATTAATGTTCTTTACCTCTGTAAAACTGGTGCCTATACACTTTGCAACTACATTTAAATCGACACATTCTCTTACAGTAACAGTATCAAGTTCAACCGGTGAAAAAGGTGCAACGTCGAATCCGTATTTTAAAGGATTTTGTGCTATCGTTGCAGCTGCAATAAAGGTTGGAACATAATTTCTTGTTTCGCGAGGAAGGCGAGGCAAATCCCAGTAATCATGTACATTCTTATTTCTCAACCGTCTTTCAATTTTGCCTGGACTGTAGTTATAACCTGCCATGGCAAGATACCAATCATTGAATCTCTGATGTAAATCTTTTAAATGTCTCGCTGCAGCTCTGGTTGCCTTGATGGGATCTCTTCTTTCATCATACCACCAACTCTGTCGCAAGCCATACATTCGCCCTGTCCCAGCAATAAATTGCCAAATTCCCACTGCTCTTGCCCAAGAATGTGCATTTGTTCGCAAACCACTTTCTATCATTGCAAGATAGAATAACTCCTCCGGAACACCTTCTTCTTTTAAAATCTGCTTTATTAGGTTCTCATACAAACCAGCTCGTTGAAGCCAAACAGCAAATACTTTTCTTCCTCTTCCCCGTGTAAAATATTCAATAGACCGCTCTACCTTTCTATTTAAAACAAGTGGAATATTCATTTGGTGCGATTCATCCATCACATCAGTGATCTTTACTGTAGTTGAATCCCCTATCATGGAATCCGCAGACTGGTCAATCAAATCAATCTCTCGCAAAAGATGCGATGTGGATACCGAATCGTTGATTCCTGAAGTGATATCATCAAACAATTCTCCATACAATTCAGTAACTTCATTTTTGAGAGAAATGAAATGTTTATTATCACCATACATATTCTCCAAGGTATCCAATTTTGATATTGCACGACCGTAGTAAAATTCTGCACCTAAAGTATCACTCATATTAAATGATCTATTTGCAAGGTCTCTTAGTGTTTTTATTTCAGATAAATCCCTTTCGAGCTGTTTGTTTTTTTCGTAATCTACAATAGTCAGAGGATTTTTACGGGTAATATTTTGTGATTGGCAACCCCAAAGACCCAATATGATTATCATAAACAGTTTCGAATTAATCGCGTACCTCATTGATTCATCTCCTAATTAGAAAAAATACCCTTATCAAAAAGCATCTTCAACTGCCTGATAATTTCGGATGTTGATCTTCCTGGAGTGAGCGGGATGGTAATTACTTTACCACCATTTGCTTCAACTATATCCCTTCCAACAATTTCATCTTGATTATAATCGCCACCTTTTACAAGTACGTCGGGTTGTAATGATTTTATCAATTGGTAAGGAGTGTCTTCGTGAAAAATTGATACAAAATTGATACTTTCTAATGAAGCCAAGATTAAAGCCCTATCTTCCTGATTGATTAATGGTCTTCCTTTACCCTTTAATCGAGTTACAGATTTGTCGTCGTTCAAACCAACGAAAAGCAAGTCGCCGAATTCGGAAGCTTTTTCCAAATATTCCACATGACCACGATGCAGTAAATCGAAACATCCATTGGTAAAAACCACAGTTTTGTTTCGCTCCGCAACTCTTTTCCGAATCTCAACTAACTCCTCCCTCGTCTTTATCTTTGATTCAGCCCTCATTGTTTTGATTCTGCTTCTATAATTATCACACTCAAAATGAAAATTTTTAGAAAATTTAAAAAAAATGTGAAAAATTTTCACAATAATATAAACAAATTAAGGAATTAAACAAGCTTTGTTCGATTTTAATCAAATAAATAAAGGGAGTTACAAGAAAAATTTGTTAAAAGCGGTAACATCATAATAAAAATTAAAGGAGGGAAATGTACTATAACCAAATATTTCTATATTACAGAATGAATATCTATTCAAACATTCTAAGTGATTTTCTTTGTGGTACCAATTATCCCTGATCATAATATGAAAGTATTTGAGCATTCTGTAAATACAATTTCACTCGAATTCAATCGGAAGGATTCTTTTTTTGATTTCTTAATATGGCCCCAAACAATTTATCACCTTGAACCGGTACCACACCAACCTCTTCGCAAACAAGTCCTGCTGCATAATTAGCTAAAGTCACGGACTCTGTGATAGACGCTCCGGCAGCAAGTGCATAGGTCAATGTAGCTATGACCGTATCCCCGGCACCTGAAACATCCGCTACTTTACGGGCACGAGTCTCCACAAAAGTAACTTTCTCGCCTTTCCTAAACAAAGCCATACCTTCTTTACCAAGCGTAACGAGGACCGCAGTGGCATTCAATTTTTCCAATAAAATATGCCCGGCTTCCACAAGATTATTCTGTGTTGCTAGGTGCATTGCGAGTGCTGCTTCGGTTTCCTTTTTATTAGGTTTAAATACTGTAACGTTACGAAATTCAAAAAAATTCCGAAATTTCGGATCTACCGTAATAAATTTGTTATAGCTATTGGCTAGTTGAACAATCTTTGAGATATACCCCGGTACAAGTAATCCTTTGTTATAATCCTGAAGTATAATCGCATCTATTTCCTGAATATTCTCTTTTAGAAATTTAAGAATCTTTTCCTGATTCTGGTCCGCAACATCCGCAACTTTTTCACGATCAACTCGAGCAATATGTTGGTTATTACCAATAATTCTGGTTTTAATGGTTGTAGGTCTATCCGAATCGACAACCACTCCACCAGAGGGAAGACCTTTTTCGGTTAATTTATTGCGAAACACCTCGCCCCAGGTATCATTGCCCACAACTCCAACCAAAATTGGCGTTGCACCCAAGCCAATTAAATTATTTGCGACATTGGCGGCACCGCCAAATCGTATTTCTTCCTCTTCGATATTGATAATAGGGACGGGAGCCTCAGGCGAAATTCGACTGACATCTCCCCATAAATATCGGTCGACCATCAAATCACCAATAACGGCTATTCTTTTTTCACCCGAGCTCATTATCTTTTTTAGTCGTGATTCACTTAACAAGTGCATGCAAAATCCAATAGATCTTTTTTTTCTGAATCAAGAATGTACTTAGTTAATAAAACGGTCAATATAATCAAGTAGCGCATCCTTAAAGAGACCCACTAAAATCAGAAGGATAAGGAGTGGAAAACCTGTGAAGTATATAAATTTCATGAATGGATTGATCCAGTCATAATGAAAAAGCGGAACTACAACAATAATAAAAAAACAAGTGATAACATAATATTCGATTATTCTTGTTAAACGTCTGTAATAGCTATCTACTTTCCTTTCTTTCTCCAGTAGCTGATCTTTTTGTTCTTCTTTATTTTTATCTTTCACGATTAATATCCTTTCGGAATTCCGGTTCCATCTTTATCAGAACACACTTCCCATTGATTACCCAGTCTCCAAATCGCCTGAACATCTCCGATTGAACTTACTGGTTTGAAACGAAAATCGCGCTGTTGTAATTCATCTATAACCGGAACTGGAAATTTGTTTTTTTCATAATAGATTGTATCTGGAAGCCACTGATGATGGAATCGGCCTACTGCCATAGCATCTTCAAGGGTCATTTTAAAATCAATCTTATTTAATATTATTTGTAATACGGAAGTTATAATCGTAGAACCGCCTGGAGTTCCCAGTAATCCTTCCAGACTACTATTCTTTTCAATAATTGTTGGGGTCATCGAGCTCAGCATTCGTTTTCCGGGTTCGATGGCATTTACCCACCCCTGCACCAAGCCGTATAAATTGGGTGACCCGGGTTTTACTGAAAAGTCATCCATCTCGTTATTTAATAGGATCCCGGTTTTACCTGCAACCATGCAGCTGCCAAAAGAACCATTCAGAGTATAGGTTAAGGCAACGGCATTTCCTTTGGGATCGAGAATTGAGATATGGGTTGTTTCGCTTTTTTCATTAATTTGAATTTTGCGATATTCACTCATCTGATCAGAGGGATACGGGTTATTCAATGACAGCGAGTTCATTATTTCTTTTGAAGTAGTTTTTGAGGTAAACAAATGAAATGGAATTTCTACAAAGTCAGGATCTGCTAAATACAAATTGCGATAGGCATACCATCTCTTTTCAACTTCAGAAAGTAACGCAATGTAATTTGGACTGTTATGTTCAAAAGAGTCCGAAATATCTTCGAGTTCGAGTGTATTCAATATTCCGTTAAGAACCAATCCGCCGGAAGAAGGAGGTGCCATTGATATCACGGTATAATCCCGGTAGTCAAATTTGACAGGAGCTCTAACTTTTGCCGAGTAATTTTTCAAATCCTCTATAGTTAGAATTCCGCCATATTTTTTGACGGAGCGTACAATTTCTTCGGCAATTTCACCTTCATAAAAAACTGAATCCCCGAAAATTGAAATTTCTTCAATAGTATTGGCCAAATAAGGTTGCCTAAGCGTATCTCCTACATCAATCGCTTCGCCATGCGGGAAGAAAATTTTCATTGACTCGGGGAACCCTTCAAAGTATTTCTTTTTATACTTTAAAGAGGAATGTAATTCCTCGTAAACGGCAAAACCACTACGCGCATATTTTATTGCTGGTTCTAACAATCTTTCCCAGGGAATATCCCCATACTTTTGATGTGCAAAATATAACCCTCTAACTGTGCCTGGCACCCCGGGGGCCAATGCACCAATCAAACTTTTTGGTGGATTTTCATTCTTCTGATCCTCCGAAAAAAGATCATATTTTGCCTTTCGTGGGGCAGTTTCTCGAAAGTCCAAACAGAATAATTCTCCATTATTCTTTCTTAATACAATAAAACCTCCACCTCCAAGATTACCGGCACGGGGATTAGTTACAGCCATTGTAAAAGCTACTGCTGTAACTGCATCAATCGCATTTCCGCCATCTTTCAAAATCTCAATTCCAACTTCTGCTGCTAAGGGTTCTGCACAAGCTACCGCGGCAGAATCAACCAATATACTTTTCTGGATATCTGAATAAACAAAATTCGTAAGAAAAGAGAGGATGAAATAAAGGATTATTAAAAATCTAGGATTTGAAGAATTTTTGTCAATAACAATGTCTATCATTCTAAATTTAAATGGTGTAAATAGTTTAAAAAATATTGAACTATAGAACTCTCATAATTTTGAGACAATTAGAAAAATGAATATAATTTTTAAACAGGAAGGTTTTTATAATCTTTATAATAATTCGGCCACTGATGAATCTTTTTTTGCAGATGACCCGCGCACAACTTTTTTCAATCGTTTTTCTACGATACCTTTCTCTGAAATAATAAGACTGAGAACAACTTCATCTGCTCCTCCCATCCTTCCCAAATTTTCGCCATTAAACCACACCTCTACACCATCAGCGCGTCCAATTAAATATTTCACCGGCTTATCACTCTCCACCCGATGACTAAATCCCACGGTAAGGGTATACTCGGTTGTATCTTCGCCAATGATTATTTGTCGCACCCAGGTTCTGGCTTTTGCTTTTAATTCGATTACAAATGTTTCACTTTCCTTATTTGCCATCCTTCCAGACTCAGCTTTACTTTGGCTATTATCCTGCTTTTCACTTGAACCGACGGATGCCCCTTCTAATATAGGAGGTCCAAAATCATTCGAGCTGGGAATTTCCTTTATGTTAATCTCACTGCTCTTTTCATGAACGTACTCTCTATAACTAAAAATGCCAGCAATTATTAGAATTGCTGCAGCAAGGATAATCCAGAAATATTTGTTTATTTTATCGAGATTTACTTTCTCCAGATAGTCACCCAGTGTGGGCAAATTACTTTTTTGCTCCAATAAAATTCTTGGTGGAGCATCCGGCTCACCTTTTAGTTTTTTTTCGATCTTAATTTTGTAGGTCCGTCTAGGAGTTAACCTGCCATAAAGCATATCATAATCTTGCATAACCTCTTTAATGTCCAAACCAATCTCTGCTATATATCGCTTGAGAAATACCCGGTCGTAACCCTTCGGCAACTTCTCAATTTCACCTGACTCAATCGCTTTCAGATAATTGAGTGGAAGATAAGTATTTTTATGTATTTCTTCGAGGGAGACTCCTTTTTCTTCTCGCTTTTCTCTTAAATTTTCAAAAAATTCTTTCATAATCTTCTCTTCTTGAAATCCTCAACAAATACAAAACTGATTTTGAATATTCCAATGCCAGAATCAGTAGAAAAAATCAGGAAATAAATGAGTGAATATTAATCATAAATTTGATATCAATACACACTACATAGTAAACAAAGTAAACAGCGAGTATTGATAAAGTCATTTAATATCTTTTAGTCTTAGCTGTATCTCCTTGCGTCCATTCCATACACACTCTTCAATCACATAGGCGCAATCGACAGAGTCGCTATTTTGCAGTGCGCCAAGTTTTGTGTCTGCCAGATTAAATCCCATGGCTTCCATTTCAACATTATTTTGCTCAATACGGAGTTTCAAATGGTTCGAGCCAACGACGGATGGTTCACCGATAAGTTTTAGATTTCGTGACATAAAGACAGGCCTCATATTGAGCGGTCCAAATGGTCCCATAAGTTTTAGTAATCTGATAAATCTCTTATCAAAATCTCCTAATGAGGCCTCGCAATCAATCTTTAGTTGTGGAATGAGATCCTCGGGTGTAATTTCTCTTTTTGCAATCTCTTTTATTCTTTTTGTAAACTCCGGCAGATTTTTTTCTTCAATTGATAAACCTGCCGCATATTTATGTCCGCCATACGTAATGAGCAAATCAGAACACTGCTTAATCGCTTCATAAATATTAAAATTTGCAATACTGCGTGCAGAACCTTTTCCCACACCGTCAATGATCGAAATCATGATAGTAGGTCGGTAATACTTTTCAAGTATTCTGGAGGCAATTATTCCAATTACCCCGGGATGCCAGTCGCGTTGATAAAGAACGAAAGCAAAGTCATTTTCAGGATCAAGTTTCTGTTCGACTACATCTATCGCTTCTCTCAGGGTCGTCTCATCAACATTTCGCCTAACCCGATTTTCATATTCCAATTCTTTTGCCATTGTTCGCGCTTTTTGAATTGAAGGCGCCGTAAGTAATTGAACAGCCCGTTTTGCATCGCCCATTCTTCCGACAGCGTTAATTCGCGGAGCTAACACAAAAACAATTAATCCAACAGTAATATCACGTTTGTCCAAACCGGTAGATTCGAGAAGTGCTTTAATCCCATACCGGGGATTGTAGTTAATCCTATCAAGACCATGCCGCACAAGAATACGGTTTTCATCCACAAGAGGCACGATATCAGCACAACTGCCGATTGCCACAATGTCCAAATATTTGTCGAGTTCCGCCTCGGAAAGTTCGAGTTTCTTATAAAGCCCCTGTAAAAACTTAAATGCAACACCCACTCCGGCTAATTCCTTGAATGGGTAATTACACTCAGACTGTTTGGGATCTAACACTGCCATTGCCTCGGGTAAGCTTTCACCAGGCTCGTGGTGATCAGATACAATTACATCAATTCCTAAGTTTTTTGCTTCCCGAATCTCATCAACAGCTGTAACCCCACAATCCACAGTTATGATCAGAGAAATCCCCTGATCTGCAGCAATTTGTATCCCCGTTTTTGAAAGACCGTACCCCTCATTTAAGCGGTCTGGAATATAATACGTGATCTTTGGGCCGACTAGATTGGATAATACCAAATAAAGAAGAGAAGAACCGCTTACGCCATCTACATCATAATCACCGTAAATGAGTATTTTTTCACCTTTTCTCAGGGCTTTTATTACACGATCGACAGCCACATCCATATCCTTCATCAAAAAAGGATCGTATAGCTGTTCTAAGTCCGGGCGGAAATAACTCCGGGCATGTTCGAAACAATTAATTCCACGATTGAGCAGAACTTTTGATAATAGTTTTGGGATTCCTAATTCTCTGGATAGGTTGTCGACCTCCTTTTCATCAAAATTATGATCGATAACCCATTTGTATTCCATTCATATACCTTCTTACCTTTTTTATATTAATATAAATGTTCAATTTTTTTCTCTTTTATATTCAAAAACAACAAATTATAATAATAATTTAGACCAGAAATTGCAAGGAGTTTCTATCACATCCAAACGCAACTCACTATGCATTATGCTATTATAAGTAAGCATCAATTTTATTTTTAAATGGCTTCTTCTTCAACGATGTTCAATTCAATTTCATGAAGAAGATAGTAATTCACCAATAATATTTATTGCAGCCTTCACCCCTTCTGTTCGGTAGGGTAAACCAATTTTATCCAATTTTAGGACACAATCATTTTTTCGATTGATTAGTTTGATATAAAAATCCTGTTTATACCCCTCATCCTTTGTAATAACATGAATCAATTTAACCGAATTTTCATCGTTCCCATAAATTTCCTTAATAACAAAAAATGTATCAGAATCAATATACCGATAATCAACAAGTTTCGAAAAAGCATCCGGTTTCAATTTATCAGGTATCACCTTATTGGGCATCCGTGTATCTCCTATTATTCGAATCAAATGAAAGTCTCTTTGTTTTTTTGCCTGAAAATAAAAACTTTTCCGTTTTAGAGCTTTCCATTTTCTCTCATATTTTGTATTTATCTTACTATTTTTACTTACTTGAATTTCATCAATGATGAATAATTGAGAGTTTTTGAAAAGTGTTTTCGCCTCTTCCGCTAACCATTCTTGATCGGTTACTAATTCAAAAAGACCATTTTGCTTTAAAATTGCCGCTAATATTTCTACAAAACGTATACTTAATATGCGACGTCCCGAATGACGTTCCTTCGGCCATGGATCGGGAAAATTTAGCACAACTTTTTCAACCGAATCATTGGGAAACAACTCTGCTAGCGCAAAAATTGCATCATCTTTGATTAGTCTGACATTGGTGATATTCTCTCTATGAAGTCGTTTCTGCATGCGCTCAACCGAACTTATAGAATATTCGATTCCAATCAGATTCCAGTTTAGAATTCTGTTTGCCCAATTTTCTAAAAATTCACCATTACCAAAACCAATTTCGATTGCCAGTGGTGCCTCTCGATTGAAAATTTGCGCCCAATTCAAGGGGTAATCATCAAATGACTTTGTCTTGACGACATGACTGTCAGAGAAATTTCTTAATTTCATGTTTTGAACTTAACAGTTAAAATTACTAGGCGCAACATTTTCATAATACTATAATCTTTAAGGAGCATATGCTCAACAATGACTCGATCGAAAAAGAAACTCCTCTTTAAGAGATCAAGTATTCATCTTGGCAGGTCAATTTTTAACACAAGTTAATTGTTATGACAATCCCAATTTTGTAAAATTAGAAATCATGATGAGAATATTCTAAATGAGAATTTTAACCATTTTTGCTCACCCGGATGATGAAAGTTATGGGCCTTCGGGTACTCTAATTCATTACGCAGCAAACCATGCTGACATTTCCCTATTAACTCTTACCCATGGTGAAAATGGCCGGCTCGGCCCCTGCAAAAATTTGCTCAAAGAAGAGGTAATGAAGCTGCGCAGGTCGGAATTGGAATGCGCTGCATCAGTGATTGGAATTAAGGACTTGCATATTTACAATTTCCCGGATGGCAATCTTAATTCCATTTCGAATACCGAAGGAGTGGTTTTCATAAAAAAATGCATTGAAGATAAAAAGCCGGATATTATACTCACATTTCACGAAAATGGGATAACCGGACATCCAGATCATATTACCACCAGCAAATGGGTATTCTCTGCAATTCAATGTATTAATTTTTCTCCAACTCTTTACTATTTTGGAATTTCCGCATCGTATTCCGATATTATTCCCGGGAGAAAGTTATACCCGATTCCCCGCTCCCAAATCACTCATGAAATTAGTGTATCAGAATATATAAATGAAAAGGTATCTGCAATTAGATGCCATAAATCTCAAATAGAAATTTTTAATAAAATAGATGAAGTCCCCGATCGATTTAAACGCATTAATAGCAGGGAAATATTTTCCAGAGTATGGCCGAAAACAAACCAAAATCAAAAAATAATGACTCACTTCTAAACACAGAAAGAAAGGTAATCAGATGGAGTATTCTTTATATCATTATGAAGCCAAAGTTATTTCTATTTATGACGGTGATACAATACGTCTCGATATCGATTTAGGGCTAAAAACCTGGATAAGGAACGAGCCTATTCGTCTGGCAAGGATCAACGCTCCTGAATTGCGAGGGAGCGAGCGAGCAGCCGGTATTGAAGCACGTGATTTTCTGAGAAGTTTAATCCAGGAAAAAGATGTTGTAGTCCAGACACTTAAAGATAATAAAGGAAAATACGGAAGATATCTGGGTGAAATCCTATTCGAAAAAGATGGAGCGTGGATCAATATCAACGACCTAATGGTACAGAATGGTCATGCAGAATATAAGGAGTATTAATTGGCTTTATTGGTGTTCTCCTGTCTAATCTCTACAGGCAATTGGAATTATATAATATGGCAAAGATGAAAAAAATAAATAAAGGAGCAAAGCTATATTCAGATAAAAAATTACGTAATGATATTTTCGATTACATCGATTCGCACCGTGCTCTTTCCAGCAGAGAATTGAAGAACAAAATTTTTCAACATTTCGAAGACAAAGGATTCGACACAAGAAGACAGGAAATACATTCCACTCTAAAATATATTCTGGTTGATTTACTTATTGGTGATCGACGTTTGAAATTACCCTCTATTCGTAATATCCTTTTTAATTTTCGCACCATTGACCAATTGGTTGATATGGTAAGCAGACAATATGGTCGCGGAACAATAGGCTCAAAAGCTTTGGGTATGGAAAGTGCCCATGCGATACTCAACAATGCTGGTATTCGAAAAAAACATAATATCTTACTTCCTGTTTTCAAGCCAGAATCATACTATCTAAGTTCCAAATTGTTGCTGGATTTTTTTAACTCGAACCGACATTTAGGAAAATATAGAAGACTTAAAGAGAAGTCATTTGAATATATTATGCAGGTTCAGAATGAAATTGAAGATGATTTTAAAAATGCAAAAATGCCTGGCGCCATCGAGAATTATCTTCGCAAAATTTTACGAGAAATCCATCGTCCTATTATTGTTAGATCTTCAAGCAAATTAGAGGATAATGTAGAAGCAAGTTTCGCCGGTAAATACGACAGCTATTTCCTTGCAAACGAAGGAACGGAAGATGAACGATTAGAGGCACTTATTTCAGCCATAAAAAAAATATGGAGAAGTCTCTTTAGTGCAGATGCCATTATTTACCGCTTAAAAATGGGTTTTCTTCATAGAGATGAACAAATGGGAATTCTTCTTCAAAAAGTGATTGGAAGAAAATTTGATATCGAGTATGGTGACCCAAAGACCAGCCAAAAAACTTTATATAGACTGTTTGCGCCAGTAGCAGCCGGTGTGGGCTTTAGTCGCAATTTGGTATATATATTATCAAAAAAAATGAAACAGGAGGACGGTCTGGTACGTTTGGTCATTGGCTTGGGAACCCGAGCCGTCGATCGAAAATTTGCTCTCGAGGCTTCGCTTTCACTCCCTGGATTTTTTCCTGAAAGAAATCCTTATTTGCGACAAAAAATGTCTCAGAGCATTATGGATTGCCTGAACTTGTCAGGACACAAAATTGAGTCTTTGGAGATTGGCTGGTTGGCAAAGCACTCCACAAAATTTTATGACATTTTATTCCCGTTTCTCTCGATTTTGAAAGACGGCTATTTAACCAGACCTACAAATCATTTTGAGTTGGAATATCAGGGTGAACCGGGAAAACGAGTTTCAGACAATATTTTAATAGATTTTCACAATTTGCTTCAAATCCGCCGTGGATTAAAAGGATACTCATTTTCCGATGAATTCCGAAATATATTTTCAGCATTGGAAGAACAATTTGGTCATCCGGTTGATTTGGAATTTGCACTCAATATTGATAGCAAAGGCAATCCAAAATTCTATATTCTTCAATGCCGGGCACTTCATGAATTTGAGCACGTTCAAAGGGTAACCATACCGAATTTCAACAAGAATGACCTTTTAATTGAAGATCAGGTATGCCTGTCGCATGGTTTTACAGGCAGAGGCAGTGAATATATCATTTACGTTGATTCATTAGCCTATAAGAATTTTCGAGATAAATTATCCGTAGCAAGAGCAATTGGAAAAATTGTGCATCATCATATCCTTTCGGAGAAGGGTATTGTGGCAATCTTACCGGGAAGAACCGGAAGCAATAATGAAGAACTGGGTGTACCGGTTCATTTTAGTGAAATTTCAGAAATTAAAGGCCTGGTTGAATATGGCGATGAGGTATTGACCACAGATATTTCTTATGGTACTCATTTTTATACCGGGATGATGGATGTCAACATTGGTTTTATGCCGGTTCAAAAAAACGTGAACACTACCTATTTTAACGAAGAATTTTTCAATACAACGCCCAGCATAACAAACAAACTCATAAATGATAAGAAAATGGAAAAAGTTATCAGGGTTATTCACCTAAGCGCGATTTTCAAAAACAAAAAGGCTTTTCTTTATTTAAATGGTGTGGAAAAAAGAGGGGTGCTCATTTTAGGCAAAGATTTATCTTAATCATGGACTTTTAAAATGAAAATGATCTTCGTCCGGGATTCAGCATTTTTTGGGTTGCATTTCTACTATTATAAATGAAAATTATGACGAACCAATGTAGGAGGACAATTGCTCATGAGAAAAGTATATTTGATATGGAGTTTGGTACTGTTTCTATTAAGCACAAATTTGTATTCGCAGGTTGGCGATAGAATAACCAGCCTGGATCCCAACAACGTAGCTTTATATGCAAAACCGTTATCCACTTTTATGGGATCATACTTTAATTCGGGTGCATATTACAGTGCAAAAGTCTCAAAAACTTTTGGGTTTCGATTTACAATTGTCGGAATGTTGATATCAATACCGGAAGATAAACAAACCTTTGCACCTGTTCTCCCTGAGGGTTATGATAATTCAACCAAAACAGCAACTTTTTTTGGTAATAAAGGCACGGCATACCCTGGTCCCATCGGTTTTATTGTGTTTCCTCCAGGTATTGATCAATCCTCTGTGCCAGCCGGAATTCCACAGGTTGCCTTTAGCTTGGCTGGTGTAGAAGCGATAGTCAGATATTTCCCCAAATTTAAGATTGACGACACAGAGACAAAATTGTTAGGTTGGGGGCTGAAATATAATATCAGTCAGTGGATCCCCACGTCACCAATCGATATCGCCATTCAGGTTTTATACAATAATATTAAGGTTGACTACAATCCACAGGAAGGTGATGCAAAAGAGAGAAACTTTTTTAAAGTAAGTTCTAAGAACTGGGCTTTTAACGCCCATGTCAGCAAGTCATTTAACCTCTTCAATCTTTATGGGGGCTTACAGTACGAAAAAACTTCGATGGATTTGGATTACAATTTCCGGCTAGATCCGGACGATCCGGATTTAGATCAGGAGGTTGCTGTAGAAATTGATGGAGATAACAAAGTTAGGCTAACTCTGGGCGCAGCTCTTCAACTAGGCATTTTGGTGGTAAATGCCGATTATAACATCGCATCACAAAATTTATTAACAGGCGGAGTTTCACTCGCATTTTAAAGGAGTAATAAAATGAAAAAATTATTAAAGCACTCGTTGTTATTTTCTATAATCATTCCATTTGTGATTGCCGCAAACTGTGATAATTTGACCAAGATACCCTTAAATGTTCCTTATGAAAGGGAGGTATCAGTTAGCGGAACTGATAATAACATCTCTGAATCGGAATTTTTTTGCCTGGATGATGCTGCGGACTATATAGATAACTTTGATAATATTGAAACCCTGCTCTATGTTAACGCACAATATCGAACCCTTTCTGCCTCTCCCGGGCTAAGGGGAGATCTCATAATACAGGTTTATCAGGCTGATGGTGTAACACTATTATTACAGGTCACAGTACCCAATGTGCAACCCGAAGACTATATTGATAACCCGATTGTGATAGAATTAAGTCAGGCAGAGATTAATTTAATAAATCAATACCTCGCTCTTGGTTTGCAATCAGCCCTATGTTTTAATACCGTGTTATCTGTATATAACATCACAGCCGGAAGCACTCCTTATGAATTAGTAGGTGTGGTTGAAATCGTTATTGAAGCGACAGTCAAGCTTTGAAGCCGCCTGATACGAAAAGGGGCTTGCAAAAAGCCCCTTCAATTTATTGACTCATCCCCTAACCCCATCTCTTCGATCCTACGGCATATTATCTCTGGTGTGTATTTAACTAACCCAATGGTTAGACATATTCGTTTATCGGACCATACAGATGGAAGAATCCGTTCGTGAGCACACCGTTTACATCTTCTATTTTATTTGCTACCCCATCTGTTAGAAGCTTTTCTCCAATTTCTTTTGACCGTTTTAAATACTGTAATGCCAGGGATGCTCCAAGAGTATCAGCAGTTTTCAAATTTTCAAAGTAAATCCGCAGTTTATTATCACGATCCGGATCTTTGAGCAAAAATTTCCAGGGAGAATGTCCTTCCGGTATTTCACCAATCATGTTATCCACCTTTTCATAAAGCTCTGAAAAGAGAACGTACTGATTCAAATCCGGATCATAAACGCCGATTGGCTTGTGGTCTTCATATTTTAAAAATCCATTTTTCTGACTTCCATCAGGAAATTGCCCGCCCACAACATCAGTGTCAACCATTCTGTTTATCAATTGGCTCTCCAAATTTTCATTATCAAAATAGGGATTCATGATGTTCAGAATGCTTTGAAATACATCGATGCCCACGTAATCTATTAGCTGGAAAATTCCCATGGGGCGTAAAAGAAAATCCTGGCTAATCTTGTTCATTAAATAGATCGCCTGAACCAGTGTAATCTCACTCTGGAGGCTCTTCACTTCCGAAAGGGCGTGAAGTCCATCTCGTGTAAAATGGCCATTACCGATAAAACCTGCTACATCATTTGAAGGGATTAATATTTTTCTTAATCTTTCCCCCAGCTGATATGATATTTCCTTCAATCCCGGATGTAATTCTTCGGGTATTATGACTTCTACTAACCTCTGAACTGCGGGTGGATTATAAAAGTGATAGCCAATAATCCGTCCTTGTAATCCAGCCTCTTCGTCCATAAGTTTAATTGGGATTGAGGACGTATTGCTTAGAAAAAATGTCTCCGAAGAACATTCACTTTTTAGCTCTTTGAAAATTGAAACCTTCAAATCAATTTTCTCGATAACGGCTTCAAATACCAGCAGGGATTTTGCGGCAGTCCTTATGTCCGTGGAGAAATTTAAAACAGACAATAATTTATCGCTAAAGCTCGATAAAATAAGGTCATCATCAGAATCGGGGAAGTAGTCGCGAAGCATTTCTATATTTTTAGAGGCAAATTTACCGGCCTGAGACTGTATATAGGATTTTAATCCACTCAGTGCATCCGCATTAATATCGATCAAGTTCAACTGATAGTCTATTGATTGATTCTGAGGCATTAGTTTTTGCAATGCCACTTCTTGTGCAATGAGCAAAGAAATTCCGCTACCCATTTTGCCTCCGGCACCCAGGACAGATACATTAGAAAGCCTCTCGTTCAAATCCATCTTTTTTTCTCCTTTGAAATAATTAAACATAAAATTCAATCGCCGCAGTAAAAATACAATTTGCACAAGGAAATTGCGAGATATAGAAAAAAATATTTTCCAAGAAACTTCTTTTTATTTCGGGCGTCTATTATATTTCACAGTTAGACTTTCGACTTGTTTTGTAATTAGTCGAAAGTTGAAACCAATGGGGGTGATATGTCAGTAACTAATGATGTACAAAAAAAAGAAATTATAAAATCTGCGGCCAGAGAATTATTTTTCCGGTTCGGTTTTAACAAAACCTCAATGGAAGATATTGCCCATCAAAGTAAAATGGCAAAGCCATCACTTTATTATTATTACCCGAGCAAGGAATCCATATTCAATGAAATTGTAATTGAAGAAGCAACTCATTTTATGGATATAGTAGAAAGAAAAATTCCACAGGCCTTACCTGCGAATGAGAAAATTGCATATTTTTTTCGCACTATCTATAAGGATCTAAATGTTTATGCAAAAAACATGGCCGAAACTCCGGAAATTATTTACGAATGCTCTCCGCACGGACGACCCATTGTTAACAAAATAAATGAACTTTTTCTTGAAAAACTACTTCCCCTTCTGGAAGCCGGACAAAATGAAGAAATACTGGTAAATAGTGACCGTCAAGTTATTGCCAGCACGCTTGTACTAATGACTGATTTTCTAAATCCCGATTGGATAAGCCGTTATCCTGAAGAAATTCGGGACCAGATTGTTGAAACGATGATCGATATCATTTTACACGGATTAAAGAGGAGAAAATAATGTTCTACCGCTGGGGCCAGTGTGTTGGCATAATTTTGCTCATGACGCAATTTGTTTTTGCAGAAAGATATAATCTCGATGGTATCCTCAAACTGGCAATTGAACAGAACAAAGATATCAAACTGGCAGAGTCGGAATTAAGAACGGCTTCGGCACTTAAAATGGAGGCATTTGCCGATGCTTTTCCACAATTTGATGTGGTTGCAGGTTATAACCACAATATAAAAGAGAATGTCATCTACACCGGCGCACCACCTGGAAGTGGAATTCCCGATAGGCTTAAAATATCTTTTGCAAATGAATTTTCTCTTAATGCAGTTGTAACACAGACCCTGTTTAGTTTTAATGTTGGTACCGCAATACAGGCGGCTGGGATCTATCAAAAATTTACGGATTATCAATTCGATAGTCAGCGACAAGCGGTTATTACAGAAGTAAAAAAAGCATTTTACAGAGTTTTACTGTCAAAACAGGGTGTGGAAGTTGCCCAGGATTCTGAGGATAGTGCCAAAGATAATTACGAAAATACCAAAATACGTTTCGAAGCGGGCGCTGCATCAGAATTTGACTTATTGCAATCGGAAGTGCGCTGGCAAAATACAATCCCGATTACCATCGAATTTAGGAAAAATTACGAGTTGGCCCTGAACAATTTGAAAGTGCTCGTGGCTATCCCGCTGGACCAGGAAGTTGATCTGGATGGAACTCTGGAACTGTATCCACCCGTCCCGAATAAGTTGGAGTTTGCGGAAGTTGCCGATAGGCGACCTGACTATGTTGCCCTGCAATGGGAAAAAAGGCTTCAGGAAAAAAATGTACAAAACCAGTATGCAAATTTTCTGCCGTCATTGAACGCAAGTTTTGCATATACCTTTTCCTCTTTTTCCGATCAATTTAGGCTGGAAAGACGAAATGATAATTTCATATTGGGATTAAATCTAAGTGTTCCAATCTTTTCCGGTGGTCGGAATATCGCATTGGTTCGGAAGGCCAAAGCAGAAGAAGAAAAGGTGAAAACCAGGTTATCGAAGGCAGATGACGACATTCGGCTTCAGCTTAATAATATTCATCTCAGAATGCGGGAAGCGAATGAAAGAATTCTTGCAGCACGTAAAAGTGTTAATATTGCAGAACGGACTTTCGAACTGGCTGAAAGTCAGGCACAAAGCGGGCTAATTACCCAGGTAGAGTTGAAAGAAAACCGTGTTGCCCTGGATCAAGCCAAAGTAAATTATTTTTCAGCAATCTATGATTACCTGGAATCCTATTTTGATTGGGAGAGAGCCATTGGACTGGTGCCGACATCATATTTTGAAAATTAATCTTTTTTACCAGAATATACCTTGAATGAGCCGGGGAGGTACAATGAAAACGTTGCTTATCACATTGTTGGCGCTTTTATTATCATTAGGAATATGGAGCTGCTCTGATAAAAGCACTGCCGAACAGACAACGGGAGACTCTAAAGCCACTCCTGTTAAGACATCGCTGCTTCAACCGAGGGAATTTTCAGAATATCTGAGAATTACCGGAACTGTACAGGCAAAGAATCGGGTAAATATCGTGGTGGAGGAAAGCGGAACTTTAAAAAATATATATAGGGATAAGGGCAATTATGTGAGAAAGAATGATACACTGGCTGTCCTGGAAAACGAAACACTGGTTGCCGCTTATGCGGATGCCTCTGCCGCACTTAAACAAGCAGAGGTAAATTTTAAGAGCAGTCAAATTCTTTTCGACAAAAAAGCAACATCTGAAAATGACTACCTGAATGCGAAGTATGCCCTCGAACGAGCAAGGGCTCAATACGATTTGGCAAAGGCCCGCTACAGCAAGTTATTCGTTACCGCGCCACTTTCCGGTTTTATCAATAATCGATATCATGATTTGGGTGCCTATTTGATGGCCACAACTCCCCTCTTCGATCTGATTGACAATTCGAGAGTCAAAATTTTAGCAGGCGTAGCGGAGAGATTCAGAAGCTATATCTCAAAAAATACACCGGTTGAAATTACCTTCGATGCTTTTCAGGATTTAAAAATTGATGGAAAGATTACCTTTGTCCACCAAAGCATCGATCCCATTAACCGGACCTTTCGGGTTGAAATGGAGATTCAAAATCCAAATCGTAAATTGGCTCCAAATATGATTGCGAATCTGAAAATTTTAAGGCAAAAGTATGAAGATAAAATTGTAATTCCGGTGGATGCTTTGATTGAATCCGAGAAAGGTCGCTTTGTATTTATAGTAAATGATTTGAAAGCCAAAAAAGTACAAGTGGACATTCTGGTTGTTTATAAAGACAGTGTTTTGGTAAACGGATTATATGAAGGACAAAAACTTGTAGTTGTTGGGCACCAGGAACTAACAGAGGGAGACTCTTTGCAGATTTTAACAAATTGATGAGAAATATCCAGGAGAGCATTACCCGAATCATAAATCTGCGAATAATTAGACAAAATTGAATCTACCCAATCATTTTTGATATTGAATAGTGAATACTTAAGGAACAGACGATGAAACTAACCGACTGGTCACTTCTTCATAAAGTAAGTGTTTTTGTGCTGCTGGCTATTGTGGTAATAGCCGGATTCGTATCGTATGTCAATTTACCGGTTGAATCATTTCCGCAAATCAAGCAGCCATTTGTCATTGTTGCAGTACCATACGTGGGTGTATCACCCTCCGATATGGAAACACTGGTGGCACAACCCATCGAGCAAAAACTAAAAGAGATAGCAAAAATAAAGCAGTTAACCTCTTCAAGCGTTGAGGGATACACCAGTATTACCGCAGAATTTGAGCCCGATATTGATGTTGACGAGGCGGTGCGAAAAGTACGTGAAAAAGTAGATCAGGCAAAGCAAGATCTTCCCACGGATTTAGAAGAACCGATTGTCCAGGAAATCAATTTCGAAAACATCCCAATAATGCTGGTTAGCATTGTGGGAAACCAATCTCTTGTAAAGCTGAAAAAGATTGCTGAGGATTTTCAAGACAAATTCGAACAAATCCCCGGTGTATTGGATGTCACTATTTCCGGGGGGCTGGAAAGGGAGGTTCAGGTAAATCTTGATCCGGCTCGACTGGAGTATTACAACCTGGGTGTCAACGATGTTATTAAAGCAATCGCTCAGGAAAACTTAACCATTCCGGGGGGATCCGTCAAAAGCGGAAATCTGAGCTGGACGGTCAGGATTCCGGGAGAATTCAATAATGTGGAAGATATGAAAGACATAGTGGTGGAAATTAAGAATGATGCCGCTATCTATCTCCGTGATCTGGCAGATGTGGAATTCGGTTTTAAAGAACAAACCACATATTCACGATTGGATGGGCGACCCAGTGTCACCCTCTCCATACAAAAACGAAGCGGTGAAAATATTATTCTCATAGCAGACAGGGTAAAAGAAATTCTTGCCGAAGAAGAAGAAAATTTACCGGGACAGACCAGCTTTTTAATACTTGCCGACCTTTCCAAAGATATCCGCAGCATGGTGAACGATTTGGAAAACAATATTATCGCAGGGCTAATCCTGGTTTGGGGAATCTTATGGTTTTTCCTGGGCGGCCGCAACGGATTGTTAGTAGGCATTGCCATCCCCCTATCAATGCTTATCTCATTTATCGTATTGAACATGCTGGGATATACTCTTAATATGATTGTTCTGTTCAGCCTTATTCTGGCTCTAGGCATGCTAGTGGATAATGCCGTTGTAATTGTTGAAAATATTTACCGGCACCATGACGAGGGAAAAAATTTATTGAAAGCCGCCAGTGAAGCTACCCAGGAGGTCGGAATGCCGGTTATCGCTTCAACCCTAACGACTCTACTGGCTTTCCTGCCAATGATCTTCTGGCCGGGAATTATCGGTGAGTTTATGAAATATTTGCCAATCACTCTGATAATTACTCTCTCTTCCTCTCTGTTCGTGGCATTGGTATTTAATCCGGTAGTCACATCCAGTTATATGCGAATAAATGAAAACATGAGCAAATTGCCGGGAGATCGACTGATCAACTGGATTTCCGGGCATTATGAAAAAAGCTTAAAACTAGCTTTGAAATTCCGAAAGACAGCCCTTGCGGGCGCGTTACTGGGATTCTTTCTTATGATCTTTGTCTTCAGTGTTTTTAATCATGGTATTGAATTCTTCCCTGATATGGAACCGCAGCAGGCCTACATTAAGATTGAAGCTCCCATTGGCACCCGTGTAGAGACCTCGGATCAATTTGTGGAGGAAGTTGAAGAGAGAATTGGCGATACACAGGATATGGAGAACTATGTTGCAGAAGTCGGTTACCAGTCTAATATATTCGATTTTGGCCTTGGAAGCGGTTCCTCGCACAAATCACAAGTCACCATAGATTTTGAAGACAAATATTTACGCCGCCAGAGTTCTTATATTACACTGGAGCAAATTCGCGAAAAAATGAGGGGTATTCCCGGTGCACGTATTGACGTGAGCAAACCGCAGGAAGGTCCGCCAACCGGTGCTGCAGTGGAAATTCAAATAAAAGGTGATGATTTTAATATCCTGGATAGAGAATCGAGGAAAATTCAGAAACTTCTTGCAGATATTCCCGGAATCAGCGATTTGCGCGACAATTATGATCAGGGCCGTCCGGAGATGCGAATTCGGATAGACCGAGAGAAGGCTGCACTTTTTGGATTAAACACCTCCGAGGTTGCAAATACCATCCGAACCGCGGTGAACGGGACCGAGGCATCGGAATACCGGGTAGGCACGGAAGAATATAAGATTATGGTTCGATTCAGCGAAAACTATCGTCAAAATTATACCGACCTGTTAAACCTTTCTGTTTTTTATGAAGGACAGCATTATCCATTGGCAAATTTTGCCAGCGTGGAATTTGCATCCGGATTAAGCAATGTAAACCATCTGGAGGGAGACCGTGTGGTGACCGTGACTGCCGAAGCCATTGGACGGAGTTCTGCCGAGGTATTGGCCGATGCCAAAGAACGACTTGCCGATTACAAACCGCCCCATGGCTACACCATTACCTTTGGCGGGCAGGACGTGGAACAACAAAAAGCCTCCTCTTTTTTGATGCGGGCATTTTTTATTGCCGTTCTATTGATATTTTTCGTTCTGGTTACACAATTCAATTCGGTCACATTGCCGTTCGTAATTATGATTTCGGTTGTTCTTTCTTTCTTTGGTGTTTTCTTCGGTCTGCTGGTCACCTTTAAGCCATTTGGTATTATTATGACCGGCATCGGAATTATATCACTGGCAGGTGTTGTGGTGAATAATGCAATCGTGCTGCTGGATTATGTGGAAAAGCTGCGCGGTTGGGGCTACTCGAAAGTGGATGCAATTATTAAAGGCGGCAGAACCCGACTGCGTCCGGTGCTTCTTACTGCCATCACCACCATTCTGGGACTCATTCCGCTAACAGTGGGAATCAACATCGATTTTATCGGTTTATTAAAAGGGGATGTCAGCAAATTCATCGAGTTTGGAGCAGAAAGTTCCGCATGGTGGAGCGGTATGGGTGTGGCGGTGATATTTGGTCTGCTTTTTGCCACCGCCCTCACGCTGATTATCGTTCCGATATTGTATTATATGCTTAGCGATCTGCTGAGAAGTTATCAGAGCCGTACCGGTGGTAAATCGAAAATCGATGACGAGAATGGCGGTAAGGATGTTGTGGAAGAAGAAATAGGGATACTGAGCGAAGGAAAAACCGCCGCTACCTCCTGATTGAAAAAAGATTATCATTTGTAACACAAATCCGCTTCAAATATCTGGGGCGGATTTTTTATCAGTTTTTTAAGTAGATCTGAAAAGAATCATTCCAAAAACTACTAAGTATTACCAGCACGTTCTTAATTGAACATTTTAGAATTTAATTGCCTTTCGATTTATAAAATTTACATTGAATTTTAGATTAACAACAGAATTTTGCTGAACATGGCATAGACGGTTGAATATTTCCTCCTTTTGACCAGAGTAATTCAGTGAAGAGGCAGGGAAAAATGAAGCAAAAATTGGAGATTTATTCTACACCGATGCCCAATAGATATTTGAATTCTCCTCGCCCGCCTCCTCAAAATTGACTATTTTTTAGAAAACAGTTTAAAGGATAGCGAACATGAATCCAAAACTCAAAAATCATCTCTCTTTTCATTTGTCTTTGAAAATCCGGAAGATTTTCATCCCGTTTAAAAGAAGGAGGATTTTGTCTTTAATTGGGATTAGCTTTTTTCTTCTCTCATTTTCCTGCCAGAAGGACTTTTCTGCCATCTCAAAAAAGATTCCGAATAATAAACCCGATACCACCAGCCATGATTTCAGCTGGAAGATCGATACTCTTGGAGAACTTAGTAGTACATTAAATGATATTTCAGTAATATCAGAGAGTGATATCTGGGCGGTTGGTGAAATCCATACTCCGGACACTGACAAATTTGATTCTTTAGGGCACTGGATACCACCCTTTAATGCGGCGCACTGGGATGGGCAGGAATGGAAAATGGTGCGAACCGAGGCACCAGGATATGGATTTGGTACGAATTTTTCGGTTTATACATTTGAACCAAACAACATTTGGATAGGTGGTGGCATACCCCAACGTTGGGACGGAAATAGCTGGACTTTCTATGGCTCTAGTAGTGGATATCCTGGTGGTTTTAGAATAAATAAGATTTGGGGCACATCGTCTTCGAATCTTTATTTTGTAGGGGATGAGGGAAACATCTTTCATTATAACGGCAGCACCTGGCAGAAGTTGAGTAATGGGACTAATATTGATTTATATGATGTTTGGGGTTCACCTGATGGAGAATTGATTTGGGCTTGTGGTTATAGTTCCAATTATTCTGAAAGCATTTTGCTTCAATACAATGGATCAGATTTTCGAACCGTATGGCAAGGGAATTTTCAGCAGGGGATTACCGATTCAACTTATGAGGGATTATTATCAAGTTTATGGGTTGTGGATTCAGATAGTTTAATAGTCATTGGAGGTGATGGGATTTTTTATCAGGATATTCAGGGAAACGCCCCGCCACTCAAATCAAACATTAATTTGAATGCCTTTCCCAATAGCGTCCGTGGCAGCGCTCCGAACAATATCTTCATTGTTGGTTTTGACGGTTCAGTATGGCATTACAATGGGTCTACCTGGAAAACATATCCGGAATTGCGGAATCCAAAGTGGGTGTTTAAATCTGTTGCGGTTTTGGATAATAAAGTGGTTGCGGTTGGTTTAGATTATTCTCATGGAATACAGCGGGAAATTATTTTAACTGGCTTAAAACCATAATTTATATAATCAAAATTGACTGCTTAATATCCTCCCTTTGCATCCAGCCGCTTCATTTTATTAAATTCATAAAAAAAGAGGCCCGCCATGAAAAGTATCTGGGCAATATTTTTATCAACATTTCTTTTGCCTAGTATGGGTGTTGGCGAATGGAGGTCCGATTGAACGCTATTAAGCCTGAAATTGTATTATGGTAAAAAGCGGCGGTATTAAAGCAGAAACTATAAATACGAAAAAGGATCGATTGCTATTACTAGTGTAATTATTTTTATTTCTGAGGTGTATTATGAAGAACATGTCAATACAAAAAATAACGATATTTTGTTTCTGCTTTTTGAGCGTAACCGGGTATGCACAAATAACCAATCCCAGGCATCCTGCGGAATGGGAAGAGGTGTCGGGGGTATTGATGGAGGCAGATTTACAAATGGCTTTCCCGACTTTATGGGAAGAAGCCATTGATCCTTTTATAAAAGTTGCCCAGGCATGCATCGATGAAGAGGTTGATCTTTACGTTATCGACCCCGATACAGGTGGGAGTTTTGGAAAAACCCGTTTTGTGGATATGGATACCGTTTTTTCAAATAGAGGAATAGTTTCGCCGTTTATTCACGTTATCCATGTTGATAATGTCTTTGATAACTTTCCCTGGGCAAGGGATCACGGCCCCTATACAATCTATGAAAATGAAGTTGGAATTACCTACTATGGCGGTTTTGATGATGACAGTACTGCGGCATTTTTCTCTCACTATGTTGGGGGAAATTTTATTACCCTCCCAAGAGTAAACAGTGATCCCTTTTACTACGATGGCGGTAACTGGGTTACCGATGGACATGGAACATTTAACATCTGCAATACATACGCTTCAAGTTTTCCAAATGGGCTGGTTCAGCCGCCCATCACACCTTTTGTTTATTTAGGATCGCAGAAAACCTTGAATGTTAGTGGTGTGGATGTCCATGCCGATTACTGGCTGAAGTTGATTAACGAGGAGACATTTGTAATCGGATACATGCCACCCTCAAACTATGACGATGATCCGCGCGGTTATCAAAACAGTCAGGCATTTATCGACAGCGGTGTCACAGACATCAAAACATATCTGCAGAGCGCATTCGGGAGAGATTTCAGATTTTATCCGATTCAAAATGCACCCTCATTTGATGATGTTTTTATTAACACAACTTATTTTACGGAAGTTTCAAGTTACACCAATTCGCTTATCATTAACAGGACGGTGCTGGTACCGCAATATGTTTATCAGCCATTTGACTCGCTTGCAATAGAGTTCTATAAAAATCTAATGCCTGGATACAAGGTCACCGGTGTAAATTGCCGTCAATATGCTGTTGGCGCCGGAGGGTTACACTGTATTACACGGGAGATTTACACTGATAATCCCATTTATATCAAGCATGCCTGGCTGCCGGATTCCTTGAATAAAACCACAGATTATCAAATTGATGCAACGGTTATGTCGAGCGAAGGGATTAGCTCTGTAAGTTTGTTTTGGACGACCGATCCGAATATCGGCTTTGATGAGATCCCCATGACTGAAACCGGTAATGCTAAATACATTGCTCTTATTCCCGGACAAGATTATGGCACGACAGTCTCTTATTATATTTCGGCCGCAAATAATAATGGAAAAACAATCTCAAAGCCAATGGTTGCCCCGGAGGGATATTTTAAGACGCTAATTGATCCGGGAGGAGTTACTGGATTGGAAGAAAAGTCAATTGCTGGGGAATTGCCATTAGAATTTACACTATCTCAAAATTTCCCCAATCCGTTCAATCCAAATACCACCATTCAATTCTCACTGACAAAGAATGCAAAAGTGAAACTGCAAATTTTTAACATCCGAGGACAATTGGTAAATACACTGCTCGATCAAACGTTTACTGCTGGATCTCACTCAATTGAATGGATGGGAAGAGATGAGAAGGGGAATCTGCAACCTTCAGGAATTTACTTCTATCAAATGACTATTGATGAACGAATCAACAAAAGCCGGCAAATGGTACTGCTGCGCTAAATCCCAGTAATAGTAGCCCCTTAAGACCGAATGATTATGAGATTTCTTCACTGGCTTCTAAAATCTATCAAATGGATATTATTCATTTCGATTTTTCCACTCACATTTTATTTGTGGGATTTCTTTACGCTGTATTCGGATCAGCTCGTAACACTTACATATCAGCATCTTCGCATGATATTCTTTGCTATGCCACCTGCTATTCTTATCGGTGTCACGTTAGGCATAATTATTTACCGAATCAACAAACTATCGGGTATGGTTCTCGGTGGTGCAAGCATTATGATGACGATTCCTTCGCTGGCACTTTTTGGCGCAATGATTCCTCTGCTATCTCCTATTGGAGCCGGTGTTGGAATGACACCTGCTATCATTGCACTCATACTCTACAGTCAATTGCCCATAATACGAAACACTTTCACCGGTCTGAAGAATATTCCAAATTCAACTATCAAAGCTACTCGTGGAATGGGACTTTCCAACCGGCAAATTCTCACCAAAATTGAGTTGCCTCTGGCAATCCCGGTTATCCTAACCGGGATACGTCAGGCTGTAGTGCTGAGTGTGGGTATAGCTGCCGTCGCAGCGTATATCGGCGGGGGTGGATTGGGCCGCTGGATATTCGGAGGGATTCGAAGAACTTATCCGGATATGATCCTGGCCGGTGGTTTGGCGGTATCGATAATGGCGATCACAATTGATTTGGGGCTGAGGAAAGTACAGGCCTGGCTAACAGTGCTCAAAAAAGTGAGTGGTGAGGAATAAGAAGGGAGTAGTATGTTTAGATAGAAGATAAACTAAATAATTAGTTGTACTAAGTATCAAAATTCCAAAGACCAATTACCCATCAAATTATGATGATTGAATGTTATAATGCCGTAGATCCTCCTGTGGCTGGAAAAAAATCCAAAAATCACTATGACACAAGTTTAGAATTTTATTCATTTGGAAATTATAAAATTGTTTGACATTTGATACTTGATGCTTAGAATTTTTTTAAAGGAATTATTTTAAAAGAATAAATCCCAATCTCACCAACCACTAATGATTGAATTAAGAAACATCACCAAATCGTACGGAGAGCAGGAAGTCATAAGGAATCTCACGATATCATTTCCACCCGAAGAAATCGGTGTGCTCATTGGTCCAAGCGGCTGTGGTAAGACCACCACGCTGGAGATGATCAACGGGTTGACTAAACCGGATAGCGGTGAAATCCTGGTTGATAATGAAAAAGTAGCGTCTACTGATATTATTGCTCTGCGTCGCAGAATTGGTTATGCGATACAGGAGGTTGGTTTATTTCCACATTACACTGTATTTGAAAACATTGTTATTGTACCGCGCATCCTAAAATGGGATATGGCCAAAATAAACAAACGCGTGGAGGAATTACTCAGTCTGGTGAATCTAAAAAATGAAATGCTTGAAAAATTACCTCATCAACTTTCCGGTGGTCAGCAGCAGCGTGTCGGAGTTGCCAGGGCACTAGCCGCAGATCCAAAGTACCTGCTGATGGACGAACCATTTGGAGCACTGGATCCCATCAACCGGGCTCATCTACAAGATGAATTTTTACGGATCCAGGAGAAATTGAAAAAAACAGTCATATTCGTGACACACGATATGGATGAAGCGCTAAAGGTTGGTAACCGTATTGCAGTGATGAATAAAGGTGAAATCATGCAATTTGATACACCGATGAATTTAATAAAAAATCCAGCCGCCGATTTTGTGAAAAATCTAATTGGTTTTCAGGGCATTTTAAAGACCCTGCCCCATTTAACCGTGGGAGATTTACCGCAAGAATATTTAAAAAACTCAGCGGCACAAGCGGAGGATAAATTCCAGCCGGTACTGACGGCTGATACCTCTTTACATGCTGCTTTGGAGAAATTGCTGATTTCTGATTATTCAGCGTTACCGGTAAAAAACAAAAATAATGAAGTCATCGGTCACATTAGTTTGCAGGCTTTTCAAGCTTTCTTGCGTTCAAGAAAAATATAGATATAAAAATTTAACTATGAACGAATTACTAGGCTACATTTATGCAAACTGGCCGATCGTTTTAAAATATAGCGGATTGCATATCGCTCTGGTTTCCGTTAGCACCACTATCGCAATAGCAATTGCAATTCCTGCTGGGATATTGGTGACCCGAACAAACTGGCGGCAGTATTCATCCACTGTTCTTGCGATCGGAAACACTATTCAGACAGTGCCCACCCTGGCTGTGATTGGTTTAGCAAGCACCCTCATGGCGATTTTCAGTGCCGGTATTGGCTGGTGGCCGGCCATACTTGCACTGGTGCTTTATTCAATTCTGCCGATTCTCACTAACACGATATCGGGTATTGAATCTTTGCCTGCTTCAAGCATAAAAGCAGGGAGGGGAATGGGTTTGACAGACCGGCAAATATTGAACAAAATTGAGCTGCCTCTTGCTTTTCCCATTATTCTTGCCGGTATACGAACCGCTGTTGTCATCAATATCGGTACCGCCGCCCTCGCCGCTGCAATCGGAGCTGATTGTCTTGGAACATTAATCTTTCAGGGGATTTCAACCGGAAATATGAACATCCTTCTTGCAGGAGCAATGCCCACAGCCATTATTGCTGTATTAACTGATCTACTTTTTGAAATAATTGAAAGGCTAAAAACAACCGTGAACCAAAAGAATTAAGCGGGAGGTATAGATTTATCAATCTGCAGTCCTGAATCATTGGGATGCAAAAACAGTTCATATGTAAGTCCAGATATCCCGATTGTGGTGTAAGATAATCTCTGAATAATTTCAATACGGAATTCAATGAACTCTCTTTTAAGACCTTGTATCTTTTTATTAGTCTTCTTTAGCTGCACTTCTAATCCTGAAGACATGGTTGTTATTGGATCTAAAATGGATACCGAAGGAACTATTATGGGTTATATTCAACTCCTGGCATTAGAAGATGCCGGCATTAGCGTGGAGGATCGGATCGAGACCGGCCCAACGCTTATTGTGAGACAAGCACTACTCTCGGGAGAGATTGATGGTTATATTGAATATACCGGAACCGCTCTGGTCAACTTTATGAAGATGGCTAAACCGGATATTCTAACTTCTCCAGGAAAATCCTACCGGACGATTGCGGAATGGGACAGTATAAAAAACCATATCATCTGGTTAAAACCCTGGTCAGGAATCAACAATACTTATACGGTCTTAATGCAGCGAAATAGAGCAAAGTCACAAAATGTTCACAGTATTTCGGATATGAGACAATGGGTAAACAACGGGGGAAAATTATTATTTGCCAGTGACCACGAATTTTCTGGCCGGCCGGATGGATTAGAAGGTTTACTTAAAATATATAGCCTTCATGCCAATCCAGATTTTCAAGTGATAAATATGGATGCTGGTCTGGTTTATCAGACGCTGAAGCAAGGCAGTGTGGATGCAGCTATCGGATACAGTACAGACGGGCGAATAGCTGCTTTTGATCTGGTGAGACTAAAAGATGACAAAGAATATTTTCCGGTATATAATCCGACTCCCATTTATCGCGAGGAAACCCTGAAGCGGTTCCCTGAAATTGAAAGAATTCTAAACCAGATTGCATCAGTTATCACGGCGGAAGATATTACCGAAATGAATTATCGGCACGATGTGAATTTAGAAAGGGCAAAATTTTTAGCAGAGGAATGGTTAAATCGAAACAAAATAATAAATAAATAAATTTATAATAGTATCCAGGATTACAAATTTGGTTTTCAGCGAGTGTGCAAATTATTATATTTATATGCGAAATAATAGTCACAATGGGATACTGTCTCTTTAATTACAAAAGGATTATTTGCTAGAAAATGGATAAGACTTTTCTCATTCTTGGTGGTTACGGCAATACCGGACGTTCCATAGCTCAACTATTATTGAAAGTAACCAACGTGAATATTTTGATCGCCGGACGGGATATTGAGAAGGCGAAGACACAAGCCTTTATACTTAACCAGGAATATTATGGGCATCGAGTATCCGCAATGAGGGTGGATGCAGCCGATTCACAGTCTTTGCACACTGCCTTTGCGGAGGCCGATTTGGTAGTGGTTGCCTCCAGTTCCAGCGAGTATGTGGAAAATGTTGCTCGGGCCGCTATTTATGCCGGAATTGATTACTTTGACACACAGCTTTCAACAGTGATAAAACTAAAGACCCTTTATGCACTTGAAGCCGAAATTATTAAATCAGGATGTACGTTCGTAACCGATGGCGGATTTCACCCTGGTGTACCCGCAGCTTTGATTCGTTACGCCGCTACTTTTTTTGATGAAATCCGTAGCGCAAATGTGGGAAGTGTTATCAAACTGGATTGGAAAAATTTAAAATTCTCTGCATCTACCGCAAGAGAAATGGTCCGCGAATTCAAAGATTATCGACCCCTGGCATTAAAAAATGGGAATTGGATCCGAGTGAAATATGGTGATTTCCCCACTTTTCATTTCGGAGAGGAATTTGGAGAACAACGTTGCTCACCCATGTTTCTTGAAGAGCTGAGATCCTTATCGGAGCAATATCCAACCCTTCATGATACAGGATTCTATGTGGGCGGCTTTAATTGGTTTGTCGATTACATAACCATTCCAGTGGCAATGGTCACCTTAAATTTCTTCCCGGGAATTGCCGAACCCCCTCTCGCTAAAATGTTTGAATGGGGATTAAATACATTCAGCAAGGCGCCTTTTGGAACTATGCTGCAGCTTGATGCCAGTGGAATGGAGAACGACCTGCAAAAATCGAAACGGTTTCGATTATTCCACGAAGACGCTTATATGTTAACTTCAATTCCCGTGGTTGCCTGTTTGTTTCAGTATCTTGAGGGTAATTTTTCAGCGCCCGGTTTGGGGTTTCAGGCAAATATTGTCGAACCAGTTAAATTTCTCAGAGATATTGAAAAACTTGGGGTTCAATTTGAGTTCGAAGAGGTAGATCAGGCACAAACGATTTAATTTCTTCATCCATGAATAGGAAACAATCACCCTAAATAATTTTATTATTTTCGCTCATTTCCACAATTCACTCCCATGATCTCCCGCCTTTACTTTCAAATTACTGGTTAAAAGAATAAAGAAAGTTAAAAAAATGCTTTTCCATACCCTTGACAATTTTCTTAAAGTATAGTACATTCTCTATCAGTGATATTCATTAGATTGCATCTAGCATACTTATCCAAGTTTTATGTAATAATGATATCACCGAATTTTCCTAAATTTATTAATCAGCACTAACAAGGAGGAGCGGTTACCGTGGCCGACAGAGAGACCGGAACCGTCAAATGGTTCAATAATAAAAAAGGGTTTGGCTTCATCGTTCGCGACGAGGGTGAAGATATATTTGTTCATTTCTCTTCTATCAAAACAGAAGGGTTTAAATCCTTGCAGGAGGGTCAGAAGGTTGAGTTTACCGTTGGTACAACAGAGAAAGGTCCTCAGGCGCAAGATGTTACAATCATAGAGGAAGCTAAAAGCTAAAATAACTTAAAAAATCAAAATTTTAGCTCCAACTAATATTTGATATCAGTCATAATATAGCTGCGGATTCGTTTCCGGAATTACCAGCAGGCTCCTCTTATCAACTTCATAGCCACCGACTTTAAGTTTTCCTTTTACTTATTTCCAGGAAACGTTAACAGTAAAGTACCAAATGTAACGATGTATGCCTACCAAATCCACAAAACAGAGCTAATCGACATGAGTTCGTAAGGTTTTCAATTGGAATATAAAAATATGAATCAAATTAACAATTTGTAAATTACATAAGAATCGACTTCGCTCTTCCTTTTTCTCGACCCCCTCACTCCAATACATTTCACTTTTCGCTCAATCTAAGCGAAGCCGATTTATGTCTAAATAATTACAATCGAGAACTATTTAAACGTATCGGCAGAGCCTACTATTTTTACGGATTTGATATTTAACTTGTAATTGGCCACCTCATTATCTTCCTCCAGAATCTCCTTCGGCAATCCCTCCTTCACGAGATTAGAGTAACTCATTGGAGATGGAGAATTATTCTTTAGACTTTCTGCCAGGGGTTCCGCTTCACTCTCATCCGTCACAATCGTCACAAACATATTGTCCACTTGCCAATATTTCTTTATCGCGCTATTCACATCTTTAAGGGTTACTCTTTCTAATAGCGCACTCAATTCATTTATATAATTTTTGCGCTCGTAATATTTAGAATCCATTAAGAATCCCAACTGCTTCTCAGGCGTTTGTGTGTAGAGTTTAATATAACTTTGAAGAAAAGTACGGGTAGCCTCAAACTCTTCCTCCGTCAAGCCGTTCTTAATCAGTTTATCTAACTCATGAATGGCCATTCTAAGTGCGAAATGGGCATGTCCAATGCTGACATCAGACAGTTCTTCATACTGCATTTTTAACTGTTTCGCTATTTGAACCGGTCGAATCCATATTGAAAAATAATTTGAGGAGCGTGGTACACCCGAAGGAGGCAACATGTTTTGTCCTCCGCTTTCATACCATTCAATGTATGAATAATCACCATAATTCATAGAGCGTTGCTGTCTTATTTTCTGATATAGATGGCTATAGGATTTTCGGTGTTCACCAAACCAGGAATTGGCAACCATCAATGCCGCAAACTCATCGCTGGATCGAGTAAGATTCAAGGGGAAGCCGGTAACAATTGCCGAACCAAATGCGTTTTCCTTTGAGATAATTTCCACCTGAATACCGTCGGGCATCCTCGCTTGTCCGGGTTTTGCGATATCGGGTTTACCAGCAGGTAATTTTGCCAAATCTTGTTTTAGGGTTTGCAGAAACTTGTCAGTATAATTTCCGGCAATTCCAATCACGAGATTATTTTTAGTAAAATAAGTTACATGCTGTTTTTTAACCTCATCAAGAGTAATGGACTGAACGCTGGCAGACTTTCCCTGCTTCATATGTTGATAATTCGTACCCCGGAAGAGTAGATCTTCCAGAGCTTTTTTACTGTACTCTTCATCAGAGGATGCGCGTATGATTTGATCAACATAATTCTGCTGATTTTTTTTCACTCTGCTGAAATCTGCTTCTGCAAAAGCGGGAGTTAATATTAATCCTTTAATGACCGGATAAAATTTATCCAGGAAATCCACCGGCACAGCAAATGTAAAAATTGAAACTTCTTTGTCCACAAAAGCACCATATTCTGCGGCCATGGGATAAATAAAATTCTGTATCTCGCTGTAGGTCATTTCTGCCGTACCACCTTGAGCGACCAAATGCGCGGCCATAAAGGTCAAACCCTCTTTTCCGGAAGGATCGCAAATAGAACCATTTTTGAACATCAATTTTACAACAACTTTATTCGAATTTGGAAGTTTTAGCTCCACTACCTCCTGGCCGATAAGACTTCCAACGATCATTAGGCTAAGCATCATTGTTTTCATTATTGCACACCCCCTTCCTCATCTTCTGAAATGGTCGCGATTGTCAATCCGGTAGGAACGTAGTATTTATTTGCCACGTAGATCAAATCCTTCATGGTTACCTTATCATAAAGTGCATACAAGCGGTTGAGAGATTCGGGGTCACCTGTAAGCTGAATATAATGGCTAAGAGAATTGGCAATAGCATCCGGACTATCGATATTCATTGCAAACTGATATTTCAGGTGAGATTTGGTTTCTTCCAATAGCTTCTCATCAACCCCTGATTCTTTGACCTTTTCTATGGCGTTAACTATTTCATCTTTCACATATTGCATATCATCTTTTTGAACCAACGAGGTTTGAATCGTAATGAGATTAGGGTCGCGTGTGTCGAATGCACCGCCTGCAAGCCAGCGCACTTTTTGCTCCTCAACCACCAATTTTTTATAAAGTTCGGAAGTTTGACCGAACAGGATGGTATTAAGCACATCGATGGCCGGCATGTCAATTTTTTGGTCATTAAAAGCAGGTCCTTTATAATTCAAACTGACATATGGAGGAATAGTACCGTTTTGCAGGTGAGCATAGTGGGTATAACGTTGGGGAGGTTCAACAGGAATTTTTGATTCATAATTGCCTCGCTCCCAATCCCCAAAATATTTTTGTGCCAGACCATTTACCTTCTCCTGAGTAACATCTCCCACAGCGACTATTGTGCAATATTCCGGGCGATAGTAGCGTTTGAAAAATTCCTGCGAATAATTGTATTGGTTAGGCATATCTACTATGTCAGCAAAAAATCCCATTGTGGTATGTTTATAGGTATGTGTCTCGAAAGCGGTATCAAGCAACATTTCATACATTTGCTGATAAGGGCTGGCATAATTCTTCGTATATTCACCTTTTACCGCACCGGCTTCTACTTTGAAATCCGAAACCGGATAATTCAGATTCATAAACCGATCTGCCTCAAGCTCAAACATCACATCCAGTTTTTCAGCATTACCCGTCATGTGATATACTGTGCGGTCCAGCGACGTATTTGCATTGGCCGATGCGCCGGTTGATTTCAAAACCGCGCTGTATTTTTCTTTTGGATATTTATCTGTTCCGCGAAACATCATGTGTTCAAAAAAGTGGGCAAAACCGGTGACCCCTTCTTCTACTTCATTTCTGGAACCGACCCGAACAACAATATAAAAAGCGGCTAATCCAGGGCTATCAAAAGGGACAGTAACCACATTCATTCCGTTGTCAAGCTGGTATTGATAAATTGGATAAGGTAAAATCTTGTTCGACGTGGAGCCAGCTATTACCACCATCGATACCACCAAAGCCATAACAATTAGAACAACAATTAAATGCTTCATAATCCTCCTCTCGAGTTTATGTGATAAATGGGTGTTCTTGAGATTAGAATATATAATTTGATGGAATTCGCAGCTTTATGCATACCTTGAAAGAATTTTATCCAAAGGAAAAAATATATACATGGAATTCCTAAAAAAGTTATTAAAAAAATTAAAATGTCGGATGAGAAGTTGAAACAGGGGTAAACAGTTTTTACCCCTGCTATATATTTATTTGGAAATATTCACAGGTTGGCTATCCTTGGGGACAGTGCGCAGAAATGTGCCAAAATTTTTCAATTCCTCCAAACGACAGGACCAAACCAAATTATCTTCATGAACGGTTATATCAGGGCACCCATCACACATGCTTTGCCGCCCATCAGCGAGACAATCCACCGGTTGGATAAACATGATACTTTGCATATGCAGACGCTCGAAAATTTTAAACGGATTTTTTACCAATGCAGTCAAATATTTTTTAGCAATTTTTCGAACACTTTTGTCGAAAGGCCACAGGAGCAATGTGGCAGCTCGTCCGGTTTTTAGAGTCTTTGGAGCGGCATAGGAAAGATATTTATCATTTTTAAAATGATAGAAAGCCATCATCAGCTCAATAAACTTCGGACCCACATACCCATAAATATCATCTTTGGTTCCAACTCGCTCCGAGAGAAGCCATTTGAAGGCCTCTGGCTGTTCAGTTCCATTTAGGTAGGCTGCAGGTGTGAATTCAGGATCGATTTCCCTGACCTTTTTAACCAGATCCGTAGATTTTAAATCAATATTTCGCTCGCGGTCCGAATGATACCAGATTTTATCCCACTCAATCTTTCTTCCTCCGGCATACCAATCGAAGGGCATTTCTGGGATAACATGACGAAAACAGATAAAGACCATGGTATGTACTATATCGATATGCTCCTGCGCCCATTGTACCATACCCGGAACATATTCGAGATTTTCGGCATAGACGGTCGAATTAAATGAACAGGCAATATCTCCGGCTTCAGCGAGCATCTCAGCATAATAAAGACGCAACTCGTTTAACTCCAATTCGTTCTTACCTTCCCATTCGCCAATTCTCCCTTGGTTGCTATCGATATGAAAGGTAAAACCAAAAACACCCGCTTTTTTTAGGTCATTCAGAAGTTCTTTTGTCAGCGCTTTACCATTACTGTTTATTATAGGTTTAAATCCACGTTGCTTTATCTCTGCAACAAGCTTTACAATTTCCGGATAGAGTAACGGATCACCACCGGCGATGGAAATACAATCCGACTTTCTTAGTCGTTGAAACACATCTAATTCGTGTTTTACTTCTTCAAAACTTTTATGGGAATTCTTTTCATTCACCCGATAGCAACCATCGCAGCTCAGGTTGCACATAGCAGTTGGTTCCAGCCAGGAGATACCGTTATCCGGAAGAGTCCACGGTAAGCGGTACAACGTTTTATGATCCAGTTCTACAGTCTCCATCTCAGTTCTCCCCGATTGACATTCTGATTCTCAAAAATTATGCAATTATTACAACCAAGTTTTATCTTGAGAATTTAATTGAAAATATATGTTTTTTTGTTTTTTAGGAATAACCCTACATTTGCCTTGTATATATGAAAAAGAGGGGTGTTATTCAAGCTAAATTTTATTTTGTAGGGAGCAGCCATTGCGAGATTTATCTAAACTCCTTTAAGGCATGATGCCCTGATAAATACCAGGGATTTGGAGATGCTAGAGTTATTTTTTGAAACGACGGATCGAAATGAAAACAGTTGAAAAGAAAATAATCGAGAAGATAATCATTGAGCCAAAAACCTTGCCACTATTGAAAGAATAAGTACGGTGAATTTCATCGTAGCTATAACAATATTCCCAGATCATATTAGATAAAGAATTATCACTGGCCTCTCGGATAGCCATGTCAAAATCAATTTTATTAAATTCGGTTCCGTATAAATACCGAACGACTTCACCATTAGAGTTCAAAAAAAAGAGAGCCGACCTATGGACAAAATCCTTACCTGATGGTATATAGTTGAAACCAACTGCACGTGTCAGCCTTTGTATGTTCTGATTATCGCCGGTTAACCAGTTCCATGCTTCGGCATTAATATCTTTCTTAAATAGCCGTAAATAACTCTTCTTTTTAGCCAACGCCAGTTCTGGTTTTTCCAGTTCATTAAAACTCACTGTTACCAAATGATAATCTTTACCAGGTATCATTTTGGATGTCTGAATCCTTTCCACCAACCCATATAGAAGAGGTGTACAAATTCCGGGACAGTTATAGTATACAAGTGTCAAAACTGTTGGCTTGTTTATTAATTCTCCAAAAAGTACAGTGTCACCCTTTTCATTACAAAATGCAATATACGGTGGGACCTGCTTCCCAAGCATTTCATTTATTTCTGTTCCCTGACCTGGAGAATTTTGGGAAAATAGAGTGGAACTAGTCAACAAGGTTGATATTAATATCGAAACTATTCTATTGTTCAATTTTATAACCCACTTTTTCGATTCAGAAAACTATTGGAATCATTTTAGAGATTAATTTAAATTTGAATGATTCATAGTGAATATATTCTCTTTAAACAATGTTAAAAATGTTAGAATTACAGCCATCCGACTTACTTTCTCTAGGAGGCAGATAAAATCTTTTTAATTTAGCTAGTAAAAGTACACATAATTCCCATGGATTTCATTAGAAAAATTGCTGAGGATAAAATTGAAAGCGCCATAAAAGATGGTCAATTTGATAATCTGTATTACAAAGGCAAACCAATCGATTTGGATCGATACTTTCAATTGCCCCCTCATTTGAGAATGACATATGAGCTTCTAAAAAATAGTGGATTTCTGCCGCCTGAGATATCTCTCAAAAAAAATATAGAGGAATTAAAAGAAGAATTGCACAATTGTCAAAACAGAAATGATAGGCTCATTCTAAATAGACTCATCAACGAAAAAACAACAGAATTAAATATTTTAATTGAACATTACAATCGACGCAGAGGAACGTAGGTCCAACAGTAATTGAACCGCTCGACTAAAAATGAGTGTTAATGTTTAATAATAATTTGTCACAGTCTCATTCATGATCATTTTCGCCATTTCTTTTTTCCTACTGGTTCTCGCCTATTTTACCATTGAGTATCAATTATTAAAAACACGCTTGAAAAAAATACCAATACGCATCATGGTAAATGGTACGCGGGGTAAATCAACGACTGTAAAAATAATTTATGAGATATTGAGGTTGGAAAAACAAAAAGTGTTTGCCAAGACGACCGGTGAAAAACCGTTACAGTACTTGCCAAATGGCATTAATAAGACCATTTTGCGAATTTCTCCAGCCTCAATTTTAGAAAACATTCGAATATTGCGAAAGTGGGCTCACGAATCACCTGATTCTGTGGTCATGGAATGCATGGCATTACAACCAGAAACCCAATTCATACTTTCCAACCGCATTTTTCAGCCCAATTATATCCTGATAACAAATATTTTGGTAGACCATGCCGAGGTGATGGGACAAAATGTTGGGGAAATAACAGAAACGATCCTTGAATGCCTTCATCCAAAGGCGGAAATTTTTATGAATGAAAACCAATTGAATGGATTTTTTGCATCAGAAGATTTACCAAATCTCCACCGAATTGCATCAACCGATACTTTTCCGGAACGAATGGATCATATTCCATCCGATATTTTAGATCAAAACTGGACTCTAATTAAAAATTTTACACACCATTTGAAGATTGATTTACAAACAACATTCCAATGTTTTAAAAAAGAATGGGCTAGGATTAGCAAAGATATATACCTCCGCATTCCTGATTTGAATATTTCTATTTGGAATTTGTTTTCGGTCAATGACACTCAGTCTACAAATTTATTCATCCAACACAGTCGTGATGAATTGCCTCAAAACAGCCAAGAGATCATTTTACTAAATACCCGTAAAGACCGTCCCTTGCGGACCAAACTATTTGCGGAGTTTCTGAATAGGGAATTTAAGAGCGCGAATATTTGGATTACCGGCACCGGCAGACAATTGGGAAGAAATCAATTCAAAAGAGAAGGAGTTGAAGCGAATTTAATTAGTCTCAAATCTTATGGAGCAATTTTGGAAGAATTAAAGGCAGGCTATCCAGTCCCTACAACCATTTACTGCTTGGCAAATTTTAATGGAATGGAACATTTTATCAAATCGATCCAAGAATTGAAGAAGTTTTACCAAAAGAACTAAACGATTAAATGATTTTAACAGCATTCGGAATTGGTATCGCACTAGGATTTCTCTTTTTTGAGATAACCGGTCTAACCGCTGGCGGTATCATTGTCCCTGGATATATTGCTTTATATATTAATCAGCCGTTCCGTATTATCGCAACGCTCATCCTCAGTCTGTTCACATTTGGTTTGGTAAGATTTTTTGCTCAATACATTATACTCTTTGGGCGGCGGCGATTTTTGGTTATGATTTTGATGGGATTTTTACTAAGAGCACTCTTTGACTATTCACAGATCTATTTCCCGGAAAGCGGACTGGACCTACGGGCCATCGGCTACATTATCCCGGGGCTGATTGCCAATGAATTTTACCGGCAGGGAATATGGAAGACAATTGCAGCAATGTTCATTGTTTCTATCATGGTATATCTACTTTTATTGGCTTGGTTTTGAAAAAGTGCAAAAGCTATTACAGAAAAATATTTCTCATACCAAATCGAAAATTCATTCGCGCCATCTGTTTTTCCTCCTTTGTCTGAACATGATTTTTCTAGCAATCAACATAAGGATGATTAAGGAAATTCCCAGAGATGAGTACCAGGAGATGACCCATGCTGCTACCCAAATGCATATTGCCATTCAGGAAATGTATGCTTTCAAGGATTCACTGAATATTCCACAATTGATTTTCAATGATCCCGCAAACACGGGGTTCATCGGTGAGGAATATTCCCCCATTACCACAACATTGGGTAATCTGGAAGCCAAACAGACATCCACAAATCCCGACTTTGCCGCATTATTGGTTTACTGGCTAAAAGTCGCAGGGGTGCATCCAGGCAAATCCGCTATAATCCAGATCTCCGGTTCTTTTCCGGCTCTTGGTATTGCAGCAATTCTTGCATGCGAAATAGCAGGACTTCGACCCATTGTCTTAAGCTCTGCCGGGGCATCGTCTTTTGGGGCAAATCTTTCGAATTTTACCTACTGGGATATGGAGAATTTTTTATGGGAGAAAGAGATAATCAAACATCGTACGGATTATGCAACACCGGGCGGAGAACACGACAACGGATCTTCTTTAACCAGTGAAGGATATAGAATCGTAAAAGAGGCTGCAAACCGAAATCAGTTACGCTTAAACATTGCCAATTCCCTGGAAGAGGCGATAAACAGAAAATGGGAATTCATTCAAAAATTCAAACCTATTTCTGTTTTTATAAACATTGGAGGAAATCAGGCGGCGCTTGGGAACGATAACTGCAGCCTTGCCATTCCAAATGGACTTATCCGCACAAACCTTAATTGCGCCGAATCAAATAAGGGATTAATTCATCTCTTCAATCAGGAGAATACACCGGTTATTCATTTATTAAACATCCGAGAAATCGCTATTCAAAACGGCATTGTCCTGTCTCCTGTGCCTCTTCCAATGTCCGGTCAATCATCACTTTATCATAAAAAAGAGAAACCATTGTGGTTACCGATTATTTCTTTTGTATCATTACTGATGATCTTAGTATTCCTGAGACAAAAACAAGATGCTTAATTAATAGATTTCCAGAGACTGTAGCACGATATCTACTAATTTCAGGTGATAGGCTATTCGCTCTTCGATAGGGAAAGAGCGGCTAGTCTCGAACGTAAATGCGGCGATTCCCAGTGTTTCGCCCGCCCACCATGCTGCACTATTTTTGATGGGCCTTTCTAGGGAGGAAAATTTTGCGGAAGGATCCGACAAATTTGAGTTTATCCCATCGAGCATATCAATTACCAATAGGGTCGATTCATCATTTGGATAATAGATAATAGTCTGGCCCAGTCCCTTCGTCTCACCTTCCGGATCAGTATCCAGATGGGGCCTTCTTGCTTCATGCAGATCAACAAACACCTGAACATTATTTTCTATTGCCAATTTCTGAATTTGATATGCCATCTGTTGCATGGGGTAGCCATCTTCCTGCCCAGGATAACTACGGTTTAAATTTCCTTTTTCAATATCAACTCCCTCGGGAATTTTTACCCGGCGTTTAAAATTCTCTACCGCGAGACGATTTGCTTCAGGAATCAAAATTATCTTACCGCGTTGAGGTGGTTCTTGATCAAACCTCATCAACAACCGAAAGGCGGATTCGTAGCCGGCAGGTTCATCGCCATGAGTTCCACCCAAGATCAACAGGGCCGCACCTTGATTTTGGGAATCAAATATGTACACAGGAGTTTGATATTTGGTATTTTCTAACAACAGCTTCTTATTGGGGTGGTTCGAAGCAGCAAAGTGGTCACGAATTTGCCACATCTCCGGTGTAGGTTCATATTTGGCGCCACCGCAGAAGAGAAGAAATAAAGCGAAAAATAGAATGAAATTTCGATTAATTTTCATTCTCCAATCCAACTGAAATTTGATAAAATGCGATTAACGTTCGATGACACAACTTTAACTTCTTCCTCCAACAGGGAAGATTGCTCATCGCCTAAAAACCAACCGCCACACCATCACGCCGCGAATCTGCCCCACCATGGAGCATGTCGGTTTCCTGATTGATTAGAATCCCCTGAGCTCCCCCGAAATAATTGTCAAAATCTTTTTTTATTTCAACCTTATGCCCCAAATCTCTCAATTCTTTGATGGTCTCCTCTGGAATCCGTCCCTCGACGTACAGCTTATCTCCGATTGAATGAATCCGGGGCGCCTCAATCGCCTCATCGATTGACATTTGAAGATCAATTATATTGATCAATGTTTGGGCAAGTGCTGATATAATTCTGGTGGCGCCAGGTGAACCAATCGACAAGAAAGGTTTCCCGTTCTTGAAAATGATAGTCGGTGCCATACTGCTTGCAGGTCGTTTGCCGGGGGAGATCGAGTTGGGAGTTCCCGGCTGGTCCGAAAAATCCCGGATTTCATCATTCAGGAGAATACCGGTACCTTCTGCAGTAATACCCGATCCAAACCAATTATTTATTGTTTGAGTAAGGGAAACGATATTATCCTGTTGGTCTATAACCGAAAGATGAGATGTGTTACCTGATTCATCACCCCCCCATTGCAATGGCTGGTAATCAAACGCAGCTTTGTCCGGCTGGATTTTCCCTCGCAGTAGTTCGGCGTACGCTTTACCTCCCAATTCCTCAACAGGAACATCCGCAAAATCAGAATCACCAAGATAGGCCTCCCGGTCAACAAATACCATTTTCATGGCTTCTGCCAAAAGATGATAGTAGCGGGCATTGTTTAATCCTATTTCATTCAAATTATAACCTTCAAGAATATTTAACAATTGTAGGAGACAAATACCACTACCGGGAGGAGGGCAGGAATAAATATCATAACCTCGATAAGTACCGTGAACCACATCTCTAAACTTCGGCTGATATCCCTTTAAATCATCAGAATCCATCCAGCCCCCATTTTCCCGTACACTTTTAACAATAGAGACTCCGATCTTGCCCTCATAAAATTCTTTGATTCCGTTTAATGCCAGAGTCTTTATTGATATGGGCAATTGTACATTTCTTATGATTGTTCCTGATTCAGGCGGTAATAAGTCCGCTAAAAGTACTTGAGCAGTCAGGTCATATTTTGATATCAGGTCGTATTTTAATGTAATGATTGATGCCAATTTTGGAGAAACCTCCAAACCCTGATTTCCCAAATCAATCGCCGGTTGCAGCACCTTTTCAATCGGTAGTGATCCATATTCTTGATGCAACACAAATAAACCGGCTACCATTCCCGGGATGCCCACAACCGGTCCGCCAGCGCTACATAGACTGTCAAAACTTTGATCGGTTCGATAGTAAACCTGCGCTGTCGCAGCCGCAGGCGCTTTTTCACGATAGTCCAGCATCATTACATTCTGCTGATCGGTCATTTTAAAAAGTATAAAACCGCCGCCGCCGAGTCCTGATGCATTGGGTTCCACAATGGAAAGTGCAAACGCTGTCGCCATTGCAGCATCAATCGCATTACCCCCGGATTTTAATATCGTTTCCCCCGCTTCCGAAGCCAAGGGATGGGCACTGGCCACCATTCCATTTCGGGTGACAACATCCTGCGCCCAAAGAGAAATGAAGGATAAAGACAGAATCAACAGAATTACTGGAGATTTCGGTTTTCGAGAACGATAAGTACTCTTTGCCAATTTCATTTTCTGCCTAAATCATGCTGTTATTTTGATTGATTAGCTTGTTGTTAATAACCAGATACCGCCCCCCCACGTCTGGGATCCGAGACACCAATATAGCTGTTAAGCGACTCATCGTAATAGATAAGTTGCACACCGCCATAATAATTTTCGTACTCATCCGAAACGCGGATATCATATCCTCTTTCTTCAAGCTCCTTGATAATTTCAGGAGAAAAGCGTCCCTCCAATGACAACTTTGACGATGAAATTCTCACACTAAACCTTGGCGCATCGATTGCTTCTACCGGTGACAGTTTAAAATCCGTTAACCTAACAATCACCTCCGCCATAGTGTTGAAAATCCGCCCCCCTCCTGGAGTACCTATTACAGCAACCAACTGGTCATTTTTTTTAATGATAGTAGGGCAAATTGTACTGGCAGGTCTCTTAAACGGTTGAATATGATTTGATGAGGGTTTTTTATAAAAAACCGACATCGATGAATTAAAAACGACTCCTTCAACGGAGAATCCGCTTCCAAAAAACAATCCGATTGTTTGTGTTAAAGAGACTGCATTTCCCTCCGCATCAACAACTGAAATGTGAGTGGTATGAGGCCCCTCTGGAGGAATTTTTTCCAGATTTAGCGGTTGCATATTTTCCATGTAACCAAAAGGATCGCCGGCTGGAATTTCCTTGTTGTTTTTATACTTTACCCCAGCCGTATCGATATCCAGGTAACGGCTTAGTGCATACTGTTGATTTAATAACCCCGTCACGGGAACCTCGACAAGACGGGGGTCACTCATAAATGAAAAACGGTCTGCATCGGCTCTTTTAATAGCTTCACAGGTCATGTGAATGGAAAATGAACTCTTAATAAATCGTTCCCAACGATCCGGCGGCACGTTTTCGAGTATATTCAAAATTTCCAGAAGTGTAACACCTGCCTGGGGAGGAGGAGCCGAATAAATCATATATTCTCCATACTCACTTCTTACTGTTTCTTTTTCCAGAGTTTGATAGGCTGCAAAGTCATCGTATGTAACCACTCCGCCATTTTCCCGGATTTCCTTTGATACCTTTTGGGCAAATTCACCGCGGTAAAAATAATCCTCTCCGTGCACAGCCAGTTTTTCAAGGACATCTAGTAAACCGGGCATCGGAATCGTATCGCCTGCCATATAAGGAAGCCCATCCTGTAAGAAAACTTTTTCAGTACCTGGGTGTTGGGAGATAATCTCGAAATTTCCCAGGATAGCTTCAAAAAATTGGTCGGTTACTTCAACGCCTGTGCTGGCGATCGTGATCGCAGGTTCCATAACTTCTCTCAAAGACAATCTGCCATATCTTTTTACCGCAGTAATTAGGCCTGCGGGAGTTCCGGGAATACAAATCGCCTTCGTTGTCCGAGTATCCTCTTCATCCGAAAAACTTGTGTCGGCATTTTGAGGGGCCTGCATATAGTAATCCAGGTAATGGAAAGAGTTATCCTTTTTTAAATATATCAGCATCGCCCCACCACCGCCTAATCCCGATGCATACGGCTCAACCACACCAATCACAAAAGCAACCGCTACAGCAGCATCAACCGCATTACCACCTTTTTTTAAAATATCTATTCCTACTTGTGAAGCATAGGGATGAGCAGCAACCACCATTGCATGAGAAGTGGTGTCAGCTTTAGGGAGTATTCTGGTCTCATCCGCGCACAGAACAGAGAATGAAAAAAATGTTAGTAAGATGGTCAGAGAATGTAAATACTGAAAAATCTTTGAACGGTACATTCGTTTCTCGCATTGGATTATTTCTTCAACTACGATGAAGATTGATTAAGTATCACTTTGAATCTTTTTGGAAAAGTTTTGTTAAAATTTCCTGAATTGAGGCGATTTTTTCGGGAAATTCAACCGGAATGTTTTTCTTTTCAGCGATGTTGCTAAAGAAGCCATCTTCATTTCCTCCGGCAACTACTATCAGATAATCAGCATTTTCCGCCGCCAGCTGATTAAAATAATCGGATAACGTTCCCCGACGAGATTTTCCGCCTACATGGAAAGTGATGATCGGAAAGTTATTTTTCCTGGCAGCTGCAATAATTTCCTCCACACGATTATACTCCGCCTCTTTATCTATATTAGCAGCTCCCAATCCTTTAGTGCTGCCACCGGTCACAAGAATAACGCTTTTCACACTGTCAACCAATTCAGGGGAGGCGGTCTTATCAAAAATATATTTAAGTCCTGCCTTTTCAGACAAAACTTTAACCATTAAAACATCTGCAGATTGCCCGGAACTGGAGATAAGTACCGGTTCCTGAGCAGTGAAATCTAAAGTGTCTGTTGTTTGGCTAATACCCTTCAAGCACAATCCAAAAACAACCAGAAATAAGATATTGTATATTAATCGCTTTTTCATGATCTTCTCCAGTGTTTATCTCGTCTTAAAACTTGCTCAAAATCATTCATGATAAAAAGTAATGTTTTATTTAATTTCCTACAATTCAGAAATATCTTTCCAAACCCACTTCCATTAACTCCGAATAATCCGGAATTCCGGTAATGATAATTTGTTTTCCGGGATGATTTCGCGAAAACACTTCAATAATTTTTGCTACGGCCGCAATATGGCGTCCAACACGAAGTTTCAGCGGAATTCCAGAGCTATCATAGGGAACATGCAGTACTCCCAATTTTTCTGCCTTTAGATACATTTTATCCCATCCGGTATGAATCAATCGTTCATCTGTTTTACCCCTCAATCGTCCCTGAATAGGATTGGCAGTTTCAAGTAATATTGGGTAGGTATCAGTGAAATCCTGCCATTCCCGATGGCTTAGTCCTCTGAAATTATATGGAGAGGGCTCCAGCGAATAATTCAATCCTTCCAGTTCTAATTCAATCGCTGCCTCGGAAGCAATGTCCTGACTCCGTTGGGGTGCTACAATCGCATTTACCACTGGATATTCTGGTGCAGCCTCGTGCAAATCGAAAGAAAGATCAATTTTCTCATCTCGGATAAATTTTATGATAGCAAATGCTACTTCTTCGGTGAGTGAGGCGCGTTCTCTTCCAGGATAGGAACGGTTTAGATTTCTGGTTTCATTTCCGGCCAATTTTTGCCCGGATGGATAATGAAGGTAGATTTCCGGATCCGGCCATTGGTCAACTGGATTTGTTATCCTGGAACCAACCCGAAATCTGCGTTTTCCCTTCTTCCCATCTGTGGTAATATATTGGGGCATTCCTTCCTGAGGATCATTGTGACTGAATGCACTTCGATTTGCTTGGGGGAGAATATAAACGATTCCCTGCTCAATCTTAATGTTTTCAAGCAATAGATATGTTGTCATGAACCCGGCCGGTTCATTGGGATGAGTCCCGCCCAATATAAAGGTTTTACCCCCCTCTTTTTTGCCCTTAAAACAATATATTTTTGAGTCACCGGATGTATTTTTTAAAGAAGGATTGATATCACTTAGATTTATAGTTTTTTGAAGTGAAGATGATGGATAAAATGTTTCCATTTCCCTCATTTCGTAAAAGTCTCTCCCGACAATAAAACAAAGGATCCCTGTCAGGATAACAGTTAAAAAACTGATGTAAATGTTGGTAATATCTTTATTCATCACGTTTGGTCATTTTATCATTAATAATCGAAGCACAAAAGGAATCATAACCAGAGCCGCTGTTATCTTCATCATAAAGCTTTTTTCTTTGAATACATCATATGCCACCAGCAATATCAGGTATAATAAAATCAGTTGATATATAAATGTGAGCACGATGAAATTCCTTTATAAATTGTTATATAGGGTAATTTTTTTCTTCTGTATCATATTACAAAATTTTAGCTAATAGATTGGCAAGCAAAATCATTCCAATTCCCCACAAGGCTGTTGCCAATGCAGGCAGTAGGGTTAATCTTAGCACTTTAAAATAATTCTTTTCTCCAACTACCTGTGCGGCAAAAATTCCCGCTAATGCGGTTGGGGGCATCAGATCCCCCAGGCCGGCAATGAGAGAAAGTGCTGAGCCAACTATAATTTCGTTTTGACCTAAGAATGCTAACAGAAATGGCACGCCCAGAACAGACGCCGATCCGTAAGCAGAAACGGCCCCGAATAATGGCATCATAACTGCTATACTCAGGTAACGCCAAAAGGAGGGCATGCTCAAGCTACCAACCACCAATAATCCGCGGACACCAGTTAGTGTCATAATCTGGATAAACATACCAATTCCTAAAAGAATACCAATCACCGGCATAGCTTCCTGAATTGGAGAATCGGACGCCTTCCAGAAATTTAATTTCGTTCCAGTGAAAACTCCAACCAAAGCTCCCAAAAGAAATATTAAAGGCACCCCGAAATTTGGGAAAAATCCGGGAAACAACCGAATACCCAACATGAGAATTACTACCAAAAACAATGGGCTGTAAAGGCGCCAGCCAAATTCTTGAAAATAATCCCGGTCTAATTTAGGAATTAGCTCAGAGATATTCACATTTCTTAAATATCGGTACCCCAGTGACAGATTAACTCCAATGGCAAGTGGAAATGTAGCAAAAATCAGTGGTAGTTCGAATCCAATATAGGGCATATCCACACCCCCACCGATTATCATGGCCGGGACGTTTATTGGGGGCGCAATCATACCATATATGGCGCTCATTGCAATCATCGCTGCGACGGTTAGTCTGGGAATCCCCAACATCATCAAAGCGGGGGCTGCCAGTGCTCCGGTTGTCAGAACTGTCGCGGTCGAAAGTCCGGTAATCATTCCCGGGAACATGATAAAAATGGTTATAAAAAGTATCAGCCAGAACGGATATTTGTAGAGGCGAACAATAATCAGACGGCTGATACTCCCTAACGCACCGGAGAGCCGGAGCACCTCCATGAAAATCATAGCCGTTGCAATGATCAAAATAGGGTCCAGGTAAGTAAAAGTGCCTTCGATAAGATGTCTGAGAGGAATTCCTTCTCCGGCAACCAACGCTCCACCAATCGACGCCAAGATCAACGAAATTCCTATCGGTAACTTGAACCACATCGCGCAGAGAACAAAAGTAACCAGCATCACCGCAAAAATAAGTATTTCCAATAACAATACTTCCTCCGAAGGAATCTAAGCGTCAGGATTTAGTTGATTGGTTATCACAAAAATCGATGGGATTGTAATATTCTCAGGAGCAATCAATTCAAAGCGAAATTCCCGCTCCAAAAATATGGATGTAATCCAATTCCCCAAAAGAAGCTAGGGCGTAATCAAAATAAAATGAAGACTTATCGGCAAGTGGAATGGACAATCCTAAACCATAGAAAAATTTCTCCACATCCCGGTTAGATCGAAAGCCTCCGCGAAAACTGATAATTTCAGAAAAATTATACTCCGCACCAATATTCAGATACTGGGCAGCATCGGATGGGTGATTGCCATCGACTGCCAAGGTTATCCGGTTATTTTCATTTTCTAACAATCCTTCGGTACCCTTTCCAATAAGATCAATTGCCAAACCCACTCGAAAATTCACCGGCAGATTCCATCCCTGGGTTCTTAATCGCGTTTCAACACCGGTGTTTAATGTATTATCCGGATTCAAATCGTATTCCCTGATTAAATCACGGCCATCTAACTTCAAATCTCCGCCAAAATTTGAAAAATTCATTCCCAATTTCATTCCCCTGAACGGTATATCCAGCAAGCTTCCCACATCAAACGCAAAAGTAGAAGCCGACTCGTTATAAAGAGATTGTTGAATAATCTTTCCGCTCATACCGATTGATAAAAAGTCAATGGGTCGGACGGCAGCAGAAATACCTATTGCTAAATCACTGGCCTCGAAGAATTGCCCTGTACCATGTTGTTGATCAACGGTCGTAATCTCAATGGGATCCATACTCACAAAAATTCCGGATAAGCCGACCGAGGTACTTTGTGTTATCGGCAGTACGATTCCCCAAAAGTGATGGGTGATGTCGGCAAACCATCGGGTATATGAGCCGCCGATTGAAAATCGATTAATTTTTGTGATCCCTGCTGGATTCCAGTATAGGCTGTAAACATCATTAGAGAGGGCAACAAATGCACCTCCCAGTGCCATTGGTCTTGCGCCAGCTCCAACTTTTAAAAATTGTGCTGCAGTCGTTCCATTTTTATTGTCATTGCCCTCGGCAAATGCCAGATGGTATCCAAAGACTATTATAAGGATAATGCAAAATTTTATGATCAATATTTTCATAAAAAATCCTTATCAACTCTCTTTTATCAATCGAATCTTGAATTAGTTATACTGCACAAACTTGTTTTCGTATTACCGAATGATAGCAAATTTACCAATATGTTTCCTATTATCCGGGGTTGTTACCACATAAACATATACCCCAAATGCCAGCGCCTGATTTGAATGATTTACCAGATTAAATAGCTCAGATCCGGCTTTGTCATTAAATTGATCGGCTCCCGAGTACTCATGTCTGATTGTATTCACCCTCTCACCGCTCAAATTATAAATATTAATGATACAAACTGGTGGCAAAAACATGAAATAAACCTGATGAACATTTTGGATTTCTTCCCATTCCGCACCAACAATGTAGGGATTTGGTACTACCCTAATTTCTGATAGATTAACAGCTTCGGTATCGAATCCTGGCTTTATCAAATTAAAGGCAAAAACATCACCTGCTTTCAGACTGCGATAAGATTCTATACGAACCAAATCCCCTGTTTGTGGTGGAATTCTGAGTGTATCAGTAGGAGCATTCACGATAATAACCTGATATGGAAATTCATCCGGAAAAATCGCACCAAGAGGTTCTCCAATTTGGGGACTTGGGTAGGGAGACCGAATAACAAAGATGGTCTCTCCCTCGTCCCATTGCTGGTTTCCGTTGTTATCCTGCACTTCGAAAGTGATCTGTTCTTCTGTACCTCCGGTTACATCCCATACCTCAAAGTTAACTGGAAAAGCTGCCGTTGATGTTGATGAAGGTCCCCAACTATAGGCAATGGCACCATCATCCGTGAAACGAATTTCATAATCCCGTGTACGGTTTTCAAATGATGAACTTGGATATGGAGAAATACTGACAAACCATGAACCGCTGCTGTCGATATTCGCCCCTCCCTGAACATTTTTACCATATCCATCTGCAACGCTTTTAATACCACCAATTTTTTGTTCGGATTCAATCGCACCCTGAAACCCATCAATTACAGGATTATCATCAAAATTAATAGGCAGATCACGTGCGAGAGTATCACCACCCTGTGTCTGATTTACTAATTTAAAGCTTGTGGCAGGTGTGCCATCAAAATGAATTTCGTAAGTGTCAGTTGTCAGAACATCATCATCAACAATATATATAAATACATCTCCCTTGCCATCACCCTGGATATGTCGCAATGATTCCAGCTTCGCCGGAATTTTGCCATCGTAATCAGGAAGGGGTGTTATCGTCACAAAATTCCTATCAGCAATACTAGTTCCTCGTGATGATTCCAGTGAGATTAAAGTTGAATCTCCCCGATCGTACGCAACTATAGTATAAGAGTACCGGATACCATTTTTTACCTCTGTATCTTCATAGGTGTGTTTTAATCCGGTATCATCACCCAAATATGTG